>Ga0114975_10001713_pt1 | contig 15362 bp, 12 predicted proteins | sample S_130626_EF_Meta_FD_87031 | JGI IMG/M metagenome (GOLD analysis project Ga0114975, IMG submission 87031) | Freshwater microbial communities from Lake Simoncouche, Canada to study carbon cycling - S_130626_EF_MetaG | ecosystem: Environmental > Aquatic > Freshwater > Lake | place: Lake...
AGAAAGAAAATAACATCTTTGTTATCCAACATTAAAACAGATGATGAATTACATACATGTTGAATATATTCCGTAAAATAACATATCGATTTATTACAATATTCACTTGTTTTTGAAATGTCTTTCGTGTGTAGATACACTAAATAATATATATGTGTGATATTTGTCAACCCAATATAAATTATATACATGGACAATTTGTGATCTTTTTTTAGTTGTATCATATTTTGTAAAAATGTTTCAACTAAAACAACATAATTTTGAATCATTGTTTCGGTTTGTGGTTCTTGCATTTTTACTCGATATTTGAATTATATTATAAGATTATTTTATTTCCAAACAAAATAAAACGGGTTATCTCGAAAAAGGTTGTTCATAAAAAAATGCTGTTCATAAAAAAAGGTTGTTCATAAAAAAAGAATTATTATTATTATATTACGTTCAAAACAAAACAAAACAAAACAAGACAAGACATTATCACATAAAAAGCATTTGCAACTCGCTCTTCTTACGATACAAGAATATGTTTTCATATTCAATTCCACAAATAATATGTTCTTGTGCAATCAAATTATTTTCTTCAACAAATGGTGCATATCCTTCAATTTGATAAAAAGTATTATAAAAACAAGTGTTTAAATTGATTTCATAAGAGTCAACACATTCATTTAATTTGAGTATGGCTTTTTTTAATTGACCATTTATTTCAATCATAATTTTTAAATAATCAATATCTATCCACGCAAAAGATGGCGAAACAAAATTAGTATTTTTCTTTTCAAACAAGCCGGTGATGTTTATTTTTTGTTTGGTTTTACAAGACGTGTTTTTACGCAAAACCCAATAAAATTCGTTGTTTGTAATAAGGTCGCCTTCGTGTTCTTTTTCTTCTTCTGTTCCTGCTTTCCCTTCTGTCCCTGCTTTCCCTTCTGCACATTCATTATCTTCTTCATATTCAACGTCTTCATTCATGCATTTCATTTCTTCCTCCAAATTATACATTATATTTTTCGACGGAATATGGTAATGCTGTTTCACAGATTTTCCTTCATTGAGAACATTTTGTAAAATAACATTTTCTTCGGTATCAAACCAATAAGCGAAATGAACATAAATACTGTATTCTTCATTTGATAATTTAACATAATCAATGCTACTTACCTTTCCTATATTCCATAATTCAAACAAACAAATAATATCTGTCTTTGTTGTCGTGTTTGAAATAAGCGGAATATAGATGCTCATTGACATATCAACATCATTTTTTTGTTCCACTGTCTTTTTAGAAACAATAATGGTATGGTTGTCTAACAATGGAATTTCTGTTTCATGAAATTCGTCGCCGTTGTCGAACCAACTATCTGGGACCAATACATTTGAAGTTTGAGAACATTCGATGGAGACAGACATTTTAGCGACTTTATCAAATGAATTTAGCAAAATGAACAATATCTTATAAATAATAATAGTGATACTTTACTTATTTTGGAAAAAGTAAATCAATTTTTTAGATTTTTTATTTGTTATGAAGACATCTTTTGGTGTATATGTGTGTATGTGTATTTTGTCTAAAAAAAGAAAATACGTAAAAAATTGAAATAAAATTATTGTTTTTGATGTATACTAAATGTTCTCTTTTATAAATTCATCATTTAGCAATAATTCTATTTTCAAAATGTTTCAACCATTTTCAAGAATCCATTTCATGACAAGAACAGAAACGGATAATTGTGATTTTTGTGGTCGTCCGGGTCATAATGTAAAAACATGCAATCATCCAACAATCCGGATTGCATGTAATCGTATCCATGATAAAATCAAGCATCTTGTCATCAATGAATCAAAAGATGCATTCTTATTTTATTTTGAAAATATGGTAAGTGTTGAAATGTTGCATTTATTTGTTTCACGCACCATACCATCCATTTCAACCTCTTATCCAAAACGGGTTATAGTAAATAATATGTATCGTTATTGTGCTGAATATTATTCGGTGGATATAGAACAACACAATAATAATCAACATATTACAAATAATACAGAAGACATACTTTTACAAAATACACAAACACAAACACAAACACAACCCGAAAATGTTTGGAGAGAAGCACATCGTATTAATCAACAAATGATTTCAACGAACGTTGCTTCACGTTCTACTACAAATAACCACAGTAAAATAAACAATAAAACCAAATATTTACAATATTTATTTTTAGAAGAAACAAATTGTTCTGTTTTTCCAAAAAGCGAATGTCCTGTTTGTTATGATGAAATTGAAAAACTAAATTATATTCAATTGCAATGTAGTCATGTATTTTGTGTTGACTGTATAAAAAAATGTTTTACTACAAATACCAATAAAATGGTTTTATGCCCCTATTGTCGAGAAGAAATAAAAGGGGTTTCTTTATACAATGAATATCATGTGAACAATAGTGATTTATTTGTGTGATTTATTTGTGTGATTTATTTCCTAAAGGACAAAAAGAAAAAAACAAACATTTTTTTATATGAAAATCATTTCATATGAAAATCATTTCATATGAAAATCATTTCATATGAAAAGGGAAAAGAAAAAGGGAGGAAAAGAAAAAATGAAAAAAAAACCACGACAAATAATTTACCTTCTTGAACGGTAATATATACAATTTTGAAGAGAACCATCCGGTTTAACAATGAATGTTTTTTTCACTGGAAAACCTATAATTTCTTTAATATTATATCCGGGTGAAGGAACACTATACGCAACTGAATCTGCCATAGCTTGACCATAAGTACCTTTATAACTACCTGCAACCGTATTCAATGTATTATAACGCAACTTGTCTGTGCGAGAACTTGATTCCACCCCACCCTGTTTTGCATAATTGTAATTATTTGGTTTATAAACAACAGGACATTTTTTAATATTATTATTTGTATCAACACTTTCAACAACACAACCACCCGAAACATATGTATTTAATATTGATTGGGGTGAACCGGGAACACCTTGTGCATTTCCACCGTCCGTTGGATTCGAAATATAATAAGATTGATTTTGATCAAAGGTTGCATGACGGGAATATAAATATTGTTTCGTGTCCGTGTAATATTTCTTTTTTATGATTCCGCTTGTGCGACAACGGGACAATGCGTTCCGCTGTGTGGATAAACAATTGGATGGTGATCCGCTTTGACCACAACCGTTAATTTCATTGTAATGATTTTGGTTTTTTATTATTGATATATCTAAAGTATTCTTTACGCCAATATCAAGATTATCATTTACATGATTGTATTTTTCATGAAGTATAAACCCGTTTGGTTGTTCAAATTGGCGTATAGAAGAAGAAAATCTCGAATTGCCTGAACAATATGGGTTAACATCAGAATCCGTCGTGAAATTTGTGGCGATTTCACGCCGATAATTTTTTATTGGCATCGCACGAAAAATGGCGGTGGATGCAGTATTTGTATTTTTGTTCTTTTGGAATTTGCTAATTATCTGTGAAAATGTCTTTCCTTTCCATGTTTCATAGGCAATTTCATTCAATCCTAAACGTGCAGACATGTTCTTATATATTATTTATATTTATCTTATATTTTTATATCGGATAAACGCCGTGAATCCATAAAAATAAATATATCATGTGAATATAAAAATGTTTGGTTTGTGTAAATATAAAAATATATTTGGTGCGGCTCCCCATACTCCCCGTATTTTTAATTTACCGGTAACTGATTGGATAGTTACCTTTATATTGGTTGGTTTATTTTCGTATCTGACAAAATATTCTTTTTTGAAATCTCTTGTATTTGCTCTTTTATTGATGTTATTCGTTCATCGAATATTTTGTATTGAAGCACCAAGTGATGTTCTCTTTTTTCCAAACCATAATGATTGGCATTTCTATATTTATGTTCTCTTTTTCTTTGGCATTGTTTGTCCTGCGTTTTTTTATGATTTTTTTCATTCACCTAAAAAGAATGTATTTTCTATGAATATTTCTAAATTTTAGAAAAAACAATAAAATGTTTGGTTCTATATAAAATATCACGTTTATATAGAAAGTTTAATTTAGTATGAACATGATGAATACAAGTGTTTTCCATGAAGAAACTGAACACGCTCAATCCGACCCGTGCGAACTTTATTCAGATAAAACAATTGATTCATCGTATGATTCTTTTTTAGAACATTCAAATAGTAAACATAATAATTCGAATCATGAAATAAATAAAAATCATGAAATAAATAAAAATCATGAAATAAATAAAAATCATGAAATAAATAAAAATAAAAATAAAAAAAAACAAAGAGAACAACCTGCTTTCAAAAACACCACTAAAAACAATCCGGATATTACAATCTCAAATAAATCAAATGATGAACCTATTTTTTCCAATGAAAAAAAGAAAAAAGGTCGCAAATCAAAAAAAATAAATGAAAAAGAAATCATGTTTCAATACGGTGCGATTTCACATAATGATTACACCAGTATTCAAGTAGAACCAAATGATAATAATGATAAAAAAAATAAAGGTGATATTTACCTTTCTCCAAATGAAAAAAATGATTTAGAAAAAAAAATGACTGTTCCAATCAATATTCACCAAGAAGAATATGTGAGAGCTTTACAGAACAAAAATAAAAAAATAATCATGGTTTCAGGACCAGCCGGAACAGGAAAAACGCTGTTTGCAACAGAATATGGTGTTCGTTCTTTTTTAACAGGAATATGTGATAAAATCGTATTCACTCGTCCATCTGTTTCTGTTGATGAAGAATTGGGATTTTTGCCGGGGACTTTAGAAGAAAAAATGGCGCCTTGGATTCGCCCAATATTAGATGTTTTGTATCAATTTATATCGCCTAAAGAAGTTCAATCCTTGATGGAAGAAAAAATGATTGAAATTGCTCCTCTTGGATACATGCGTGGTAGAACATTCAAAAATTGTTGGATTGTTGCGGACGAAATGCAAAATTCAACTGTTGCTCAAATGAAAATGCTATTAACCCGTATTGGAACAAATAGCCGTCTAGTTGTCACGGGTGATTTAGAACAATTTGATCGCCACTCAAATGAAATTAATGGATTAGAAGATTTCCTAAATAAATTTCGTGGACGGCGTTCATCAAGCATAACTAATTTTGAATTTAATAATAATGATATTCAACGCGAAGATGTAGTAAAAGAAATCTTAGAAATATACACTAACAATGATGTTCCTAAAATGTATATTGAATGAAATGATAGATAAAGTGTAAAATAATTTTATTTTGTTATAATATAGAAATCCTTTGTATTATTATAATGGTAAATTTATCGACTAAATCACTGTCAAACGCCACTAGCCGTTTTTTTGCAAAGCGTGATAATCCAATTATTCACAACAAATATGTTTTATATTTGATGTTATTGTTTACGGTTGTTGATTTATTTTTATTTTCTGTTGAAAATGATATTGGTTCTATTGTGATATTTTTTATTATTGGATATTTAGTTTCCCTTTTTAATAAAAATATGTTAGTAATCATGTTCACATCTTTAACCATGACAAATATTATAAAATATGGTGTTGATGTGATGAAATTATAATAATTTGTCTTTCGTGTAGTTTTGTGTAGTTTCGTGTAGTTTCGTGTAGTTTCGTGTAGTTTTGTGTAGTTTCGTGTAGTTTTGTGTAGTTTTGTGTAGTTTCGTCTTCTTGTTTTATTTTTCATATACAATATAAAATGTATATGAAACAATGGCGAACGGCCGGCTATTTAGTAAAATGGAAAAAGAAATTAGACAAAAAATTGATTCTCTTTTTTTTTTATTTCTTTTATGGTATTATTAAAGTTTAAAAGTATTAATCATATTAAATTTGCATTATTCAAAAGCGTTTAAAATGGCAGCAATGAACAAATTCGAACAGCTGATGTCAAGAGTTCCTGCGGATGTTTTTAACACCATTATTTTACCTTATAGCTACAAACCACAAACTTCCGGGTTAAGAAATGATTTGCATCATTATGTGGAATCAAAAAAAGAAATAACTTCATTGTATCATGCAATATGGGATGAGATCGGGAATGAAGGAGATGATATAAAATGGTTAGCAGGTGATTTGATAAGGTATAACAACTCAAATAGAGAACCCGGAATATATTGTGATTATAATTACTTTTATAGTATTTTAAGACGTCATTCTTGTTGCAAGAATTACACCAACCCGGAAATTATGGTTTATATAAATGACGTGTTCAGTCATCATTCATCCCAAAAACAATTCAACATTATGTGGGGTCTTTTATATCCATGCGAACGTCAAAAATTCATTTCAATTCAACAAAAATATGTTGACATTCTTAATTTGTCTCTTTAACTTGTTTTGTCTTGTCTTGTCTTGTTTTGTCTTGTCTTGTCTTGTTTTGTCTTGTCTTGTTTTGTCTTGTTTTGTCTTGTCTTGTTTTGTTTTGTTTGGTTGTTTTGTCTTGTCTTGTTTTGTTTTGTTTGGTTGTTTTGAGAACGTAATAAATAATAATATTATTTTTTTATTTCACATCGACTAAGACAGTTGATCATGCCACCACGCAACAATTCGTGTTGCGCTGTTTGTTTCAACGGATGATAAAATTGCAAAGGATCATTTATTTCAATGGAATCCCATTTTTTATCATATGTAATCGTAGACAATTCCAGTGGTGTGTCTATCGAATAGTTATGATGAAGAGCTAATGTATTAAACAATGATTCAATAATCATAAAGGGTCTATCATGCAAATAGTCATCAATTCTTTCTAAAAGACGACCGGACAATCTTGATGCCGCTACTAAACTCCTTGCCCACGGTGTTCCAATACGATGAATCACATTGACCCAATGATTCCAACCTTGATATATATTTCCGGTTTCATTGATTTCATGAAAGGGTGTTAATAAATCACTATTTGGATATTTCGCATCTACATTCAAAATCGTATTTTCATCATAAAAGAGAACATCTTCTTCTAAAAACCAAACATGATCGTATTTTTTTTCACATAATTTATTTAAAAAAAACAATGCTTTATCCCATGCAACAACATCTTTTAAATTTGTCCATGTAGAACTTTTATAATAATTGGATTCACGGCATTTGTTCTCATCTATTTGTATTGTATAAATTGGAAAAAACAAATTTGGTTCTGTTGGATTTGAAACATTGTATATTTTTTTTACCATTGTTGGGATAATATTCGTTTCCTTTTTTACAGATGGGTTCTTATCTAAAATCATATAAATGTCATATGTTGACGAAAGTAAATGAGAAAAACGATTATTTAAAAAAGAGAACCAATTTAAATCAAAATCACGCAATAAAATACAGATTGCTCTTTTATTTGCGGAAGGGTGTGACATCCGTTATTTTATTATATTTATTGAATAAATAATATCTATTGTGAAATATTATTTATATCTCTTTATCATGATGTTCTCTTTTTCTTTTTTGATAATTCCGGGATAACTAAATATATGAATGAATCGTTAGAACAACTATCATTGTTTCATATAAACGACTGGATTATTCATTTACAGAATTGATTTCAAAGAATATTTTGGAGGAAGCGTCAGATAAATCGCCAACAGGTGGTGAAAGAACTTCATGTGGGGGCGCCGCCTTCGGCGGCGGGGGAGGATGATTAAATACATTTTCCCGTTCTTTTTTTTGTTGTTCTATTAATTCTTCTATGTTTTGAATTGGACCATCTTTTGTTTTTTCTGTAAACTCAACATCGGGTAGTGGTGGTTTATTCATCATTGCGTCGTACTCTTTTTGCCGTTGTTCAAATATATTATTTTGATATTGTTCTGCAATTTTCTTTTCGGTTGGTTGTTCTACGATTGGTTTTTGATAATATTCTTTTTGTTGGTTCTCTATAATAAAATTGGAAGGTTGTTCTTTTTGTGTTGAATCATAGGATTGATATGGTGGTGAATTTCTATTTGTATTAGATACAATCATATTTGTATTATTTTCAAAAGAGAACATTTGAGTCAATAATAAGAGAATCGTGGTTTTATTTAAATTTGTCAATTGTTTTTTATCATTTACCTTTTCAGGGTTTTCATGATATATTTTTTCAATGGCTTTTTGAAATTGATGTTCTCTTTCTTCTAAAGGTTGTTTAGAGAACAAAGGAACTTCATTTATTAATTCCCATAATATCTTTTGATTTTCTTCGTGGATAAACATATGTATTGTATTTTATTGTTGTTTTTATTTTTGTTTGTTTTTATTTTTGTATAAAAAATATCACATTATAACATGCAAAATAAAGACCAACTATAAATATATGAATGATACCAAACCAAAAACCAAACCAAAAACCAAACCAAAATATTACAAAAAAAACCTCTCATTACAAAGAGAAGAAACAAAATGCTTATTATCATAAAATCCAAAAAATAATCAAAGATCGTCATCAAAATAGTTTTTTACCCAAAACATCCGTTGGCAAAGGACATGTTTCTAAACTATATTGGGTTGCCCGTAAAATATTATATTTAGGAAAACAAAACAAAGACAAACCATTTCGTTATTTTTGGAAAGAGAACCAATATAAAAATGCATTTCGAAAAAAAACAACGCATCATTTTATTACACGTAAAACATATGGATATGATAAAGGATACGGCCATGATAAAACAAAATGGATAAAAAACATTCAATATGAATCCTTGAGATTTTTAATGATGGAAACAACAGAACCTTATTATGAAAGTATTTTGGCAAATGATTTTATATGAAATAGTATTGTTGGGAGGATAAAAAATAAAAATAAAAAGGATCAAATAAACATTAAATTTGAATTGGGGACTTCTTCTGTTCTCTTTTTTTCTAAAATGTCCAATGTCAAATCTGTCGATATTTTATCAGGACGATATGTATCAGGAGGAGTATTGATATAAGACGGTTCGTGTATTGCCTTGACATAATTATGCATTTGACGGGTTGTTCCTTTGCCGGAAACCCCCAATTCTTCATTCGGTGCGTTATAATAAGTGAATTTTTCAGACACAATAAAAGAACTTCCTAAACTAGTCAAATCGAAAGCGGAAGGTTCACTATGAGAATTAGTTGAATGGTTTGAAATTGTCCTGGGTTCATAGAATTTTATTATTTCTTCGCCAATAATTACACGGAATTTTTCAGAAATTAATAATAAAGAAGGAACACTGTGAACATTGGGGGGCAAAATTGTTTTTATTCCATTTTTTAAAATAACATATGTTTGAGAAGACAATGGATCCTGTTTTCGTTGATCAATACAAATAAAACGAATACAATCTCCTAAACCAGCCTTTACTAAATATTGCACCACTTTTTGAGAATATTTGCACAAATTACTGTAATATAAGATATTCATTTGACTTTCTAATAACGGGGGGGAAGTGTTTTCTTTTTTTAATGTATTTGACACTAAATAAGGATTTTGCAAAGAATTTTGCGAAAAAGATGTTTCTAAAGAATTCATTTTTTGTATAATGTTCTTTACACAAAAAATATATATTATTTTGCATGATGCAACCAAGTTTTTACATTGAATGACTACACATTTGAAATAACAATCGCCCATTTAAATACCCAATTGCATATAAAAGCGAAATAAAAAACACAGTCAAATAATACATGCCCCCTTTTTTCTGGGAAACGCCCATAAATATTCCTGAAAATAAATACAGAACAAAACCAATGAGAGAAATCAAAGACAAAGCATAATAATAATAGCAGTATTTTTTACTTAAAGGTCCAAATAAAGTTTCGTTAAATTCGGTTGTTTTGTCCATTTTCTATATCATACAAATATATTTTTTTCAAATACAAGATTTCCCCTAAATGTTTTTTTTTGGATTGTATTATACGGGATGTGGTTCTGGTGGACGCAAGAAAAGATAATGAAATGGTTGCTAAATAAATAGATAAAACAGACAATAACATATATAAGATAGAATATAAATAATATTATGTATTACTTTTTATATAGCATTTCATTTATTGAATGAACAGTGATTCGTTAAATGAAAAAGTAATTTGGAAAATCATTTCAAAATATTTTGAAGATAATCCACAATGGATGGTTTCTCATCACGTGGATTCGTACAATGATTTTTTTCAAAGTGGAATTTTACAAATATTCAAAGATAAAAACGAAATTTCTATCAACACCATGTATGATAAAAAAACGGGTGAATATAAACATCAATGCAAATTGTTTTTTGGTGGAAAGGGAGGAAATCGCATTTATTTTGGAAAACCCGTTATTTATGATGATAAAAATCCTCATTACATGTATCCAAATGAAGCCCGTCTTCGAAACATGACTTATAGTATGACAATTCATTATGATATTGAAGTTGAACATATGGATATTTTAGAGGAAGGGGAAGCACCATACATAGTAGATTCTTTGGTGGAATTAGAAAAAGGTAAATTTGGGGGGAGCAGCAGTAGTGTGATTGAAGGTGGTGGTGATCCGTACGTTTGGGATCACGTGGGGGGGTATTATGAAGTAGGTGGTAAAGACACACTTTATACCGGGGGGGATGCAGTGGGCGACGATCAATCCGGGGGGGTACCCAAAGAAAAAAAGGATGGAAAAAATGTCCGTAAAAAACGCGTAAAATCGACAGAAGTTGAAATGACACCTTCTCAATCAAAAGAAATGAATGAACGAATCAAACGTTCTATGATGCAACCAGACGGGATACATTCGACAAATGTACAAAAGAGAACTTATTTTCTCGAAAAGATTTATTTAGGCAAATTTCCCATTATGGTTCAATCTCATTTTTGCATATTAAATGGTCTTCCTCCCGAGATGCGTTTTCATTTAGGAGAATGTAAAAATGATTATGGTGGATATTTTATTATTGATGGAAAAGAAAAAGTAGTTATTCCGCAAGAGAAATTCGGTGATAATATAATGTATATTCGTAAAAGTAAAAATGAAGAATTTTTATATTCAGCAGAAATACGATCCGTTTCAGAAAACGTGAGCAAACCAATTAGAACATTATCCATAAGGTTAGTCGCACCTCAAAAAAAATACTCTTTTGAAAACATTGTCGTCTATATTCCAAATGTGCGTTCTCCGGTGCCCCTTTTTATTTTGTTTCGAGCATTGGGTATTTTATCTGACAAGGCAATTATTCAAATGTGTTTATTCGATTTGGATAAATATGAAAATTGGATAGATGATTTTATTCCATGTGTGCATGATGCAGGGGGGATAATGACCCAAAAAACGGCATTGGTATATATTGCAACTTTAACAAAATATAGTACGGTTTCCTATGTCCTTCAAGTGTTGAGTGATTATTTTTTACCTCATATTGGAGAACTCAATTTTATACAAAAAGCATATTATTTAGGATACATGGTTTTCCGTTTATTGTCGGTATACAAAGGCATTGACCCCCCAACCGATCGAGACAATTATAAATATAAACGCATTGAATTGGTAGGTTCTCTAATCAATGATTTGTTTCGTGAATATTATACGATTCAACAAAGAGAAATCCATCTCGCGTTTGAAAAAAAACTCTATTACAATCGAGACATGTATGAAAACAATTTGTATGAATTAATACAAAATAATTATCGCGAAATTGTGCAAGAACGTCATGTTGAAATTGGTTTTCGCAAAGCATTCAAAGGAGATTGGGGATCTGTCTCACATACGAAACGCGTGGGTGTTGTCCAAGATTTAAATCGTCTTTCTTATAACAGCATGATTAGTCATTTGCGAAAAACGAATTTGCCTTTAGATTCGGGTGTCAAATTAGTAGAACCGCGTGTTCTTCATTGTTCTCAATGGGGATTTATTGATCCTATAGATACACCCGACGGCGCAAATATAGGTATTCATAAAACATTGTCTATTACGGCATTGGTTTCAAGAGGGATTTCAAGAGAACCAATGATTCAATGGATGCGTGAAAACATTGATTTAAAATGGATCGAAGAATGTTCGCCGGTTTCTCAATTATTAAATATGACGAAAGTATTTATAAATGGATTTTGGGCGGGGATGGTTGAGAACCCAATCGAACAAATGGAAAAAATGCTCTTTTATCGACGCAACGCATTAATCCCCATTTATATGAGCATTACATTTGATCGAAAACAAAACATAATTTATCTTTATAATGATGCTGGTCGTGTTTGTCGTCCCATTTTTTATAAAGACATTAATAAAATGTTTTCAATTGAGAACAAGTCAATTGTAGAACATATTCGTAAAGATGATTTTACATGGAATGATTTAGTGAGTGGTTTTAATAAAAAACGGGTGTCTTATGATCCAAATCGCATATATTCTTTAGGCGAATTGTATGAGACCACGGCAACAGAGGCAAACTCGAAAAACCCTTTGCAATTAGAACGTTTTCATAAACAGAAAGCAATCATTGATTATATAGATCCAAGTGAAAGTGAAAATTCCTTTATTGCAATGAACTTTGAAGATATCCAGTATCAAAGTTCTATTTTTAATTCTACAAACAAAGAGTTAACAAAAACGGATTCAATCGAAAAAGATAAAAACAAAAAGGATTGCCATACACATTTAGAAATACACGAATCTTTGATTTTTGGTGTCATGTGTAATCAAATTATATTTCCCGAACACAATCCACCAACTCGTAATTCTTTTTCATGTGGTCAAACCAGACAAGCGGTTTCAATGTATCATACAAATTATACTATGCGTATGGATAAAACGGCGGTTGTATTACATTATGGACAAATCCCTTTTGTAAAATCCCGTTTTATGGAATATATAAATAATGAAGAGAACCCTTATGGGATAAATGCAATCGTTGCGATCATGTGTTATACGGGTTATAATGTGGAAGACGCCATTTTAATCAATGAAGGTTCTCTTAAACGCGGCATATTTAATAATACGTATTATACCATGTATGAAACACGTGAAGAATCCACGAAAACCGCCTCTGGAAAAGTGAACAAACGTTTCATGAATATTGAAAAAAACGCCAATGTTATTGGGACAAAGCCCGGCTATTTTTATCATTTATTAGATGATCATGGTTTGATTCGTGAAAATACGTTGGTAAATGATAAAACGGTTTTGATTGGAATGGCAACCGAAGAAACAGGCGGTATAAAATACAGAGATACAAGTAAAACACCCAAAAAAGGACAACTTGGAATGGTGGATAAATCTTTCATGACGGAAGGCGATGAAGGTGAACGCATTGCAAAAGTTCGTTTGAGAGAAGTTCGTATTCCAAATTTAGGGGATAAATTTGCGGGAAGAGCCGGACAAAAAGGGACAATTGGGTTGGTCGTTCCAGAACAAGACATGCCGTTTAATCGCGAGGGAATTCGCCCGGATCTTATTATGAATCCACATGCATTGCCATCCAGAATGACGATTGGACAATTAGTGGAAGCAATATTTGGCAAAGCGGGTGCTATTTATGGAGGGTTTCATGATTGCACCGCGTTTTCAAATAAAGCCACTAAAATTGGGGTTGTCGGAGAACATTTGTCTAAAGTTGGTTTTCATTCAAGTGGAAATGAAATATTTTATAATGGAATGACGGGAGATCAAATTGAAACGGAGATTTTTGTAGGACCAACTTATTATATGCGGTTAAAACACATGGTTAAAGATAAAATTAATTTTCGTGCATTAGGACCACGTACCGCACTCACACGACAACCAGTAAGTGGTAGGGCAAATGATGGTGGATTAAGGATTGGTGAAATGGAACGTGATGTTTTAATTAGTCATGGTATTTCAGAGTTTCTACGAGATTCTATGATGGAAAGGGGTGATAAATTTCATATGGCGGTTTGTAATAAAAGCGGAGCATTAGCTATATACAATCCATCGAAAGATTTATTTATTAGTCCTCAGATGGATGGTCCTGTTTCTTATACAGTTGCAGTGAGCCCCGCGGGTGAAAACGACAATTTATCCAAAGAATCGATCAACAAAAATTGTGTAAATATGACCATCCAAAACATCACAAAGTATGGTCGTGATTTTAGTATTGTGGCTGTTCCATACAGTTTAAAATTGCTTGTGCAAGAATTACAAACAATGAACATACAAATGCGAATCATTACAGAAGATAATATTGATCAAATGGATCACGTTTCGTTTTCTAATAATATTAATTTATTAAATAATTTGGAATCTTCCATTGGACAAAAAGATACAGATATTCTTTTACGTATCCGCGTGATTCGTGATACTATTATGAAGTTAAATGAAGACAAAACAAAACATATGAATATTTTAGATAAAACACAGAATTTATTTAATGACAATATAGAAGATGATTTATTTGATGATTTTGAAAATAAACAAATAAATGATGAATTTAATACAAATAGTTCTATTTCAAGTGTTCCAATGGCACCTCAAGGAAATACCCCCGATAGTATATTATACATGCCAAATGATTCATATGCACCCGTTTCGATGCCATCACCACAAATGCAGAACCAACAGATGCAAAACCAACCAATTATGCAGAACCCACAGATGCAGAACCAACCCATTATGCAGAACCAACCCATTATACAGAACCAACCCATTATGCAGAACCAACCCATTATGCAGAACCAACCCATTATGCAGAACCCACAAATGCAGAACCTACAGATGCAGAACCAAACTATGAAAGGAGGAAACAAAAAAACGTCATGGAAAACAGGCGATATTGTTTATTATACAAAAGAAAAAAATTTTCATAATAACAAACGTCTTTGGAAAATAAAAAAAATTGGTCCTTTATTTTTTACTATAGAAACGGATGACACACGTGGAATGAAAAGTATTAAAGATTGTATACAAGTTGTTCCACCAATAGATATACAAAGCATTTATGATATGCCTGTAATAAATTCATCCTTTCCAATAAGAGAACAAAACATGATGCCTTTTAATAATATGGGACAAAATTTTCAACCAAACCCTTCGACGATTCAAATAAATCCAAGTTTTAAAATTATCAATGGTCCTGACCATTCAACCGGAATGGAACCCGCCAAAACAATGGATATGTTTCCAGAGGGTTCTTCTTATCACAATAATGGCTTTATTACACCCAATGAACAAAATATGATATTTCCAGAAACAAATGGATTGAATATGATACAACCACATCTGCAAGAAGGACCAATTGCAACGGATGAAGATATATTATCGGGTCCTTCTAAAAATATAATTATAAAAAAATTAGGATAGATTGTCTTGTTTTGTTTTTTTGTTTTATTTTCTTATTTTCATATAAAAAAATCATTTATATGAAATGTAGTTTGACAAATATACATAAAAAAATATTATTATTTACAAAAACAAAATAAAA
>Ga0114975_10001714_pt1 | contig 15360 bp, 15 predicted proteins | sample S_130626_EF_Meta_FD_87031 | JGI IMG/M metagenome (GOLD analysis project Ga0114975, IMG submission 87031) | Freshwater microbial communities from Lake Simoncouche, Canada to study carbon cycling - S_130626_EF_MetaG | ecosystem: Environmental > Aquatic > Freshwater > Lake | place: Lake...
CACCGCCGGCGAGAATTCGGGGGCTTCGTCGAGGAACAGCACACCCCTGCTGGCCCGCGAAAGTGCCCCGGGCCGAATGACCCCCGACCCACCGCCGACAATCGACACCGCCGTCGCGGTGTGGTGGGGTGATTCGAACGGCGGTCGTGTTGCCAATCGGGAAGTCTGGGCAACGTGGGCAAGCGACGCGATGCTCGTCACCTCGAGTGACTGTTCGGGGGTGAGGTCGGGAAGGATGTCGACCAGCCGCTCGGCCAGCATTGTTTTTCCCGCGCCGGGTGAGCCCAGCATGTAAACGTGGTGCCCGCCCGCAGCAGCGACAATGAGCGCCTCGACCACTTCGGGCTGGCCGACAACGTCGGCGAGATCCCGCTCGCTCACCGTGTCGGTGGATGCATCAGGCGCGTTGAGAACGTCAACGTCCACCGCATCAACGTCGGCACCGTGCGCGACCAGCGCGTGACGAATCGACGCGACGGGAATCACCGTGATGCCCGACACGAGTTCCGCTTCCGCGCGGTTACCCGCCGGCACCACGACACGAGTGAACCCAGCCTCCCTCGCGGCGACGACCGCGGGCAGAACCCCCGCAATGGGTCGCACGCGGCCATCCAGCGCCAATTCACCGAGATGGATTGCCGCGGCGACGGATTCAGCTGGCACCTCGCCGGTTCCCGCCAAAATCGCCATCGCGATCCCCAAATCAAACGCGCTGCCCTGTTTGGGTAGTGACGCCGGCGAGAGATTCACAGTTACGCGCGTGGGTGGCATGGCGCATCCCGAGTTGGTGATGGCGCTGCGCACGCGGTCCTTTGCTTCGCCCAATGATGTGTCGGGCAAACCGATGAGGACGAGGGCAGGCAACCCCGACGCGATGTCCACCTCGATGTCGACCACGTTTCCCGTCAGACCCATCAGCGAAATGGACCGGGTGCGGCCGATGCTCATGCGATGACGTCCGTGCGGTGATCGAGCGATTCGATTCGCACACCGTCGCCGACGATTCCGATGCCGTCGATACGGATCCGCCCCCGCGAATGATCGGTTGAGCGACACCATTCCCCTGCCAGCAGTCGCAACCGCGACATTTTGGCCGGGGTGATGGACTCTAGAGGGTGGCCGAATCGCAGAGTTCGACGCGTCTTGACTTCGACAAATGCGGTGCAGTCCTCGCGGCGCACGATGAGGTCAATCTCGCCGCGAGCACAGCGCCACCCGCGGTCGACGATGGAATACCCTTCGGACTCGAGGTATTCGGCCGCGACTCGCTCGCCCCACCGCCCGAGGTCGTCTTTGTGTGCCATGGAGACACTATCGCGCGACAGACGGGCTCACATCACACCACGGCAGGCATCAGTGCAGAAAGCGGAACCGGGGGCAGCTGTGGAGAGTTACGCGTCGCCGATGGCCATGTCGCGCGGAAGCTTGAGTTCCTTTTTGCCGGTTTCTTCGATGTTGACGTCCTTGAACGTCATAATCTTCACCGACTTGACGAAACGATCGGCCCGGTAAACATCCCACACCCAAACATCGGTCAGCGTTAGGTCGAAATAGAAATCCTTGCCCGTTTCCTTGACGACCTGCTGAACGTCGTTGGCAAGGTAAAAGCGTCGTTCCGTCTCGACGACATAGGAAAATTGCCCAACGATGTCCTTATATTCGCGAAACAGGTTGAGTTCCGCGTCACGGTCGTAGGCCTCGAGGTCGTCGTCATTCATCGTGGTCAGTCTATTCGCCCGAGGCGTCGGGCGAAACCGAGCGCAGCCAGGTTGTGCGGTGGAACGGGGTGGCGCCGTGCACTCGAATCGCCTCGAAATGCCCCTCACTGCCGTACCCCTTGTTCGACGCCCAGCCATAGGTGTCGGCGTCGCCGGCCGCAATCACCATGAGCCCATCGCGGTAAACCTTGGCGCACACGGAGGCGGCCGCCACCACAGCGCAGTCGCGGTCGGCCTTTGCGCGCACGCGAATATCGAGCGCCGGAATCAATCCCGCTTTGAGCCAGTTGTGTGTGCCATCCAACAGGACGACGGCACCGTTCAGGTCGTGGTCGGCGATGGCGAGTTTGGCGAACGCCCGCTCGCCCGCACGGGTCAACGAAGCGACGATTCCGAACTCGTCAATTTCGGCCGCTGATGCCTCGCCCATTTCCGTCGCCTCGACCCACTCGAGAACAGGCTCGACGAGGGCTTCGCGACGTTTCGCAGAAATCAGCTTCGAATCGCGCAGGCCCGCCGGAAAATCAGTGATCGAACGAATCAGTGAGACGCCAACGACGACGGGTCCCGCAATTGCGCCGCGCCCCACCTCGTCTACCCCGACGACGCACGTGGCGCCGGCGGCGAACATCTCTCGTTCGACGTCCAGCGTCGGGTCAGCGGGCATTCGAGAAGTTGTCGGTGAAGTTGTCGAGCCACGTCCAGTGTTCGAACGGCCACGAGACGACAACCGCCCGCCCGACAACCTTGTCGATCGGCACGAAACCTTTGCCCGGTTGTTCTTGGTTGTATCGCGAATCTGCCGAGTTGTATCGGTTATCGCCCATCACCCACAACGACTTATCGGGGACGACGATGTCAAACTCCATGCCACTCGCCGCGGAATCAGCCGACGGTAACTTGAGGTAGGGCTCGTCGACGGGTTCGCCGTTGACCTCAATGTAACCCTGTGGTGAACAGCAGACGACGTGGTCACCGGGCAAACCGATGAGTCGCTTGACAAGGTGTTCTTCGGAATCGGAACCGCCCAGTCCGGCGAACGTGAAGATCGAGTCAATCACCTGGGTGAGAATGTCCGGTTCGGATTTCGGTGCCATCGACAGCCACCCACCCGGGTCGGCAAACACGACAACGTCACCGTTCTCAAGCGGGAACACGTCGGGAACGAGCTCGTTGACGATGATGCGGTCGTTGATGAGGAGCGTGTCCTCCATCGACGCCGAGGGGATGTAGAACGAGCGGAAAAGGAACGTCTTGATGACGAATGAGATCAGCAGTGCCGAACCGACGATGATGACCAAATCCTTGAGAAATGTCAGCGTGCTCTTGAGCAGCGGATTGGTCATGGGGTCCTTGTCACCGAGCGAGATATCTCCGCCATTCTAAGGGCAAAGACTAAGGCCGCCCGCGTGACGCGGACGACCTCAGTCGGAAAACAGTGAGCGGACTTAAGCGTCGCGCTTCTCACGAATCTTGGCGGCCTTACCGCGCAGGTTGCGCAAGTAGTAGAGCTTGGCGCGGCGAACGTCTCCGCGGCTGACGATTTCAATGTGGTCGATGACCGGCGAGTGAACCGGGAACTTGCGCTCGACGCCCACCTGGAAAGAAATCTTGCGAACGGCGAACGTTTCGCTCACTCCGTGGCCAGCACGTCCAATGACGACACCCTGGAAAACCTGGATTCGGCTGCGGGTACCTTCGGTGATGTTGACGTGAACCTTGACGTTGTCGCCGATTCGGAAATCGGGGATGTCGCTGCGCATCGACGCTGCGTCGATGTCATCAAACTTCTGCATGATGTTTCGCTTTCTGCATTCGCTTCGGGACGACTGCGGGAATTTTCGGTCGCGATGCCTCACGTGGATGCTCCCCCGAAGCAGAGAACCCGTGAATCGCGTTGTGCAAGTAGCACAAAGACTTATCTTGCCATATGCCGCCCTCGTTTACCAATTAGGGTGGAACGGTTGACGCGTAAAGGACACCAGTCGTGATTGAGCTTCGCACCCCCGCCGAAATTGAGGCGATGCGCCCGGCCGGCCGGTTTGTCGGCAGCGTCCTGTTAGCGGTTAAGGAAGCCACCTCGGTGGGCACAAACTTGCTCGAACTTGATGAAGTTGCGCACAAGCTGATTCGCGATGCCGGTGCCGAATCGTGTTACATCGATTACCACCCATCCTTCGGCGCCTCCCCGTTCGGCAAGGTGATTTGTACGAGCATCAACGACGCCGTTCTGCACGGGCTCCCCCACGACTACGTGATTCAGGACGGCGACATCGTCTCCATCGACTTTGCGGCGAGCGTCGACGGGTGGGTGTCCGATTCCGCAATTTCGTATATCGTCGGGACCGCCGACCCCGAGGACCTGCGGGTAATCGAGTCAACCGAAAAGGCGCTCGATGCCGGGATTGCCCAAGCCGTTGCCGGAAACGCTATCGGTGATATCGCCGCGGCGATCGGCGACGTTGCCGCGAGTTATGGGTATGGCGTCAACATGGACTTCGGCGGGCACGGTGTCGGCCGCGAAATGCACGGAGACCCACACGTTCCGAATGACGGCCGTCCCGGTCGCGGTTACCGATTGCGCGAAGGGCTCGTCATCGCGATTGAACCCTGGTTCATGCGCGGCACGGACGAAATCTTTACGGATGACGACGGTTGGACGCTTCGGTCGGCCGACGGATCACGCGGAGCTCACACCGAGCACACGGTGGCAATCACCGCAGATGGTCCGATTATCCTGACGGACCGAACCGGTCTCTAGTCGAGCAAATCAGGACGACGCTCGCGCGTGCGTTCCAGTTGTTGCTCGCGGCGCCATCCGACGATCTTGGCGTGATGACCTGACAACAGAATGTCCGGCACAACCAGACCGCGCCACTCCTGAGGCTTCGTGTAGGAGGGATATTCCAGCAGCCCATCCTCGTGGCTTTCCTCCGTCAGCGAGTCAGGGTTGCCGACCATTCCGGGAATCAATCGCGTCACGGCTTCGATCATCGCCATCGTCGCGACCTCGCCGCCGTTCAAGACATAATCACCGAGCGACAGTTCGCGAACCGTGGTGCGCGTCCGATAGTGGTCGATGACCCGCTGGTCGATGCCCTCATACCGACCGCACGCGAATACCAGGTGCCCTGCGCCAGACAGCTCGCGCGCGATGGACTGCGTGAACACTTCACCGGCGGGAGAGGGAACGACGAGAATCGTGTCATCCGTCACGAGTGAATCGAGCGCCTCACCCCAGGGCTCGGGGCGCATGACCATCCCGGCACCGCCACCGTAGGGGGAATCGTCAACGGTTTTGTGTACGTCGTGGGTGAAGTCCCGCAGGTTGGTCGCTTCGATTGAGACGAGTCCCGACTCGCGTGCTTTACCCACGAGCGACACGTCGAGCACATCAAAGAACTCGGGAAAGATCGTGACGATGTCGATGCGCATGACGTCAGTCTATGAATCGGTGGTCGCCGCGTCATCCTCGACGGGTTCTTCGAACAAACCGAACGGAGGGGTGACATCCATCGTTCCGGCTGCGATGTCGACGCTCGAGACAATGGCCTTGACAAACGGAACCATCACTTCGCCGTCGCCCGTGTCGACGATAAGCAGATCCTGCGCGGGCATGTGGTCGACGCGCGCGATCGTTCCCACCGCGACGCCGTCGCGACGAACGGTCAACCCGACGAGCTGATAGTCGTACCACGCGTCGTCCTCGGCCGGGCGGGAGTCGGTTTCCTCGTCGACCCACAGGATCGCCTTGATAAGAGATTCAGCACCGGTTCGGTCGATAATGCCCTCAAAAAACGCGACGGGGGAATCGTTGTACCACTTCAGTTCGATGAGGGTCAGCGTCTTTCCCAGCCACTCCGATTCATCGGGGACCTGCAATGTGTACGCGGAACCGGGCACGAAACGTGCCGCCGGGTCGTCGGTGTACATCTCGACCTTGATAGCGCCCTTGAGTCCGTGCGCCTTAAGCAAACGACCAACGCGCAGACCCGATTCGGGCCGCTTCGCGTTGGCCATTATTCTGCGGAGTCGACGATGTCGACGCGAACGCGCTTGCCGTCAGCAATTGCCAAAATGAGGGTTCGCAGAGCCTTAGCCGTGCGACCACCCTTCCCGATAACACGACCGAGGTCGTCCGGGTGCACCGAAACCTCGAGGAGGTCGCCACGCGGAGAGGATTTCGCCACGACCGTGACGCTCTCCGGGTGATCGACAATCCCCGAGACGAGGTGCTTGAGGGCGGCCGCCAGCATCAGACTTATTCGGCCTTTTCCTCGGCAGGTGCTTCGTCAGCAGGAGCCTCTTCAGCAGGTGCTTCGTCGGCAGGAGCCTCCTCGGCAGGTGCTTCGTCGGCAGGAGCCTCTTCAGCAGCAGGTGCTTCATCCGAAACGGCTTCGGCAACTTCTTCAGCGGCGTCAGCAACAGCTTCGACAACCGCGTCAGCTGAATCAGCAACTGCTTCAGTAGCGTTCTCGACGACGTCAGCGACAACTTCCGAAACCGATTCGGTAACCTCGGCGACGACGGCGGCAACAGTCTCGACGACCTCTTCCACCTTCTTCTCGACGCGGGGGCGGATGACCGACTTCTTCTTGGTGTCCTCTTCGAACGCGACCTTCGAATCCTTGGTCAGGATCATGTTCTTGGCATCCTTGTCGCCCTTGAACTTGCCCCAGTCGCCCGAAAGCTTAAGGATTGCGAGCACCTGCGGCGACGGCTGAGCGCCGACCGACAGCCAGTACTGCGCGCGGTCCGAGTTGATCTCGATGAACGAGGGGTGCTCGGTGGGGTGGTACTTACCAATTTCTTCGATCGAACGGCCGTCACGCTTGGTGCGGGAATCGGCAACGACGATGCGGTAGCGGGGCGAACGGATTTTCCCGAGTCGCTTGAGGCGGATCTTGACAGCCACGGTTCTCCAATGAATGTTTGCGATGGTTACGCACCGAGATTCAGGCGTGGGGACACCCGTTTCCGGAAGCAGGACGCCACTTCGCAGGTTTAGAGGGTCCTACGAGATGGACACAAGGGTCAAGTCTGCCAGAAAAAGCCCGTCCGCGCCAATCAGGAGCGGCGCGACCACCACACACCGAACAGCGCGATACCCCCGCCGACGAGCGCGAGCGGGTGTGCGGCCTCCCCGAGGATGAGGAATGACTCGATGACGACGAGCGGTGGGACAAGGTATGTGGCGACGCCGAGTCGGCTGGCGGGCATACGCGTGAGTGCGTAACCCCAGAGCGCGTAGCCCAGGGCGGTGGGAATCGCACCCAGCCAGATCACGCCGAGAACGGCGTCGAGCGGGGCAGTCGACATCGTGGTGGCGGCGGCCGGCAGCCAGAAGAGGATGGGGATGACGGAAATCACCGCGCCAAGGAACGTGACTTGCGCGGAAGGCATTCTTTTCAGTGCGGGCTTTTGCGTTAACACGCCTATCGCGTAGGTGACCATCGCGAGAAGGGCCCACAGGATTCCGACGATGCTGAACGATTCACTCGAGGATGTTGCCCACGCGATGAGCCCGACACCGACGAGTGCGATGACGGCGCCACCCAGCAGGTTTCGCGGAACGGACTCTTTGAGGAACACACCCGCCCCGATGGCGATGAGCAGTGGTCCGATGTTGACGAGGAACGACGCCGTGCCCGCGTCAATCGTCTGCTCGGCGGTGTTCAACGCGATGATGTACGTCGTAAACCATCCGAGCCCGAACACTGAAATCAGCAGCCACTCGCCTGCCGTCGGGCGAACCCATTTGTGTCCGATAAGCAAAAGTGCGAGTAGCGGAATCGCGACGAGCTGGCGCAGGAGCGCGAGTTCGACCGGCGGAAACACGTGAACAGTTGCGCGGATGACGACGAAGGCGCTCGACCATGAGAGAAGTGTTCCAACAATCGCCGCGAGAACCTTGGGGCTCACCCGCGATTCGGTCACAGCCCGCCGCGTTCGAGAAGTTTGCGCATGGTCTCCATGTCCTTTTCGGACGGGGCTTCGGCCGCCTCGCCGACACCGAATGCATTTCCGGTGATAGCGGGCGCGGACGAGATTGCGGCATTCTCGGCCGCGCGCTTCGCCGGGTTACCCGACTTCGAGCTTTTCTTTGCGAGGGGCTTGGCTTTGGCGCGCGCGCCGGGCATCGGTCCCATCCCCGGAATGTTGGGGGTTCCCCCGCGGGCGACCGTCTTCATCATTTTGGCCGCTGATTCGAATCGGTTGACCAGAGCGTTGACCTCGGTCACCGTCATTCCCGAACCCTTCGCAATGCGCAGTCGGCGCGAACCGTTGAGAAGTTTGGGAGTGTTTCGTTCGGCCGGGGTCATCGAACGGATGATGGCCTCGGTGCGATCGATTTCCTTTTCATCAAAGTTGTCAATCTGCGCCTTCATCTTGTTCGCTCCCGGGAGCATGCCCAACATGCCCTTCATCGACCCCATCTTGCGCACCTGCTGCAACTGGTCAAGGAAGTCGGCGAGAGTGAACGAATCGGTCGCGAGCTTCTCGGCAACCTTTTCCGTTTCTTCTTCGGTGAAGTTCTTTTGCGCCTGCTCGATGAGGGTGAGAATGTCACCGAGGTCGAGGATGCGGCTGGCCATGCGGTCGGGATAGAACGGTTCGATCTCGTCGAGCGATTCACCGGTTGACGCGAAAATGATGGGGCGGTTCGTCAACCCGCGGACCGAGAGTGCGGCACCACCGCGAGCGTCGCCGTCGAGTTTCGTGAGGATGACACCGGTGAAGTCGACACCGTCTTGGAATGCTTTGGCGGTAACCACCGCATCTTGACCGATCATCGCGTCGAGCACGAACAAGACTTCGTCGGGGTCGGTTGCGTCCCGAACAGCGCGTGCCTCTTTCATCAGTTCTTCGTCAACACCCAATCGACCAGCCGTGTCGATGATGACGGTGTCGAAAAGTTTCTGTTTGGCGAACTTCACGCCAGCTTTGGCGACGGCCACAGGATTGCCCTTACCGTTGCCCGGTTCGGGGGCAAAAATTTCCACGCCGGCCTGCTCGGCGACAATCGTCAACTGAGTGACGGCGTTCGGGCGCTGCAGGTCGCACGCGACGAGGACGGGCGTGTGCCCCTGCGACTTGAGGTACTTGGCCAATTTCCCGGCGAACGTCGTCTTTCCCGAACCCTGGAGCCCAGCAAGCATGATGACGGTCGGGGGCGTCTTGGCAAAGGTCAGCTGAGCGGTTTCACCACCGAGAATCGCAATGAGTTCTTCGTTGACAATCTGGACAACCTGCTGGGCAGGGTTGAGCGCCTTGCTGACATCATCGGCGAGAGCGCGCTCACGAATCTTCCCCGTGAAGTCTTTGACGACTTCGAGCGAAACATCCGCCTCGAGCAGCGCCCGGCGAATTTCGCGGACAGTTCCGTCAACGTCGGCCGCACTCAGCTTCCCCTTCGTGCGCAGGCTGGACAGCGCGGAAGTGAGTCGTTCAGACAGGGAACCAAAGACGGCCATGATTCAACCAGATTAGTCGGCGGCCGCGTGTTCGAGGCGCAGTTCTCGGTACTGAGCCGCGTTGTGTTCAATGGCGGCCACTTCGTCGTCGGTCAGTTCGCGGCGAACTTTTCCCGGCACGCCCGCCACGAGGGAACGGGGAGGGATAACGGTTCCTTCGAGAATGACCGTGCCGGCAGCGATCAGGGATTGGTTGCCGATGACCGCGCGGGAAAGGATGGTTGCGTTCATTCCGATGAGGCAGTCATCACCGATCGTGCAGCCGTGGATAACGGCGGAGTGCCCAACGGAGACGTTCCGACCGATCAGCGCGGGCATCCCCGTGTCGCAGTGCACGACCACGTTGTCCTGCAGATTCGAACCGTCACCGAGCACGATGGCATCCATGTCGGCTCTAACCACGGCACCGAAAAACACCGACGCCTCGGATCCGATGGTGACGTTGCCGATCAGCGTCGCGGTGGGAGCAATCCACGCATCGCTGGAAACCACCGGGTCGAAACCGCCAAACGAACGCTTCATGAGGTCAAGGCTAGGCGGTTAGTCCAACAATTGGCGGACAAACACGTGGGGCGTGAACCCCGTGAGGTCGTCGATGCCCTCACCCTGCCCGACCAACTTGACGGGAATCGTCGACTCTTCTTGGACGGCAAAGACGAAACCGCCGCGCGCGCTGCCGTCAAGTTTCGTGAGGACGAGTCCCGTGACCCCCGCCTGTTCGAGGAAGGCGGCGGCTTGGTTCAGCCCGTTCTGACCGGTCGTCGCGTCGAGGACCAGCAACACCTCGGCGATGGGAACGATTTTTTCGACAACGCGCTTGATTTTGCCCAGTTCGTCCATCAACCCCGACTTGGTGTGCAGCCGGCCCGCAGTGTCGATGATGACGACGTCGTGGCCCTCGGCGATGGCGCGTTCGACGGTTTGGTAAGCAACGGCCGCGGGGTCCTGCCCGTCCACCGTCGGGCGGACGATGTCGACTCCGGCGCGTTCCGCCCAGGTAGCAAGTTGCTCGACGGCGGCTGCGCGGAAGGTGTCGGCCGCACCGACAATCACCCGCTTGCCGCGAGTTGCGATGAACTTGGCGAACTTGCCGATTGTCGTCGTTTTGCCAACACCGTTCACACCGACGACGAGCACGACAGCGGGCTGCCCCGGTGACGACTTCAGGTTCAGAGTCGGGTCGAACTTGGCCAGACGTTCCTCGAGGACTTCACCGAGGATTCGGCGCAGATCGTCGGTGTCGAGCGTTGCGGATGCGTCGGCCACCCGATGCACGGCTGCCAGGGTCTCTTCGGTTACCGTCGGGCCGAAATCCGCTTGCAGGAGTGTGTCCTCCAGGTCGTCCCAGTCGTGAGCCTCGATCACCCGCGCACTCGAGAAAAGGCCCTTGAACGCTTTTCCGAACGACCACGCCATGATTAGGCCTCCGTCGTTGCGACGACGCGTTGGCCAACGACCGCCGAGACGCCGTCTCCGCGCATCGAGACCCCGTAAAGGGCATCCGCGATTTCCATTGTGCGCTTCTGGTGCGTAATCACGATGAGCTGAGACGATTCCCGCAACTGCTCAAAAACGGTGAGCAAACGGCCGAGGTTCGCGTCGTCGAGAGCGGCTTCGACTTCGTCGAGGATGTAGAACGGCGAAGGGCGCGCCTTGAAGATGGCGACCAGCAGTGCCACCGCGGCGAGTGAACGCTCACCTCCCGACAACAGCGAAAGACGCTCAATCTTCTTGCCGGCCGGCTTGACCGACACCTCGATACCGGTTGTCAGGGGGTTGTCGGGGTCGGTCAGCGTCAGCTGCCCCGTTCCGCCCGGGAACAGGATGGGCAAGATTTCCCCAAAAGCGGTTTCGGTGTCGGTGAATGCGTCGATGAAGATGACCTGCATCTTTTCGTCCAGTTCGTCAATAATCTGGATGAGGTCCGTGCGGGTCTTTTCAAGGTCGGCGAGCTGGTCGACAAGGAACGAGTGTCGCTGTTCGAGGGCGGCGAACTCTTCGAGCGCAAGTGGGTTGACCCGGCCGAGCTGATCGAACGCCTTATCGGCGGTGACGAGTCGCGCCTCTTGTTCGACGCGGTTGAACGGCACCGGGTCGCCCTCGAGCTGCGGGACAAGTGTGTCGGGGCCGTATTCGGCGACGAGCACCTCCTCGATCAGTCCGAGGTCTGCGCCCGCCTTCTCCAGCAAATTGGAGAGGTGAAGTTTCTTCTCGTAGATCTGCATCTCGAGGCCGTGCACCCCGTCGGTCACTGACGTCAGGCGCGTCCGCAGCTCAACTTCGCGAGCGCGCAGTTCGGTCAGTTGATTCGAACTCTCGGCGCGAACACGCTCAGCATCGGCCAGGGTAATCTGCGCCTCGGAAACGCTCGCGTCGAGGGCCTCCAAAATCGCCGGAATCTCTGTGGCAATAGACTCCGCGTTCTGCAATTGGGCTCGGCGCTGCACTCGTTGGGCGGCGCGGTCCGCCGCAGCCTGTCGGTCTGATTCGAGAGTGCGCGCCATCTCGTCGGCGCGATCCTTTTCGCTGCGAACACGCTCGCGGATAGTTTCCATCTCGATGCGAATCTGCACCTCGGTTGCGCGCGCCGTTTCGACGGCAGCAACAGCGGTTTCGCGCCCGCTCGCGTCGACGGTCGGCTTCGGTTGGGCCGCAAACTCTTCGAGAGCGCGAACAGCATCACCGAGTGCCGCCTCCGCTTCCTTTACCGCGGCGGTCGACTTCTCAATCGTCGAGGTGATGCGCTCGATTTCCCCGTGCGCCGCTTCTGCTTGAGCGCGAATGCGCGACGATGCCGAAATGAGTTCGGCGTTGCGGGCATCGGCGGCGCGCAGGTCAGCAAGTGCGGTCGCGGCAATCGCTTTTGCCGATGCCAGATCCTCCCGCAATTGGTCCAAGGCATTTCGGTTTCGCTCGATTGCCGTCGAGACGGATTCGAGGCGCTTTTGTGCTTCGTCCCGTTCGCCGGCGAGTTCGATTCGGGATTGCTGAGCGCCGGTTCCGCCTCGAAGGACGAACCGTGTGAGCACCTCGCCCGCACGAGTCACAATGGTTGCCGAATCGGCGAGTCCCGCGGCAACGATGGCCGGCCACCCGGCGCGTGCGGCATCAAGGTCAGCAGCAATGTAGGTGGTCGAGAGAACACCGCGAATTCCGGCAGGACCGTCGACGACGGATGCTGCAGATTCCAGTCCCGCGATGTCCCGAATAGACGGCGCCTTACCGTCGGTGTCAGCGAGGACAACCTCGACGCGACCGGCGTTCGTTTCCGTTGCATGGGCAAGAGCATCCAGTGCGGAATCGCGCGAGTCTGCGAGGATCGCGTCTGCCAATCCCCCGAGCGCCGCAGCTATGGCGGCTTCGTACCCTGTCGTCACCGTGATGTTGTCGGCGACAAGACCGCGAATTCCGCGGCGCCCCGTCACCGAGTGACGACCGTCCCGCGACTCGAGTGCCTGGGACAGCGCAGACACGCGGGCGGCCAGAGCGTCCCGCTCGCGTTCCTGGGTGTGAAGTTCATCGCGGGCCGAGTCGAACTGCGACTGAAGGGTGAGCACTTTCGCGTCAGCGGTGGTCACACCCTCTTCGAGGTCTTTGTTCGTTCCGCCCTCCGGCGCATCGATTTCGGCGAGCGCGGATTCCGCCTCGGTCAGGCGAGTGCGCGCAGCGTCGCGCGAGGTCTCGATTCGCAGAAGTTCGCCCTCCGCACCCGCAACGCGCGACCGAGCGAGATCGATGTGACCCTCGCGATTTGCGCGCTCGATGTCGTACTGGGTAATCGACTGACCCTGTTGCGCGATGTCCGCGTCGACGGCGTCGAGCCTTGCGGCGGCGGTCGCTGTGCCGGCAGCAGCCAAACCGACGCGAGATTCGATTTCGGCCAATTGCGTTTCGAGAGACGACACCTCGATGCGGGCTGCCTCGACCATTTCGTCCGAGATTGCGAGCAATGGTGTGGCCTCGGAGATGTCTTGCGACAGGAGAGTCACGCGATCGCGAATTATCTGGTTGAGTGTGCGGAATCGTTCGCGCACCGCCTCGAGGTCGAACGCGACACGGCGAACCCCGTCGAGCGAATCGGATGTCAGGTCTTGCTCGAGCATGCGCAAACGCAGCGTGACCTGTTCCAGTTGTTCCGAAACCACAATTCGTTCCGTCTGACGCTCCGACTCGGTGCTCTGGTAGTCGTCGATGTCCCGTCGAAGCGACACGACATCATCGGCAAGGATTCGGGCGCGGGCATCGCGCACAACGGCGGCGATGTTCTGTGCTTCTCGCGCAACCTCAGCCTGCTTACCGAGAGGCTTGAGCTGGCGGCGAATCTCACCGGCAAGGTCGGTCAATCGTGTCAGGTTCGCCTGCATCGCCTCGAGCTTGCGCAACGTCTTTTCTTTACGGCGACGGTGTTTGAGAATTCCCGCAGCCTCTTCGATGAACCCGCGACGATCCTCGGGGGTCGCCTGCAGCACCGTGTCGAGGCGCCCCTGGCCAACAATGACGTGCATCTCGCGACCAAGTCCCGAATCGGACAAAAGTTCCTGAACATCGAGCAACCGGCACGATTCATTGTTGATCGCATAGTCACTCTGGCCGCTGCGGAACAGGGTTCGCGAGATAGTCACCTCGGTGTAATCGATAGGCAGTGCACCGTCGGAGTTGTCGATTGTCAGAATCACTTCGGCGCGACCGAGCGGTCCTCGCGTGGAGGTTCCGGCGAAAATGACGTCTTCCATCTTCCCGCCGCGGAGGGTTTTCGCGCCCTGCTCGCCCATCACCCAGGCGAGGGCGTCAACGACGTTTGATTTGCCTGAACCGTTCGGACCGACTACAGCGGTCACGCCGGGCTCAAAGTCGAACGTTGTGGGCTGCGCGAACGACTTGAAGCCCTTGAGAGTCAGGGACTTCAGGTGCATGGGTTCCATTATCCCTGAGTGCCTGTTCCCTGCCGAACAGTGTCAGAATGTAACTCAAACCATCCATGGAAGGCGACTCACCGATGCGCACTATTTCGCGTTCGATGTCACTCACCCTGGCAGCCACAGTCGCCTTCGCTGTCGGCGTGACGACCGCGGTTCCGGCGAGCGCCGTTACCTCGTATGTCGAAGGAACCGACGCGGCCGCGCGCCTTTTCGACCCCATGAAAATCGTCGACATCGACCTCACGATTCCGGAATCGTCGCTGGAGGTCATTCGGTCACAACAGATGTGTGGAACGATCCCGTATCAGGATGCGACCCTGACACTCACGACGACTACGACCACGTACGGGCCGATGGAAGTGGGCGTCCGCCTCAAGGGTTGTTACGGTTCCTTCCGTCAACTCGACGACAAACCCGGTTGGAAGATCAAAATCAACAAGGTGAGCGGCCAGAACATTCTTGGGCTGAAGAAACTTACGCTGAACAACATGGTTCAGGACGGCACTCAAATTCACGAAGCCATGGCCTACCGACTTTTCCGGGCGATGGGCGTCCCCTCCTCTCGTATCGGTTATGCCTCCGTCTCGATGAATGGCCGCGAGTACGGCACGTATGCGAACATCGAAACTCTCGACTCTGTGTCCCTCCGGCGCTGGTATGGCGCGGACAATACTCTGCACCTTTACGAGGGCGCCTACGGCCAGGACGCGGTTAGTGGCTATGAGGGCTACTTCGAGATTGATGAGGGGGCCATCGACAATGTTGCAGACCTCACCGCACTCGCAAACGCCAACAATCTGACCGGGTCCGCGTGGTGGACAGCGATTCAACGCGTTGCCGACATGAACAAGATGACCGCCGAATGGGCCACCGAGTACTACCTTCGCCACTGGGACGGATACATCACGCGGAACAACTATTACCTGCATTCAACTCTGGATGGCAAGTTCACCATGTTGCCCTGGGGTGCAGACCAAACATTTGACGGACCGTGGTGGGACGACTACATCAATAACCCTCAGGGAGTTATGTACAACCGGTGCATAGGGGTCCAAGCCTGCAGGGACCTCTTCGCCGCAAACGTCGTCAAGGTCAAGAACCTTGCCAACTCGCTCCGAATGGACCAAATGGCAACCGACGTCGGTGGGGTTGTCGGGTCCTGGGGAATCACGCAAACTCGAGACTGGATTTCGGAGCGCCAAAACAGTGTCGGTGTCTGGATTGCCAGCAACACCGTGGGGCAGACGG
>Ga0114975_10001715_pt1 | contig 15357 bp, 19 predicted proteins | sample S_130626_EF_Meta_FD_87031 | JGI IMG/M metagenome (GOLD analysis project Ga0114975, IMG submission 87031) | Freshwater microbial communities from Lake Simoncouche, Canada to study carbon cycling - S_130626_EF_MetaG | ecosystem: Environmental > Aquatic > Freshwater > Lake | place: Lake...
GTTCGCACACTTTGAAGATGGATGTGAGTGCACCAATGAGGACAGATCCCTCTGCAGCTGCCTTGCCCATCTCTGCAAGAGAATTCACTGTAGTCGCCTCGATCACCGCAGCACGTTCTTTCTTCATAATGGGCGGAGGGATGACAACCTGTGTGGTCATCGGCAAAGCTACGTGTAGGAAGTACGGCGCAAATTCACGACCCAAACTATGCCGGATCCCAACCTCATCCATCTCCTCTGCACTCACGACAATGACTGGCGTATAATCTGTATCGTTAGACACGCCCCATCGTCTCGAAACAACACCCTCAACGACGTCAACCACAGTGTTTCGGCTAGTAGCAACTGTGCCCCTGCGTGATCCTCCCAAGCTAAGAATCAGGGTATTGTACGCGATCGCATCCGGTCCGCTGAAGCCCTCCGCCACGGCATCTTCGTATCTGTCAAGGGATTTTAGCTGCCTAACGGACTCTTCCTCGGTCCCTGCAGTAAACAACCCCTCCGAAGGCATCTCAGCGGGTGTGCCGACACCGTTGGCAAAGGTAGCGCCCTCCATTGATCTCTATGACGATTTGATTCTCACTCAGACCTTCGCCAACACGTACGCGCGGTTGACGCCCGTCAGTTCGGCGACAACGTGGAACAGCGCACCTGCAAGGAAGAGCGTGACCCACTTGGAGAACCCTGCCTTCTCGGCAACCCAATACACGGGGAGGAAGAAGAGACCGACGAGCAGAGCTTCGAGCAGGAAGTGCATTTGTATTCAAAACGGATTTGATTTCTCGCAGGGAAAAAGGGGGCATCGGACAACATGGACACCAACATTCGCAACGCAATCACGAAGATGAACGCTGAATTCAACTACGGACTGGAGGTGGAGATTAGTCGTACCCCATTCCAACCATTCCTCAATGAGGGAGCCCCTGCCAGTGCAGATGCCTGGTATGCAAAAATCTACGACACTGCGGGGGCGATTGAGGTAGAGTTCCTTGAGCGAGATGGCGGTGTTGTTGCCTCTGTGCTGAATCGGTTCAACTTCACAACGGCAAAGGTGGTACGGATCATGGACGTACTCATGGAGTTCATGCCGATTTCGCCACCGGGCGGCGACTAGATCTTCTCGACCTTCTCGGCAACGACCTTGACTAACTCAACCTGAGTGTAGACGAGTACACATGCATGAGTCTCCGTGGCGCGGCATTTGACACAGAACACTTTTTCGTTGGAGCAGGAGCACTTGAACTCGAGGTGGGTCTTCTTCTTGCAATGAGAACACTTCGGCATTCTGAGTGTCCCTGTAGTTATAAAATCACGTCCATTTTTAATGGTGCGTATCACGTACACTGTGGTCGTAGACCCTGACGTAGACTTCCCACTGGCTGAGTTCACGCGGGACGTGGTCATCTGCTTAGCCGATCCGGATGGATGGGTGTCCAAGGGATACGAGTTCGTGATGGTCAAGTCCAAGCCGCAGGTGACGATCCACTTGTCCTCCCAGAAGGGACTGGAGAAGGTTGGATGCGACGGCACTCTGTCCTGTGCAATCATGGGCGGGAATGAGATGTGGGTCAATGAGGATCGGTGGAAGCACGGGACTGCAAAGAGTGGGCAGGACCTGGATGGATACCGACAGTATGTCATCTCACACGAAATGGGACATATCCTTGGTCGAGACCACGTAAAATGCCCTGGGAAGGGTCAACCGGCGCCGATAATGTTGCAGCAGACCTTAGGACTTCACGGGTGCCTTCCGAATACAAACGTGTAGTCGGAGCCTCCTTACGGAAGTAGGTCTGTGGATTGGACAGCACGACCAGCACGAGAGCCACAACCACACAGACAACTACAACTTTCAGCATTGACACCTTACTTATACAAATGGACAGCATTGTGGCCGCAGTGATTGAGAAGTTCAAGCAGCGGTCGGAGTTTGGACAGGCGAAGTACGGAACGAACCTTGATCGTAAGGACCTTTCTGTTCTTCAGTGGATTGTTCATGCACAGGAGGAGCATATGGATGCAATTCTGTATCTAGAGAAGCTTAAGACGGAGCTTACGAGAACGCTTCCCCTTACGGTGCCGACGGGTGAGCTTCCGAATGCGTCTGGATGACCGGCGGCGGCGACCACCCGCGGGATCCTCGTCATGTCCGCCCGGGTTATCCGTATCTGCGCTGACCATCTTACCTACGTGGATCTTTGGTTGTTGCAGAGGGATTCCCTTTCTATCCTGCCCCTTTGCAAGACGGGACGGGAACTCAGTATCCAGCGTTAGCTTCACGTAATGGTATGGAGTATGCTCCACTATTTTTCCCATTGTTCGTTCGCCTTCGTGATTCTTCACGCAGACGCGCTCACCAACTGCAAAGACCCGATCATCTGGATCATCTCGGTTAGGGAATACGCACTGATCCGCCGCAGGGGGTGCACCGGGTTCGTCCATTATATAGGGTAGCCACTTTAGTTGCTGTAGGCAAGACCGCCCATGCCGGACATGACACGGAAGATGTTGTAGTTCACGGCATACATGCGGAAGTTGAACGGGGTGCTCTTGGTCGGCTTCGCAAGACCAGACGTGGCGATGCTGTCAAACACGAGCGTGGTCGTGTCAATGCGGGAGAAGTTACACGTGCCCGACGGCTGGTGCTCCTCCGGCTGCAGCGCAAAGGAGTAGACGTTGATCGGGTTCTCGTGAGGAGTGTAGTTCACGTTAGGGCGCGTGATGAGCACGTCCACGGCAACGGCTCCATTCACCAGGACCGGCTCACTGAGATTGTACGTTCCCACGCCTCCAGAGCCAGATCCGAATGCGCTGATGATCGTTCCGGGTGAGAACACGGCTCCGTTCGCAGTCGTCACCGTGGCACCCTCAGTGATGTACGGACCAGCGCCCGTCGGGAGTCCAGTGGTACCCGTAGCAATCGTCAGGACATCTCCAGACACGCTGACACCAGAGCTTCCAGTGAGCGTGATCACAGACGCCGTCGTGGTCGTGACCTGAGCGCGCATCGGCCAGAAGGCGCCGCCGCTGTGGTGCTGGTAAGGCTGAACACGCCAGAAGTAGTCGCCGTAGCGCTCATCAAAGCGATCCTGGCCGTTGATCTGCAGACGGCAGCGGTTGACGATGTCATCGTAGCTGAACGGCTGCGTGTAGCCCAGGTTGCGGGTCAGGTCAGAGCCGCAGTCCGTCTTACGGGCATCCTGGAAGACCCACACCAGCTCCTTCACCGGGTGGTTCAGCGTCAGGTCGATGCGAGCAGACGCCGTCGTGAGCGTCTGCTGGAGACCGAACTGGAGCTGGTCAATCAGGTACTCGTGCGACTGCTGGGCAAAGCGACGACGCTCATCCACATCCAGGTAGATGTAGTCAATGTAGAGCGCCATGTCCTTGAGCTGGGGGAGCTTCGCCGCCTGCTGAGCCACCGTGGTCGTTCCCGGGGTCGACGTGACGAGGTCCGTCGCAGGAGACAGGGTGACGTTGATGCGCACCTCGTGGTACTGGAGGGCGATCAGGGGCAGCGCCAGACCCGGGTTGCGGCAGAACCAGAACTGGAGGGGGATGTACAGGATCGCCGGGCGACCACCGCAGGAGATGGCCGTCGTCTCCGTGCCACCCAGGTATCCGCCCGTCATCGAGTCCAGCTTGACGGAGTTGTCGAATCCGGACGTCAGGTTCTCCCACAAAAAGAGCCACTCGCCGTAGTGGGTGTCAATGATCTGGCCACCGATCTCGACCTCAATCTTCTTGAGGAGCTGGTAGCCCAGACGACGCTCATACGCAGACGTCCACTTGACGTCCACGGTCTGCGTGTCGGGGAGCTGGACCTCCAGGTAGGTCTTGTACATCAGATCGGCGTTGCGGTTGATGATGGCAACGACACGCTGGCCATACTGAGGCGAACCAGTGAAGTTCACACGGAACGCCTCCATGGCGAAGTTCGTATGACGCTTGTAGAGCACCTTCCAGAAGGTGATATGAGGATTTCCAGTGATGTAGGCATCCTGAGCACCATATGCAACGAGCTGAAGAAGACCGCCGCCCATTTAGTTTATTCTTTGCGAGGATATATTCTTCTGCCTTTGACACAATGAGGCGAGGCGGAGCATTCCTAGCTTCAGGTGCCGACACATGCGTCTATTCGCCACAGATTGAGTGCGCCCCCGGGACACAGGTACCTGCAGAGATACCTCCAGGCGACTACGTCTCTCGTGTCACGGCGGATGTTGGTGATGCGAAAGACGAGCTCTCCAATCAGGCAGATGTGAAGGCAGCGATTCATCGGATTCAGCAAAAGTATCCGGGCAAGGACATCGAAACGTTCTTCAACGTGGCGGTTGCGGTCTGCACACCCGTGTTCAAGGACTCTGATCTCCTTGGGCTACCTCGGTTCAAGGGCGACCGCCCGAGACCCTGTGCTGCGATCAACAACGTAATCGACACGCCCGGTCAAAAGGATGACAAGATCAACTTCATTACACCTCGCCAGGGTGAGGACCTTATTATCTCAAAGCGTCCGGCTGAAGAGGTACGAATGGCGCTTCGAAAGCTCATCCACGCAGTTGCATATCTCAACAACGAGGGCGTCTTGCACACGGATGCCCACTTCGCCAACATTTCGTGGGTAGGCGATCGTCTCGTTCTACACGACTGGGGACGTGCGCTGGTCGGTGTCGAAGGGTTCAAGAAATGGGTAAAGCGATGGGCTGAGGGATTTGATGAGATGCTTGAGAAGAGGAGAAGGAAGAGGATCATCCGAGGTGTCACGAAGGTCTGTCAACTAGTGGAATCATGTCCCGTCAAGATGGCAGATGACGACACAAGCCATCGATTTATGAAGTTCTACGACGTGGTCTCGATCGTAGGCAAGGCGTTGTCGTTCAAGTACCTGAACGAGTATTATGTGGATCAGTTTATGATGGGGGTGCAGGACCTGTGGCATTCGAAGGATGTCCCAACCGATCAGATGATCGATCACATTCACGTCTTGATTGATCAGTTGTTTGATGCCCCACAGCCTCCTGATCCGAATGCACCTGCTCCGGCACCTGCTCCGGCACCTGCTCCTGCTCCTGCTCCTGCTCCTGCTCCTGCTCCTGCTCCTGCTCCTGCTCCTGCTCCGGCACCTGCTCCGGCACCTGCTCCGGCACCTGCTCCGGCACCTCCAGTTTCCCCTGTACCGGATGTGACCCCAACACAGGGTGGTGGTCGCAAACTCAGCACAACACGACGCTTTTGTAGCTGCATCAAGAAGGTGCGCAAGACGGTGAAGAACGAGAGAGGACCCATTGCGATCTGCGTCAAGTCAGTCCTGCAGAAGAGGGGTCGAACCCTCAAGCGCTTCACATGTGGCAAGAAGGGGCGGGTGATTACTCAGAAGGCGAAACATTAAGTTCTTGCCGTCAATTAATGCAGCAGGAGGGTGGTGTCTACAAAGCTCAAGGGGTGGACACCTGTGTCTTTATCCCGCAGGTGGACTGCGCAAAGAAGGGCAAACATGCCATACTTCCAGCTCCCCCAGGAACTGAGTTAGTCTCCCGTATCACCCGTGACGAGGGAGAGCTACGTATACAGAAAGTCGCAGTCAAGGTGATCAAGAAGCTCAAGGATGCTGGGTATGATGTCTCCAAGTTCTTCAACTTGGCAACCCAGTCTTGCGTACCGGAGTTCAAGCCGTCAGACGAGCGGCAGCGCTGCACGGTCCGTGCACTTGGAGGCGATCAGGCACACCTCATCAACTTGGTGACACCTAAGCAGGGCGAGACGCTGTTTGCGAGTATTCGGAACAAGAGCAAACCGGATGCCCTCATCAAGTCCTCCCTGCGTGATCTGATGATTGCGATGGCTCGTGTGAATGAAGAGTTTCTGACGCAGAGCGACTCCCACTTCAACAATCTCGGCTGGATGGGCAACCAGTTGGTGATCTTTGACTGGGGACGTGGAACGACGGATCAAAAGACGTTCAAGCGCTGGGTCAATCAGTATCTGCTTCTATGGTCTATGACTGAGCGTGAGCACTGGAAGACGTACAGTCAGCACACGCTGCAGTTTTCACTGCTTGATGAAATGGAGAAGGCAGGGGTCGCAAAGAAGACGGGAGCCTATCGGACACTGGTCGGTGTATGGGACGTGCTTGGACTGCTTGGACCCGCGCGTACTCACGGCATTGTGTCTGAGGATCGTGCGAAGGTGTTCACTGAATCCCTCTTCAAATGGGTCACGACCCACGTGAACGCAGTGGGTGGCTCAACGCAGGAGGTCATTCGTCTCATTCCTGCCTTGTTTGCCGATGCACCGGCCATTCACCCTGCGACTGCCGACAGACCCATGCCTCCCGCCGAGGCGAATGCGCTCGTCCGTATCGTTCCGAACCCTGATGTGTCGTCTCCAGCCGCTCCCCTTCCGGCTCCGATTCCTCCGGTTATTCCCAGGGCCCCTCCTCCCGCTCCCGCTCGGGTACCTCCGGCGGCCCCTCCTCCCGCTCCGGTTCGGGCACCTCCGGCTCCGGCAGAGGATAAAAAGATGACCGATATCAAGAATGCGTGTAGAGCGCTTCTTGCAACTGGCGGGACACGGAGACGGCGAGGGCGCAGGTCAACGCTCAGACGCTAGGGACTACACCGAACTTCTCAAGTGCTTCCTTTGCTGCCATCTGCTCTGCCTTCTTGCGTGTCGGTCCTTGACCACGCCCGTGAATCGTGGGTCCATCCATCACGATCACACGGATCTCCTTTGAGTCTACCATCGGGCTGAGCATGGTATACGTCGGCGTACACCCGAACTCACGCTGACAGTACTTTTGGAAGATATCCTTGTAGTTGGTCACGGTCGTCACAGCATCCTGAACATCAATGTACGCTTCGATCACGGTGGTCACGAAGGCATAGACGATATTGAATCGGTTGCCGCAATCCGTCCACAAGGCACCAATGAAGGCTTCAAAGATATCGCCAAGCTTCTGGATATTGCGACGACCATTGATCGCCACCGACTCTTCGTTATGGCGGGAGATCACATAGAAGGCATCCAATCCAACCTGTTGACACAATGCACCAATCCGCTCGTTGTTGACCAGCTCCTTACGAGCATCGGTCAAGAACCCCTGCTTCTTGTCTGGATACTTGCGGCGCAGATAGGTCGCCACGCACACGCCCAATACGGAATCACCCTCAAACTCTAGGCACTCGTAGGATTCGTCTTGCAGAGGCATCACGCCGGAGGGACACGGAGCAAGAGACGCCGGTCGTCCATCAGGAGTAGTGTAGTCGTTTCTCTTGACATAGGTGGTGTGGACCATTGCCGTTTGGAAGACCCGCTGGTTGGCCACACGGTAATGAGGCAATCCATGACGATGGAGGATACGATGGATGTCCTTCTCTGCAAAGAACCGATTGCGAGGGTTGTAGGGAGAGTAGGTGTCGGTCATGGTGTGCATGTGTCTACCTAGTCAATCTTTTATCCGTTTTTCTACACAATGGGAGCCGCTCAGTCCATGACATATACCGAACTGCCGGATGCCCTGCCCAAGCACGATCCAGGCAACATGATTGAGGTTGCCGACGTGCGATACAGATCTCCATGGGTGCGCGACATGGCGGTTGGGCTTGTCTTCTTCAACCCTGCAAAGTCCAAGCGAATGTTGATGAACTACCTCTACACCATTGAGAAGCTCAAACTTGCAAAGATCCCCTACTACACGCTGGAGTTGGTGTTCAATCGGCAAGAGCCCGAGATCAAGGACGCCTTTCACGTCTACGCCAAGTCCATCATGTTCCACAAGGAGCGGCTCTGCACCCTGCTGGAAGGCATGATCCCGTGGTATTACTCCAAGGTACTGTTTTTGGATGCGGACATCATCTTTGGCAATCCGGACTGGTATTCGGAGGTCTCGTCTGCCCTGAATGATCACGATGTCGTTCAGCCGTTCACCACGGCCGTGTGGATGGACATCACGTATACCAAGGCGACTCAGATCCGAGAGTCGGTGCTCTTCATGAACAGGGAAAAGACCTTTGATCACAAGCTGCACCCGGGGTTTGCGTGGGCATTCACTCGCAAGTGGTTCCGCAAGGTGGGCTTCTTTGAGTATGGCGTCACGGGAAGTGGTGATACCCTGTCGGCGGCTGCGTGGTTGGGTGTCAAGTTCCCCGAGACCTACCTCAAACCCGCCTTGGTACCTGCCTACAAGGAGTTTGATGCTCTTCCCAAGCCCCGCATCAGCTGCACGTCGGGTCCCGTCTTCCACTTGTGGCACGGAACTCACGTCAATCGCAAGTATGTGGATCGCCACGTGATCTTGGATGGCGTGAAGGATATCCGAAAGGTCATGCGCCCCAACTGGAATGGCGCCTGGGAGTTCAGCATCAAGGGCTTGTCCGAGAAGCTGCTCGAGTACTTTGTCGAGCGGGTGGATGATGGGGTGTGAACTGGCACTTAAAAATAATGTGTGTGTGATAGTCATATCACGTTGATGGTGAAGCCTCTGTTCACCCTGGCTACTCGTCTGCTGAGCACCAACAGTTCCCTTGTGTGTAATCTTACTCGTATCCGGGGTGGGTTTCTCCCTCGCGAAAACCTGGACCAAGCTAAACGCCATCTTGCAGATCTTCAGAATACTCTCCGAGAGATTGAGCTAAGCCTCACTTCACCTTCAGCTCAAATCCGTAATCCGTCTCCACCATCTTCTCCTCTTGACGTCTGACAATCTCTGCCATGACTGCCTCTGCCTGTTGGGGTAGCAGCTCCTCCAGGTATCCCTTCAGCTCCTTCTTGGACAGGGACCAGCCCTTCTTCCACTGATTGGGGCGCTTCACTGCAAAGGTCATGCCCGACGTTGCAAGGTTGATCTTGTCTGGGAGTTCCTCCCGAGATGTGGCGTAGAGGGCCGCTAGATCGAGCTCGATCGTGCGGCGCTCGTCGCGAAGTTCATTGACACGGACATTGACATCATTGATCTGGCGCTGGACGTTGGCGTAGGCGGACAGGATAGGCTTGAGCGACTCCATTCTGCTTTTGTTCCTCCACTGACTTAATAGTATCCGTTTTAGAACAAGGAATGTCGTGGCTTGACACGGAGGAAGTGGAGCGTCTCCGCAAGGTGTATAACAAGGAACACTCAAAGGAAGAGCCTGTCCCGGAGGGAACCCCTGAAGAGATTTGGGCAAACATTCAGCACCGCCTCTCGGACAAGTGCGCAACCGGATCAGCCGAGTGCATTGTGGCGTCCCTGATGCAGCGCCCGAAGGCGCCGAAGGAGTGGACGATCAAGCGGGATGAATGGCTGTCATCGGATGACATTGATCACGTGGAGAAGAACTACGTCAAGCTCTTCGCCAACTACTACTACATGGGCTGCATTCCGATTGACTTTGATCTGCAGAGCGAGACGCATCAGTGCATCGTCAGCTCTCTTTGCAAGGCGAAGCTGCCTGAACTTGTCAAGAAGGGACACGAGCAGATCGGCATCGTCTTCAACACGGATCCCCACGATGGACCGGGTGAGCACTGGATCGCCATGTTCTGCGATGTGCGCAAGGATCTGGAGTATCCTCGCATCACCTACTTTGATTCCTACGCCCATGCACCCGAGAAGGAGATCAAGACGCTCATGAAGCGCTGGAAGACGCAGTGGGATGCCACGGGTGTCCACTCGCAGCCGATGAAGATGACCTTCAACTCCACTCGACACCAGTTCAAGGACTCCGAGTGCGGAATGTACTGTCTCTACTTCCACTACGCATGTCTGATGGAGCTTCCTATGGAAGCACGGATCCCCGACGAGGTGATGAATGGATTCCGGCAGATCTTGTTCACCGCCCCCAAAAAATAGAAGCAAGGAAGAAGTAATGGAGCTTGCAATCGGAGCTGCACTGGTGGGTATCCTGGGCTACAGCATCTGGCACGAGGGGATTGACGCCGAGGATTTGGCAATGACGACTCGGAGGCGCCTCTGCGACTACTACGTGGCAGGTGGTGTCTTTGAGGATCCGAAGGATGTCATTGCATCCGGACGTCGTCTGCTGGAGGTGCACCTCTATGCAGATGAGAACGGGAAGCCGATTGTCTCCAAGACGCCCCTGAATCTGGGCTATGATTACACGATGGAGTACTGGACGTTTGACTCGGTCTGCGTAGATCTGATTCAGGCGTGGGAGTCCAGCTCGGACCCCTTCATCCTGTCCATTGTGCCGCACACGACCAACAACGTGACCCTGAACAAGGCAGCGGATTGCCTCAAGACCACTGTGCGCCGCCACCTGGTGAGCGGAGTGGATGTGGATACGCCGGTTGATGAGCTCAAGTACCGTATCCTGATCGTGTCCGACAATGTGCAGGGCAGTGAGTTGGGATCGCTCGTGAACCTGTCATGGGCAGAGTCCAAGGTGCGTCGCCTCCTCTATGCACAGGCAATGCATCCTCGTGATCAGCCTGAGCTGGTCGCCTTCAACCGCAACGGCATTTCCATCGTCGCCCCTGATCAAACCTTTGGCAAGGAATCCCTCGACCCTCGCATCGCCTCTGCGTATGGATGCCAATGGCTCCTGTTTCCTGGATCTGGTGCCGCCGCCGGGTTCGTAGAAAAGCCGACAGGACTACAATAACTTCTTGACAAGTAAACAAAATGTCGAAGTGGCTGTCTCACGTGAAGTCGACGATGAAGTCCAACAAGGGAAAGAGCTTTAGCCAGGTGCTGAAGATTGCGGCGAAGACCTACAAGAAGCGTGGCGGTGGCGATGTGGCGCCGCACAGCGACTTTGGTTCGTCCGCCGACATCACGTCTGCGGGACCGAACAGCTCGAGCCCGTTCCACCCGAGCGACGCCGCCCCGGTCGGTGGTCGCCGCCGCAGCCGCCGTGGTCGCAAGAGCCGCCGTGGCACCCGCCGCCACTGAAAACGAATCTCATTGAATAGAGGTAATAGACCTCACAATGGAAGATCCGCCCAAGACACGTCGTGAGCTCAAGAAGTCTGCAAAGGAGAAGAAGGCAGACGTCTACTCTGCCAAACACACACGAATCGCTGCTGCAACGAAACTCAAGAAGAAGTAGACCGCCGCTTACGAGTCATCTTCTTCTTACGATTTGCCTTCTTGCGGTGTGTTCTGCGCCGACCACCCTGTCTCGGAAGCGCAACACCCCTATTTTTTACTGCATCTTGGTAGACTCGGTTTGGATCCGTTGCACCTGTGAATGCAGAGATTGTCTTCATGACATCAGGAATGAGAGGAGTCTGCCGAGAGACCTGCTCACCCATCAGCTGAGCGGTTTGTGGGCGAGGGAACTCAATCTTGCGAATCGAGTTGAGGTCTGTGAAGTACATGATATCTTGCACTGAATCGTATGCGAAGGTATACGCCATGTGAAAGATCGCCTCTGAGATAGGTCCATCACGAGCAGGGGAATAATCGTCGACCATTCGCCGTCCGTACATCTGCTCAACTCCAGCCGGGGTCTTTTTTACGATCGCCGTGCGCGCTCTGGGGTTTCCCATCATCACATTGGCAGCCCAACGACCCGAGTAAAAGCGATTTCCTTCCTTATCCACCGCCTGATTCGTATGCCGCAACTCCCATGCGGCGTCCCATCCAGCATCCCCATAGTTGGCTTCCGCCACTGTCGTAACTGTCCCGTCCATAGCGACAGACCGACAAGTATCTTCATCCCAGAACAGAAGGCGACCTCCTTCGTCAAACCAGATGTCCTCTGCACTCACAATGGTTGCTCCAGCTCCAACACCATCAATGGGGGTCGATTCGTCCTCTGGACTATATTCATGACCGGCAAGTGTTGATACCTGTCCATCACGAATGACTCGGATGCAGTATTCATCTGCCACATAGAGGGCGCCGTCGGGACCCTTAGCGATTGCATATGGGTTTTCAAACTTCGCAGTGGCTACGGGTCCATCTTCATGGTCGCCTCGAGGATTAGGGGCTCCGGCAAAGGGGGTAAGGATTCCATCCCGAGAAAGGAGGCTGATTGTCCTGTCGCCGTCTGCCATCATCACGTACATGCTGCCATCGTCATTCACGAACGAGATGCGTGGAGCACTCGGGAACCGAGCGGGGAGAGTGGTGATCACGTCCATTACAACCTCTACAACAATCTTTTGTGCACGATCCTATGTGTCCTCCGGTGATCACGGTCTTTCGTGCGACCACCCGCCGTTTTACGACATGTCTTTCCATGATACGTCTTTTTGGAGCAGCCGCTCTTGAAATACGCAAGATGGTGAGCCCAGCCCTTGAAGGACTTGAGCGGAGATCCCGTTTCCTTGGACAAGGCAGAGAGCAGACCATGCATCCACTTCATGTATGCCTTCCGAGAACTGAGCGTGGGTTCATATCTATCAACAAACGCAGCAAACACTCCTCGGAGCTCATCAAACGGGTAGACCTTTGCAAGAGCGTGTAAGAACGTACGCTGCACCGCCATCTGTTCGGGTTCGGGCGCATCGGGGTAGTTGGCAGCAATCGCACCCAGGAAGTCGGCACCGGGCACCGCCTTCGGCTTCATGGACATGTAGTGCTTCTTGACCTCCTCAAATGACGGGTCGGGTCCAGGATTGATCACCGCCGGGTCATCCTTGCACTGAGTCCGCAGCTTGTTGTTCACCATGTTGTGGATGTCGTACATCCACTTGCCCGGGTCGCCTCGCAGGGGGTGCTTGTGAACGAACTCAGTGGTCGACTCACGGCAGAACTTGCAAGGAAGCACGTCCTTCATGCGATTGAGCACGTCGTCAGGGTGCTTGGAAGTAAACGCAACTAGATGGAAGAGTTGCCACGCACTGGGTCCCCAGAAGCGAGTGTCCATTGTATTGACGAAATAAAGTATACCTCTCTTAATAAAAATGCTTGATACTCGGGACATCATCATCCTCACGGCGTCGTTCTATCTCGGTGGTGTGGTTGGAGAGTTCTTCAAGTCGCTGTCGGAGGACATCCTCACGCCCCTCCTCGCCCCGGCCGCCTCGGCGGGCAAGGGTGTCGGATCCTTCACGGTGACGATCGGTGGCGTCACGCTGAAGCTGGGTGAGGTGCTGGTCGCCTTCGTCAACCTGGTCGTCTCGTTCGTCCTGGTGGTGTTCACGATCGGCCTCCTCCGCACCTACGTGCTCACTCGCATCGGCGCTGCCCGCCAGTAAGTGGTAAAAAATAGAGACACAAGATAAATGGTCTGGTACAATCCGTTGTCTTGGTGGTCATCCTCTGAACCCGTTGCCACTGCGCAGCCCCTCGGCCCTGGCCCGGTTGGTCCGATGGACCAGGCCCCGCCCCCTGCGTACGGTGGCCGTCGTCGCAAGACCCGCCGTGGGGGTCGTCGTCGCTCTAAGAAGGGCCGTAGTGGAAGGTAGACCACCCACTAGGCGTATACTTACCATGCACTGCCTCCACACGCTTTCGGAGCTCAACCGTTGACCCCTGATTGATATTGTTGTCCTGCTTCCACTTCTGGAAGTCACGATTCAGCTGCGTGATGGTCGTGTTCGTAGACTCCTCCATGCGGGGAAGGTGAATGAACTCGGCCATGAACCGGCCAATCACATCCGTCTCGCTCTTATACTCGCTCGTACTCAGAGTCACCTTCTCCGGCACAGGAAGCTTCCTGAACCCATGACCCTCCTTGAAGATCGTAACCAGGTAGTTCATCATACACTCCGCCCACTCCACGCTCTCCACCTTCATCTGAATGGTCTTGTCATCCGGCAGTTCATTCGGAGCCGTAGGATTCGGAACAAACTTGTTCGGGAAGTCAATCACCAGCAGACGGCGCCACGTGCCACCATCCTGCGTGTCCACCTTCGGCTTGTTGTTGCACGAGACGTGGTACTTAGCCTGAATCTCAATATCAATCATCTCCTTCGCACCCGCAAACAGATCACGAGCGGTGATCTTCTCGCACGACGACAGCTCCTTCATGAGACCCGTCTTGATGTTGGCACCCTCCTCGGGCTCCTGCATCGTGACGAACCGCTTACCCCGCATACGCACCAGCTCAGGGTTCGCAGTGCCCGCCTTACCACGATCCTGCGTGATCAGCGTGATCGGCGCCTTACACGCATAGGTCCCCATACAGGTCGCCATCAGGATCACCAGCATGGACTTGCCATTAGATCCCGAGCCCGTCAGAATATGGAACTTCTGCGCAGGGTTTCCTCCCACCATGCACGTCGCAAGATGTGCCATGAAGTAGTTCAGAACCTCCGGATCGGGGAGGATACTGCTGAGGAACTTCCAAAGTTCCGCCCAGCAGGCGTAGTCCGTATAGTGCTTCGTCGTGTGGTAGTCCAGACCTGTTGAGAAGCTGAGGTAGTCATCCGCCTTTCCATCACGGAACTCCATGTTCAGCGTGTCGAAGATGCCGTTGTTGAAGGCGATCAGGTTCTTGTTCGTGTCCAGCTTGACCGACAGCTCCTCATCCAGGAACAGCAGACGTGCCTCCTCCATCACGTTCTTCTTGAACGCCGTCGTCTTCAGCTTCTTCTGAGCCTCCATATACTTCGCCTTCCGCTTCTCAATCTTGCACATCTCGCACGGCTCCGCAGGCTCCTCCCCCTTCTTCTTGCCACCGCAGTTGCAGGGGTCTGTCACCATCATCAGCTGCTGCATCTTGTTCTCCTTCTCAACGAACTTCTTCCACACGTCGCTCGACAGCTTTGCAAGCAGACCAACGCCCCTCTTGGTCAGCTTCCAGACGTGTCCCACGAAGCGATACCACTCGTTCTGCCCATAGTCCGAGCACTTGAACTCGTCACGGAACATTGCAAAGACCACCCGAGCCATATCGTGCTCCGTCATGGTCTTCGTGGCCTCCTCCACAAGCTCCTCCACGTTGTCCATCTCAATCTTGTCGTACTCGCCCGGGTTGTCCATGCGAGACCAGCCTCGGAGACTGCGCTCGGACAGCACCGGACCATTCGTGCGGAAGCTGAAGCTGTCCCACTTGGACTGCGCCAGACGAGGGTCATAGTTCTCGTACTGGGCACTGAAGTCGTAGAACACAGCCTCCAGCGAGTCGGGGTGGATATTCTTCAGACAGATGCCCGTATTGATCCAGTCCTCGTAGCTCGTGTACCTGAACGCCGCAAGGTTCATCACGTGCTTCCGGTAATACGTCACCATGTCCTCGGACAGCGGCATCCGGTACGTATTGCGCTCCGGAGTGGATGCACGAGACCCACGCTTCCCATCCTCGCCACGAGTAGCTCCACGTCCACGCTGAGCGCCCATGGATGCCCGAACCTCCTCCTGCTCAGTCTTCTTCTTGTAGCGACCCGTTGCGTCCTCCGTCATTGGCGTCTCTGTCGACGGGCTAGACCGGATGGACATCTTGCGGAGCAGATCCGGCGTGATCTGAA
>Ga0114975_10001719_pt1 | contig 15348 bp, 14 predicted proteins | sample S_130626_EF_Meta_FD_87031 | JGI IMG/M metagenome (GOLD analysis project Ga0114975, IMG submission 87031) | Freshwater microbial communities from Lake Simoncouche, Canada to study carbon cycling - S_130626_EF_MetaG | ecosystem: Environmental > Aquatic > Freshwater > Lake | place: Lake...
CTGCACCAGTGTCACAACCAGCAGATGCTTATGTGACTCCCCTAGTTCGAAAGCTTGCATCTGAACTTGGCGTAAATCTTGCACAAGTTACTGGAACAGGAATCGGCGGAAGAATTCGTCGCGAGGATGTTGAAGCATTAGCTCGGCCAACAGCGCCTGTTGCAGCAGCAACGATTACTCCAGTACCAAGTGCAACAAAGCCACCAGTAGTTGCGATATCACCACTTCGTGGAACAACAGTGACAATGTCTCGACTTCGTAAAGTTATTGCAGCACGAATGGTTGAATCACTTCAGGTCAGTGCTCAACTAACTACTGTTATTGAAGTAGATGTTACAAAGATTGCGCGTCTTCGTGATCGTTCTAAGGCAAGCTTTGAAGCACGCGAAGGCGTAAAACTTTCATTCCTTCCATTCTTTGCAGTTGCTGTGTGTGAAGCATTGAAGCAACACCCTGTTCTTAACTCATCTGTGGAAGGTGACCAAATCACCTATCACGGCGCCGAACACCTTGGCGTTGCAGTTGATACCGAGCGCGGATTGCTTGTCCCGGTAATAGCAAATGCTGGTGACCTGAACATGGGTGGAATCGCACGAAAGATTGCAGATCTTGCAGCTCGTACCCGCGATAACAAGGTCACTCCGGATGAACTAGGTGGCGGAACATTTACTCTGACGAACACGGGAAGCCGTGGAGCATTATTTGATACTCCAATCATCAATCAACCACAGGTAGCAATCCTTGGATTAGGCGCTGTTGTTAAGCGTCCAATGGTTGTTCGTGGTGAAGATGGTGGAGAAACTATTGCTATTCGTTCCATGGTTTACCTTGGACTCTCTTACGACCATCGTGTTGTAGATGGCGCAGATGCGGCTCGCTTCCTGGTGACACTAAAAGAGCGCCTTGAAGGTGGAGCTTTCGAGTCAGATCTAGGTCTGTAATTTAGCTATGCCAGTTCCCCAACGTATTGCTGTCACAGGTGCATCAGGACTTATTGGTACCGCGCTAGTTGGTCACCTAAAAAGTGAAGGCCATACAGTTCAGCGTCTTGTTCGTCGAACTCCAGTTTCTTCAGATGAAGTGCAGTGGGATCCACAAACAGGTTTTGTTGACCTTGAACCACTTCGTGGCGTCGATGCCATCATCCATTTAGCAGGTGTAGGTGTCGGTGATAAACGATGGAATAAGAAATACAAGAGCGAAATCCTAAATTCTAGATTGCTAGGAACAACAGCAATTGCAAACGCTGTGGCAGAGCTGAAACCTCAAGTATTTATTTCATCCTCTGCAATTGGTTGGTATGGAGAAAGCGGCAACCGTGCCGTTGTAGAAACCGATCGCGCCGGAGATGACTTCTTAGCCGCTGTTTGTCGCGAATGGGAAGCTGCTGCAGATCTTGCGGGTGTTACACGTACCGTGAAAATTCGGACAGGCCTTGTACTTGACCCGACAGGTGGTGCGCTAGGAAAAATGCTTCCGCTATTTCGCTTAGGTCTAGGTGGAAAAATGGGCAATGGAAAACAATGGTGGTCATGGATCACTTTGCACGATCAAATTAGAGCAATTGTTTTCGCTCTAGAGAATCCGATTGCAGGGCCAGTGAATGTAACCGCTCCTAATCCTGTTACAAATCAGGAGTTCACGTCAGCACTTGCCCGCGCCATGCACCGACCAGCTGTATTTCCAGCCCCTGCTTTGGCGCTAAAGGTTGCATTGGGTGGATTTTCATCTGAGATTCTAGGATCCAAGCGTGTGATTCCACATGTTCTGCAAGAAGCTGGTTTTACTTGGGATTACCCACACATCTCTGATGCCTTGGCTCGTTTAGTCGAGCATTAATTGGGCTGCAACTCGGCCTGAAAAAAGTGCACCTTGTTGGGATGGAACAATTCGGTGATCACCAGCAACAAAATGGTGATCATTAATTTTCATACTTTGTGACAATGCGCGTCCAACATTGTGTATGGGCAGCGCAGATGAAATTTCGTACTTTGCGATGAATTGCCAATCGTGTGTACTTGTCCCCCACACAATCGCTAAATGGCGGCGCACATCAGATTCCGTGACATTTACATCAGTTGTCGTAGATATCAAGTGTTGACCAACAGGTGCATAACTTTTTGAAATATCTGACATAACAACTGTGTTAATAATTGGTCCACGATTTAGACCATCAACGACTAAGCGCCCGTTTCCAGAAGGATTATTGGAAACGGCGTGATACCAAGTGATACATCCGGCCATACGTGGCACCTCGGTCAAACCTAACAATTGCGTTGCAGTTGTCGCATCAGTTGCAATCAAGATCTTGTTGGCCGTGAAAGTTCCATTGTTAGTGAGCACAGAAGTTTTATCAATGCGATCCACTCGAGTGTTGTAGACAATACCGTTTATGCGCTTGACTAGAGCTTTTGGAAGTTCGCCTACTCCATGTCGCGGAACGCCCGGCTTTCCATTTACAAAGCTTCTAATGATGGATTGCCCGTAAATTGCATCCACATTGTCTGGTTCAGTCAAAAAGACACCGTGCAGGAATGGTCTCAAGGTTCTTTCATAACAGCTGCCAGCACTACGCAAAGTTTGTCCAATTGATTGGCCTGCCTTTGCCTGACCCATGATGACTCTTAGTAGCGAAAGCTTTTCTGGGATTGTGCCCGTGGCCTTATCTAATACTGTCCAAGGAACTTGTCGCGGATCACCAATAGGATAGCGCCCATCGCGTAGACAGACCTCAATTACACGTGGTGCGGCGACAAAATCTAATTCACCAATAACATTTAACTCTTCTAACGCCGGATATTTCGCGTTGATTAACTGAAATCCACGGTCACAGATATACCCATCTATGACATCACTTGCAACACGTCCGCCAGCGCGATCTGAAGATTCAATAACAGTTACATCAGCACCTTTAGATTCCAGATTAATAGCAGCGTTAAGTCCAGCTAAGCCCGCTCCAACAATTAAAACATCAGAACGCACGTGTACCAATTTCCCGCGCTTGATCAATTATGGAGGCAACTAATAATGCATCTGAATTTGAAACGGGCATCGACCCGCCAGTAGTAATTGCTAACTCAACTACTTTATAGAAGTGACCATAATTTCCTGGAATGGATTCAATTTCTTCGACGACATCTCCGCGATGTATAAATGCTTGAGCTGTAGTTGTATAACTCCATGTTCCGTTTTCTGGAAACTTACCTGCACGCAAGAGAGCTTCCTGAGGATCTAGATCATTTATTATTAGCGCTGCTTTGGTGCCTAGTATTCTAATTCGGGGACCTGGTGCGCCGACAACGGCACTTGCCGATAGGTAGGACATAACCCCGCTGTCGTGCTGTAGAACTAGCACTGAATCATCATCTGCCCCACCGCGCAAAGAGCGCACGGTTGCTGTAACTAAATCAGCACCTCCAAACCAATCGATAGCTGTAGAGATCAAATGGGATTGCAAATCCAAAAGTTGCCCACCTCCATCGGCGGCAGACATGTTTTCTCGCCATGAAGTTGGATTTAGATCGGGCCGAAATCTTTCAAAGCGTGAATCAATGCGATGAACTTGCCCGAGTACTCCACTTGCTAAAACCTTTTTAACGGTTAACGCATCGCTATCCCAGCGACGATTAAAGAAAGTTGTTACACCTACACCGGCAGATTCACCCGCAGCAACAATTTGCTGTGTTTCGGCCAAGGTACGTCCCATTGGCTTATCTACAACAACTGGGATACCTGCGTTTATTGCAGTTAGAGCATGTTGAGAATGAACTAAATTTGCAGATGCCACAACTACAAGATCAAGTTTGTGAGTTACCAACTCTTCAACAGTTGCAACCACCACCGCATTTGGGAAATCTGAAACCGCATGTGCTATTCGCTCTGGATTTCCAGTTTGGATAGCAGCAACTTCAAAGCCACAACCCTTTAACAATGGTGCGTGAAAGTACCGCCCGGCTAATCCATACCCTGCGATACCAACACGTAAGCTCATGCTTAACTATTCTGCAACTTAGATGGCCACCAAACTTTTCCGCCGATATCGTGGACTAAGGCAGGTACCAAAATAGTACGAACAATCAAAGTATCAAGTAACACACCAAAAGCGACTGCGAAACCGAGTTCAGCTAAGAACACGAGGGGCAAAACGCCCAACACACCAAAAGTTGCAGCCAACACAACTCCTGCTGAAGTGATTACTCCACCTGTAACTGTTAAACCCTTAATTACACCAGCGCGCGTTCCGATCTTGGCACTTTCTTCACGTACGCGAGTCATTAAGAAGATGTTGTAGTCAATGCCAAGGGCTACCAAGAAAATGAATGCAAACAATGGGAATGATGTATCAGCCCCCTTGAATCCAAATATATTTTCGAACACAAGTTGGCATGCGCCAAGAGTTGCAAAGAATGACAAGACGACGGTTCCCAAAAGCAATGCAGCCGAGATAACACTGCGCAAAAGCAGACCAAGAATCAAGGTAATCAAAACCAAGACAATAGGGATAATTGTGCGGTTGTCGCGATTAGCCGAAACATCAGTGTCATATGCAACGGCAGTACTTCCTCCAACAAGAATTTTCGGATCAATTGCATGAACCGCTTCGCGAATCACCGGAATGATGTCTCGCGCTTCTACTGAATCTGGATTAAGGGCCAAAGTTGCATTTAACACAACCATTCCTTCAATAACCTTTACTTCAGAAAGTGGTTGGCCAGGGATAACAGGAGTCATACGCAATGGTTCAACGGATGAAACACCTTCGACCTTTTTAAGTGCTGATGAGACCGAATCAGCAAGTGAAGCTGGAGCGATTAATTCTGTTGGTTGACCTGATCCTCCTGGATAATGCTCACCCAATAGCTCAAGACCGACAACTGAATCCGGACGCTGCGTGAATGCATCGGCGGTTGATAATCCACGTGCATTCAGGGTCGTTGAGAAACCAGCAAGAATTGAAAGCAGGATCGCTGTAAGGATCCACAGTTTGCGAGGACGTTTCTCAACGGCGGAACCAATCTTTGCCCATGTGCCCGTAAGTTGAGAATTAACATCATCATTTCTAGGAATACGTGGCCAGAAAACCCAGCGTCCGAATGCAATCAATAACGCTGGCAGTAATGTAAGGATTACGACCATCGCTGCTGCAATTCCAATTGCGCCGACTGGACCCAAACCTCTGTTTCCAGAAAGGTCACTCAGTAACAAGACAAGTAATGCAGAAATCACCGTGGCACCAGACGCCACGATTGGTTCAAAAACACCTTTAAGTGCAGCCTTCATCGCTTGCGCGGGATGATCATGATGGTGCAACTCTTCGCGGTAACGAGAGATTAGCAAAAGTGCGTAATCTGTTGCCGCTCCAAGTACAAGAACCGAGAGGATTCCTTGGGACTGTCCATTGAGATCGATAATGTTGTTTTTCGTCAGAAGATAAACCAGTCCGCCAGCAGTTGATAAAGCTATTACCGCAGAAAACAGAGGCAGTATCCACAGTACTGGTGATCGATAAACCACGATGAGAATAAGTGCAACCACTCCAAGTGTTGTCAGTAGCAATGAAGAGTCAATTCCTTCAAACGCTCCAAACAAGTCTCCAAGGAGTGCACCAATACCAGTGACATTTGAAGTCAGTCCAACACTTTTCGCAAACTCTGCTGAATCCTCTCGAAGCGTTTCGATAACTTGAGGTAGAGCTGGTTTGTTATTCGGTAATAACTCTGTAGCGATCTCCGACTTGAAAGGTAGATTAACCAGGAGTGCTTTCCCATCCTGCGAAGGGAAAGCAAAGATTTGCTCATTCGGCACTAGGTATTTCCCGATCACAACATCAGTGTCACCAATTCTTTTAGAACCAAGTTGTGAAAGATGCACATTAAGTGCTGCAATCTTAGATTGATCTACTTCTCCGACATACAAAACCAATGTGGGTAAGTTTTGATTTTGGTCTGCATTGAACTTCTCAATAATCTTTGCGGCCTGTGTCGACTCTGCACTATCTGGCAAAAAGGCTGAGTTGTCATTTTCTTGGACCGTCGAAAGTTTGCCGAAAAGAGGCCCGAATACGCCACTAGCGCCAAACCATAAAAAGATAACTATTAACGCATAGACAAGTGGACGGCGGCTCTTTTTTACGGATGTGGAAGACACTGAGAGGGACCTTTCGATGGTGAATTGGTAAGAAGCCAAGCCTACCTTTAGGCTATCGATGTGCCAGTTCTTCAGACTCCTTCTAATGCGGTGATTGCGCTTTCGCGGTCGGGGTTAGTTGACTATCAAAAGGCCTGGGATGTACAGCGAGCAATTCACGAAGAAGTTGTCGCAGGAGATCGTCCTAATACATTGCTACTGCTAGAGCACCCTTCTGTCTATACCGCTGGCCGTCGGACCGATGATGCTGAACGACCTAATGATGGAACTCCCGTGATTAACGTTGACCGTGGAGGTCGCATTACCTGGCACGGTCCAGGGCAGTTAGTTGGTTACCCCATAGTGAAATTGCAAAACCCTACTGAATTAGTTGGCTTCGTACGTGAAATTGAAGCCGCCCTAATTCTTGTGTGTGAAGATTTAGGAATTAATGCCGATCGGGTTGAGGGTCGCTCAGGTGTTTGGATTAAAGATGCCAAAGGTGACCGAAAGATTGCAGCTATTGGTATCCGCGTTGCAAAGGGTGTAACCATGCACGGTTTTGCAATTAATGTGAATCCTGACCTAACGGCTTTTAGTCAGATAGTTCCGTGTGGCATTACAGATGCAGATGTGACCTCTTTGGAGATAGAGCTTGGGCGAGCAATTACAATTGATGAAGTTGCACCTCTTGTAGAAAGACATGTCTTTGAATCATTGAAAAAGGTGAGCGTATGACGATGGCACCAGAAGGTCGCAAACTTCTTCGTATCGAAGCACGTAACGCTGAGACGCCAATTGAGCGAAAGCCAGAATGGATCAAGACTCGTGCAAACATGGGTCCTGAATACACACGTCTTCACAGTCTTGTTAAATCTGAAGGCTTGCATACCGTTTGCCAGGAAGCAGCTTGCCCGAACATCTTTGAATGTTGGGAGGATAAAGAAGCGACTTTCTTAATCGGTGGAGACCGCTGCACCCGACGATGCGATTTTTGCAATATTGATACTGGAAAGCCATTAGCAATTGACCGTGCAGAACCCTTTAAAGTTGCAATGTCTGTGAAAACTATGGGTCTTCGCTACGCAACCATTACTGGTGTGACCCGTGATGATCTGGAAGATGAAGGATCGTGGTTATATGCCGAAACTATTCGTAAGGTTCACGAATTAAACCCTGACACAGGTGTTGAAATGTTAGCCCCAGACTTCAACGCTAATCCTGATTTGCTTAACCCAATTTTTGAAACCAGGCCAGAGGTTTTTGCCCATAATCTGGAGACTGTGCCACGAATTTTCAAGCAAATACGCCCGGCCTTTACATACGAAAAGTCATTACGTGTTTTGAGAATGTCACAGGACTTTGGTTTGATCACTAAATCAAACTTGATCCTTGGGCTTGGCGAAACTCGTGAAGAGGTATCACAGGCGCTTGTCGATCTACACAGTGCTGGATGTGACTTGATCACAATAACTCAGTATTTGCGTCCAACCAATAAGCATCATCCTGTTGAGCGTTGGGTTAAGCCACAAGAATTCGTAGAACTGGCGCAAGAGGCAGAACAGATTGGCTTCTTAGGAGTAATGAGTGGACCACTTGTTCGCTCTTCATATCGTGCTGGACGTCTGTACAAGCAAGCAATGGACAAGAAATCCGCTCGTGGTTGATCTGGTCTATCCCCCAGTAATTGTTCTTGTAAAGTCATTCTGGAAATATTTAGGTTTTAATTTTGATTTTCAAGGGCAGGACAATGTTCCCCGCAAAGGTGGAGCAATTCTGGCGATTAATCACACTAGTTATTTGGATTTTGCACTCGCGGGTACTGCAGCATTGCCAGCGAAGCGATACGTCCGCTTTATGGCAAAAAAAGAGCTATTTGATAACAAGGTAGCTGGTCCATTATTGCGCGGTATGCATCACATCAACGTAGATCGCAGTAACGGTTCTGCATCCTTTGTTGCCGCTTTACGTGCCCTAAAATCTGGCGAAATTATTGGCATATTTCCTGAAGGAACAATTTCCACAAGTTTTGAAATAAAAGGATTGAAATCAGGCGCAGTTCGCCTAGCAATAGGTGCAGGTGTTCCTGTGATACCAACAATTGTGTGGGGTGGCCAACGCGTCTATACAAAAGGTGTGAAACCAAGTTTGAAACGAAGCAAGATTCCAGTCACGGTTTCTTTTGGCGAACCCATTACCTATTCCCGTGACACCGATGTCGAAGTGGCTGAGGTTCACTTGCGTGAAGTAATGATCCAGATGTTGCGTGATGTCCAAGAAAAGTACCCTGATAGCCATGTGGGCCAGCGTTGGGCACCGGTTCGTCTTGGTGGAACCGCTCCTGCCCCACTAAACTAAAACTATGTTCAAGAGAAAAGTAAAAGAAAAGAAGATCAAGACCCCACGTTTTCAAACCATCCGTGATGCTTATAAGGTCACAAAGCAGGTTAAACCTTGGATCCCATTAGCTCTGGCTGGAATTTTTCTCGCCACCTGGGGAATCGGAATCGGAATTGGCGCTTCTCTTGGTCATCCTTTCTACTTTGCTTTTGTCTCTTTTCCTCTTGCAGCGCTTTTCACTCTTTTGTTTTTTACCCGCCAAGCCGGAACAGCCGCTTACTCTTCTATTGAGGGACAAATTGGAGCAGGTGCAAGTGTTTTGATGGCGATCCGCAAAGGGTGGACTACAACACCAGCGGTTGCCGTAGCGCGTAACCAGGACATGGTTCACCGTAGCGTTGGCCGTGCAGGAATTGTCATTACAGGTGAAGGTTCACAATCAGTTCGTCAGATGATGTCTGATGAAAAGAAGAAGGCTGAACGTTTTGCACCTGGAGTTCCGGTCATTGAAATTCTGGTTGGTAATGAAGAAGGAAGAATTCCAATTCGTAAATTGCAACGATATATGCGCCGACTTCCAAAGAAGTTGTCTGCTCATCAAATGCGTGAAGTTCGTGCACGCCTAAAGGCCGTTGGTGGAATGTCTATGCCAATTCCAAAGGGTCCCATGCCAACTCGTGCCCCAAAAAGTCGCTAGCTTTTAAAAAACTCTAGACTCTAGTTAACACAGAGCCACTAAGTCGTTCGTGCATTCCCCTGCCATTTTCATCAAAGGTAATTGCGAAAATCACTGTCACAAGCAGCGCTGATCGAATCAATGCTTGCAATGGAGTAATCGCCCCGCCGTCAATAAATCGAACAATCTTGATACCGAATAATCTGTGACCCAGGGTGGCACCTTGTAGAACTGAAAGAATTCCGATCTCAGCAAAGAACAGTGCTAGGACCGTCCACGAACGATTCGGAGCCATTGCCCCAACTCCTCCAGCCGAGGCCGCCACGATGAAATAGCAGGCCAACCAATCCACCATCAGTGCCGCGAACCGGCGACCAAGGCTCACACGCGTAAATTGAAAGCTCATGTGGCAAGGGTAACTGGCATTGGCTCCAGACGTAACATGGATTTAACAAGCGGGTTATGCCAATTTCACCGTATGGACCTAGGGTTCAACTACTAAAAGCGCACAAGGCTCAATGATGAGAGATTTAGCGCATCACATGTGAAATTGGGAGAAGCATGTTTAAGAACGCAGCAGAAATCTTTGCATACATCAAGAAAGAAGATGTCAAACTTGTTGATGTCCGCTTTACGGATTTGCCTGGTATCCAGCATCACTTCAACGTACCTGTTGAATCATTTGATGAAGCGGTATTTACAGATGGCCTAATGTTTGACGGTTCATCGATTCGTGGGTTCCAAACAATTAATGAATCAGATATGAAGCTCTTGCCAGTTCCAGAATCTGCATATATGGATCCATACCGTAAAGAAAAAACACTCATCATTATTTTCTCTGTTCACAATCCAGTAGATAACACTCCTTACAGCCGCGACCCTCGTGGGGTTGTTGCTAAGGCGGTTGAGTACATGCGCTCACTTGGTTTTGCTGACACAGCATTCTTCGCACCAGAAGCAGAATTTTATGTTTTCGATAGCGTGCGTTTCAAAACAACAATCAACTCAGCTGTTCATGAAATCGAATCATATGAAGGCGCCTGGAACACTGGCGTTGAATACGATGCTGATGGAACACCGAACCGTGGATACCGCACCCGCGTAAAGGGTGGATACTTCCCAGTTTCTCCAACAGATCAGTTCGCAGATCTTCGCGATGAAATGGTGATGCAACTTGGCAAGGTAGGACTACTTGTTGAGCGCTCACACCACGAAGTTGGTACTGCGGGTCAGATGGAAATTAACTACCGTTTCACAGACATCCTTAGTGCAGGCGATGATGTAATGAAGTTTAAGTACGTCATTCGTAACACTGCATGGCAGGGTGGAAAGACGGCGACATTTATGCCTAAGCCACTCTTTGGGGATAACGGTTCAGGTATGCACGTGCACCAATCACTATGGAAAGATGGAAAGCCACTGTTTTTTGAAGAAGGCACATACGGCGATCTTTCAGACATGGCACGTTGGTACATCGGTGGTCTGCTAAAGCACGCACCATCACTTCTCGCATTTACAAACCCAACAGTGAACTCATACCGTCGTTTAGTTCCAGGCTATGAAGCACCAGTAAACCTTGTGTACTCAGCACGTAACCGTTCAGCTTGTATCCGTATCCCAATTACAGGATCCAATCCGAAGGCAAAGCGCATTGAGTTCCGTTGCCCAGATCCATCATCAAATCCATACCTAGCATTCGCAGCGATGCTTATGGCTGGCCTTGATGGAATCTTGAACAAGATCGAACCACCTGCTCCAGTTGATAAGGATCTCTACGAGCTAGAAGGAGCAGAGGCAGCAGCTATTCCTCAGGTCCCTGGTTCATTAGATGAAGTTCTTAACAACCTAGAAAAGGACAATGAGTTCTTAACTAAGGGCGGAGTATTTGCTAAAGATCTGATCGACACATGGATCGCATTTAAGCGTAAGGAAGAAGTTGATTACGTTCGACTACGTCCACATCCAGCAGAGTTCGAGCTGTATTTCGACATTTAACATGTCCGTAATTCAATAAATCCGTTAGAACAAAGCCCGCCCTTCAAAAAGGCGGGCTTTGTTATGTTCATTTCCAGTAGATTAAGACCATGTTCATCGATGTGCTGATTGCAATCTTCTTCTTTTTGGTTGGTTTGGAGATAAAGCATGGCCTGAAAGATCTAAAATCTGCCGTAGTTCCGATCGTTGCCGCCCTAGGTGGAATGATTTTTCCAGCACTCATTTTTTTAGCAATTAATCCTGGTTCCCATGTTTGGGCAACTGCAATGCCAACAGATATTGCCTTGGCTTTAGGCGTCTTGTCTTTACTAGGTAAGCGAGTGCAGCCACAGGTACGTATTTTCTTACTCACCTTGGCTATAGCTGATGATCTATTTTCACTCGTAGTCCTAGGTCTATTTTATGGGGATGATTTACATCCGGAAAAAGCACTTGCCACCTTAGGAGCTGCGGCACTTGGAGCTGTTCTGCCATTTACGCAGAACCAACTGAACACAATGATTAAAGTTTTGTCGCCAATCTCAACGTATTTCATTGTTCCGATAATTATTTTTGTGAACATTCCCTTCGATATTGATCTATCAAGCTTTACCTCGCACACGACCATCGCTTTAGTACTTGCACGCGGCATTGGAAAAATCGTAGGTATCGCACTCTTCGCGTGGATCGCAATCAAAGTAGGGGCCAAAGCTAATCTACACATCAAAGAGATTGCCGGAATAGGCGCTTTGGCCGGAATGGGTATGACGGTTTCTCTAGTAATTGCCGAAATCGCTGCTCAAAGTGAAGCAGAACTAAATGAAGTTCGCCTTGGATTATTTATCTCAGCAATCCTTTCGGGATTGGTTGGATATATCTGGCTTAGGCGGACTCCTGCTTCGCAATAGTTTTAATAGCAAGGATGATGTGACCTACGAATCCAATAATCAGAGCAAATACCACGCCCACATTGGCAAATGCCCACTCTCCCTCTTTACCACCAATAAATCTTAGAAAGTAACCCTGCCACGATAACCACGATGCAAAGGTATTTGTCACAAATCCCCAACCAACAATTGTTCCAAGCAACATCAAAGAAATAGATCCTTTGTTGATTGATCCATACATTCCTTGTGCGTTGTACAAATCCTCTTCGATGTATGCCTCCTTTCGCATAATGACATCGGCAACAAAGATCGCCGACCAAACCGCAACAGGTACACCCAAGGTGATCAAGAATCCTTGGAATGGATAAAAGAAATTATCAGCAATCCACACAATATAGATACAGCCAGCAAGCATTATGCACGCATCAATAATTGCTGCTTGATGGCGTTTGATTGGCACGCCTATTGAAACCAAGGCCAACCCGGAAGAGTAAAGATCAAGAATTGCACCACCTACTAACCCCAAAATTGCAATCAGTGCAAATGGGATAAGAAACCATGTTGGAAGTATTGATGTGAGTGCACCGATCGGATCCATAGCGATTGCTTGACTTAAATCTTTGCTACTAGCAGACAAGGCAGCACCATAAATTACAAGAACGATCGGTACAACAGAAGCACCAAACACAGTCCATCCAACAACGGCCTTGCTTGAAACTGTTCTTGGAAGGTAACGCGAATAATCTGCAGCGCAATTAACCCAGCCAAGTCCTATACCTGTAACTCCAAATATCAGCGCACCGATAAATCCTTGAGTTGGCCCATCCTTGATCGCTGTAACTGCGCTCCAATTGACTGTGTCGATTGTTAGTGCCAGGTAAACAACTGTCATCGCGACAGTTGTGATAGTTAGTAATTTTTGCAATTTCATAACTACGCCAAAGCCAAGAACTCCACCAAAAACGGTAAGTGATACCGCTAATACAAATCCAAGTATTAACGCCAGATTTTGATCCACTCCCCCGACTCGAGAGAAAACTGTTCCTGTAGCAAGAGTTGCAAGTGAAACTAAAACTGTTTCCCAACCAACAAAAATAAGATATGAGAGTAAACCAGGAATGATGCTGCCCTTAACTCCAAAGGAAGCACGAGCTAAAACCATAGTGGGCGCATTCGAACGTTTACCAGCAAGTGAACTTATGCCCACTAGTAGAAATGAAGCAATAGTTCCGATAATCGCTGCGCATGTCGCTTGCTTAAAGGAGATACCGAATCCTAGGAAGAAGGAGCCATAGGAAAGAGCCAAGAGTGAGACGTTTGCTCCAGCCCAAGGCCAAAACAAAGAACTGGCGTTGCCTTTTCTTTCAGACTCTTGAATGGTGTTTGGGCCATTTATTTCAAGATCAAATGCCGGCATTCCTACTTTTTCTCACTTTTGCGATACATCAAAAAAGCTACTGCAAGGCTTGCAAGGAGAAGGAAAAACACCCCTGCACCTATTGGAAATGATGAACTCTTCTCAAGTACAGAAGTTGTCATTGGAACCGCTTCGGCAAAATCAGGTGTGGCGTTAAAGGTGTAATCACCTTCAATAACATGTCCATCCTGACCAACTACTCGGTATTTAACGACAAAAACCCCAGCCGCACTCTGTCCAGAAACCTTGGTTGTTATTCTCCCCGCTTCAATAACAGCATTGTCGTAGCTGACTAGCAATCCCGTTGAGTCAGTAACTTCGATTGTATTTACGATCTCTCCATTCAAATTCTGCAAGTCACCACTAAATTCAATCCATACTTCGGTCGGTATCGGATTAACGCTGGCCGACTGTTCAGGAAATGTTGCAATAATTTCAACGTGGGCAGTTGCCTGCGGTGTAGAGAAAAAGGTCAAACCTACTAAACATAGAGAAACAAGTATTCTGCGCATGTGCTTAGTTTAGTCTAGAAAGAAATCAAGAAGGAAATCCTTGGTTCCAGGAGTGACTGAATACTTTTCTAAATCTGTGATTCCTTCACTTGCGAGTAAAAGATCATCGACAAAGAAATTGCCTGTACATTCTTTAGCATCACGATTAAAAATGATGTATGCCGCATCAGCCAAAATCTCGGGTGTGCGACCTGCTACAGCATCGATTCCAGGAATCATCTGAAGGGCGGCTGTATCAATAACTGTGCGTGGCCACAGCGCATTCACGCCAATTCCATCACGCTTGAACTCTTCTGCCATTCCCAAAACGCACATACTCATTCCGTACTTTGCCATTGTGTAGGCAACATGATTCTTGAACCAAACAGGTTTCATAGAAAGTGGTGGTGAAAGGTTCAAAATATGTGGGTTTCGTCCCTCGGCGGCTGACTTACGCAGATGTGGCAATGCCGCTTGCGAGGTTAAAAAAGTTCCGCGTACATTGACATCAAACATCAAATCAAACCGCTTTGCCGGAGTTTGATCTGTACGAGTTAAATTGATGGCACTCGCGTTATTAATCAAGATATCGATTCCACCAAATGCTTCTGCTGCCTGATTTACCGCCGCCTCTATCTGCAATTCATCACGCAAATCACACTGGATAGCTAGGGCTTTCCCACCCGCGGCTTCGATTTCAGCTGCGGCGGTATGAATAGTTCCTGGCAGCTTCGGATTGGGATCAGATGTTTTAGCCGCAATTGCAATTGATGCACCATCACGGGCTGCGCGCAATGCGATGGCTAGTCCAATTCCACGAGAACCGCCTGTAATAAAGATTCGTTTTCCTGCAAGTGACATTTACTTACCTTTCTTAGACATGAACTTCATGAATGCTTCCATTGCTTCATCTGATTGCAACGCCATTGCGAAAATTTCAAATTCGGCCTTCATGATCGCAGCAACTGCGTCATGATTTTTGGCCTTCAAAAGTGCTTTTGTATTAATGATTGCCTGGGGAGGTTGCTCAGCAATATGTTGTGCAATCTTCATGACGTGTGCCAGTGGATCCACATCTTTTACTGCAGCTAAGCCCATTTCAATGGCGGAATCTGCATCAAAGCTTTCACCTGTCATAAATATTCGTGCTGCTCGCTGATAGCCAACCAACTGTGGGAACAAGAAACTAGATCCCGCTTCAGGCACCAAGCCCAAAGACGCAAAGGGCATTGAAAAATTGGCGGTAGTGCCAGCAATGACAACATCGCAATGGAGTAACATCGTTGTTCCAACACCAACAGCATTTCCCTTTACCGCCGCTAGCAAAGGCTTTGGGAAGTTAAGCAATGATGACAAAAATTTTGCAACCTCTGAATCATCTGATGTAGGTGGATTATTCATAAAGTCCATGATGTCGTCGCCAGCGGTGAAGTGATC
>Ga0114975_10001723_pt1 | contig 15305 bp, 17 predicted proteins | sample S_130626_EF_Meta_FD_87031 | JGI IMG/M metagenome (GOLD analysis project Ga0114975, IMG submission 87031) | Freshwater microbial communities from Lake Simoncouche, Canada to study carbon cycling - S_130626_EF_MetaG | ecosystem: Environmental > Aquatic > Freshwater > Lake | place: Lake...
CACCTCATGAGCCACCTCGACCTGGTTGACGGAGTGCTGTATGCGCAGGGCGGGTTCACCCGGGTAATGGAGTCCATCCGCGACCTGTCCGTTGCTGCCGGCGCCGATGTTCGCACCAACGCGCGGGTGACCCAAATCAACGTCGACGTGTTCGGAAACGCGACCGGAGTCACCTACACGGACAAGGCGGGTGCATCGCACTCGATCGATGCCGATGTCGTGGTTTCCGGCGCTGACCTGCACCACACCGAGACAACCATGTTGCCGCTCGAGCAGCAGACGTTCCCCGACACATGGTGGGAAACAAAGAAGCCCAGCCCCGGGGCGATTCTGTTGTATCTCGGAATCAAGGGTGACCTGCCGAACCTGCTGCACCACAGCCTCTTCTTCACCGAGGACTGGGACGCCAATTTCAGCCAGATATTCACCGACAAGCCCACGATGCCGAACCCCGCCTCGTTCTACGTCTGCACGCCGTCCAAATCAGACAGCAAGGTTGCTCCGGCCGGACACTCCAACGTGTTTGTGCTCGTTCCGTGCCCAGCCGATGTGACTCTCGGCAAGGGCGGTCTCAACGGAAAGGGTGACCACAGCATCGAAGAGGTTGCCGACCGCACGATCGACGCGATAGCGCGCTGGGCAGACATCCCCGACTTCCGCGAGCGAATCGTGCTTCGCCGCACCGTCGGCCCCGCCGATTTCGAAGCAGACCTGGGCGCCTGGAAGGGCAACTCGCTCGGCCCCGCACACACGCTCACCCAGAGCGCGTTGTTCCGCGCGACGAACAAGTCGAAGAAGGTCGAGGGGCTGTATTACGTCGGTTCGGGAACGGTGCCCGGAATCGGACTGCCCATGTGCATGATTTCCGCCGAAGTCCTTCTCAAGAGGCTCCGTGGGGACCACTCCGCCGGACCGCTCCCTGATAAGGCAATCTAATGGCGGGCCTGTACCTCGGGCTGCTGTGTGTGTCTCTGATGGGGACGGTTTTGCTGGATCACCGAAACAAACTCGCTCTGTTCGATGACCCACGACGAACGGCGCTTGTGATTTTTGTGTCCGTCGCTTTCTTCGTCGGTTGGGATGTGGCAGGCGTCGCGAACGGCGTCTTTTTCAAGGGCGAGAGTGACCTATTGGTCGGATGGGACATCTCGACCGAGATTCCGATCGAAGAAGTGTTGTTTCTCACCCTCCTTTCACACACCGCGCTTCTCGCCTGGCGATTTCTCGAGAGACGGCGATGAACTCCACCTATCTGATGATGTCGATTCCATCCATCGTGTTGGCGGTCGGGCTCACCGCACTGGCGACCTGGAAGTTTGGGTTGCAACTCACGTCACTTTCACTCCCGGTTGCCCTGCTGCTTGCGACGACGGCGGTATTCGACAACCTCATCATTTGGGCTGGACTGGTCACCTATGACGAATCGAGAATCCTCGGTTTGTACATCGGCCTCGCCCCCATCGAGGACTTTCTCTATGCGATTGTTGCGGTGATGCTCGCGGCGAGCCTGTGGCACATTCTGCGACGCAAGGAATCCCGATGAACCTTCTGCGAACCGTGTTGATGTCCTCCCGACCGCTGTCGTGGGTCAATACCGCGTACCCTTTCGCCGCCGCGTACCTCGTCACGATCGGCCGCGTCGATCTGACTCTCGTTCTCGGCACGCTGTTCTTTTTTGTGCCGTACAACGTCGCTATGTATGGAATCAATGACGTGTTCGATTACGAATCGGACCTCCGCAACCCGCGCAAGGGTGGGCTCGAGGGAGCTGTATTGAGGCCCGAATACCACCGAGCGGTGCTGTGGACCAGCGCACTGGTGTGTGCGCCATTCGTCGCCTATTTGGTTGTGGTCGGCACGGTACTGTCGAACGCGGTGCTGGCTGCGTCGCTGTTTGCCCTCGTCGCCTATTCGGTAAAGGGACTGAGATTCAAGGAACGACCCTTCCTCGATTCGATTACGTCGAGTTTCCATTTTGTTAGCCCAGCGCTGTTCGGCATTGTCCTTGCGGCGGGAACCATTGACTCCGCTGAATGGTTGATTCTCGGAGCGTTCTTCCTGTGGGGAGTCGGGTCACACGCCTTCGGGGCGGTTCAAGACATCATCGCCGATCGCCAGGGTGGCCTCGGTTCGGTCGCAACAGCTATGGGTGCCGCGTGGACGGTCCGCTTCGCCGTCGCTTGTTACGTCACCGCCGGCCTCTTGTTGGCCATTGCACCCGGCTACGCGCCGTGGGTGTCTCTCGTCGCGGCGATATACATTGCGGCGATTGCACAGTGGTGGAACGTGTCCGACGCAAACTCCGGTGATGCAAATCGCGGATGGAAGCGGTTCCTCGCCCTCAACTTCATTTCTGGCGCCGTCGTGACGCTGGCGCTGCTCTCGCAGGCAAAGGTTTAACGGCCGAGGCCCCGCACCTTTCGACGCGGGACTTCGAACGCTAGAACTATCGGGCGAACTTCGGACGCAGAGGCAGCATCAGCAGCAGACCTGCTCCGAGCACGAGGACGATACCGAGGATGCCCCAGTAGTCCGCGCCTCCCCAGCCGACGAACAGTGCGAAGAACATCGGGGTGAGGAACGAGATGGCGCGGCCGGTGGTGGCGTAGAGACCGTAGAGTTCGCCTTCGGTACCGACAGGTGCAAGGCGTCCGATGAGTGAACGGCCGGATGCCTGGGCGGGACCGACAAACAGAGTGAGCAACAGCCCGCCCACCCAGAACACGGTGGGGCCACCGTCGTGCAGCACGAAGAGAGCCGAGCCGGTGATGACGAGCCCGGTGAGTGACCAGGTGATGACCGTCTTGGACGAGAAGCGGTCGTCGAGGAATCCGGCGACGAAGACGCCGATTCCGGCGACGAGGTTCCCAGCAATCGCAAAGAGGATGACCTCGGTGTCTCCCAGCCCGAATACTTTTCCGGCAAGAATTCCACCGAAGGTGAAGACCCCGGCCAGGCCGTCACGGAAGACCGCGCTGGAGAGGAGGAAGTAGAACGTTTCGCGGCTGTTTTTGCGCAGCTCGTTGACCTTGTGGAACACTTTGCGATACGAGTCGATGATTCCCTTGCCTGCGTCGGGATCCACGGCGGTGCTTTCGGGGATCGCGAGCATGATCGGGATGGAGAAGACCGCCGACCACAGTGCCGCGAACACCGCGAGCACACGAATGTTCATGCCGTTTTCGGTCGTCAGCCCGAACCAATAGGGCGGTTCGCCGAGGATGAACCCAATCAGGGCGATAAGTAGAACGACGATTCCGCCGACGTATCCCATTCCCCAACCGAAGCCCGAGATGCGGCCGATGTTCGACGAGTTCGAGATTTGCATGAGCATCGCGTTGTAGTTGACGTTGGCCAATTCGTAAAACACAGTTGCAATCGTTACGAGGACGATTCCGTAGGTGAAGAAGCTCGGCTTTGCTTCAACCGAGAACATCGCCAGAGTCGTCAGGACGACGATGAGCGTGTTGATTCCCAGCCAACGCTTGCGACGCCCACCCTGGTCGGTGCGCTGCCCGACGACGGGGGCGATAATCGCGACGACGATTCCACCGAATGCGAGCGCCCAGGCGAACTGGGCGGTGAGCCCGGCGCTCGCGGCAATGTAAACGGGGTCCTCGTCGCCGAGGGCGACAATCGCGGGATCAAGGAAGTAGTCCGACACGATGTATCGGGCGAAGATGAACGTCGTGATGATGACGGAGAAGGCGGATGTCCCCCAATCCCACAGCGCCCACGAGAGCTTCTGACGGTAGGGGACTTTGGGAGCAACGGCACTGTTAGCATTCATGCCCCCCACGCTACTCGCGTGAGGGGCATGACGGAAGTGTTTGCTGGTGAACTTTAGGTGTCGCGGCGGCGCAACCGAAGGAAGCCACCCGTGACGATTGCAGCCCCACCAGCAAGCGCGGCGAGATACAGCGCGTCGCTCGCACCAGTCGATGCGAGATCGTCGCTCGAGGTGCCTTCAATGACCTGCCCGATCCAGATGCGTTGCGAACTGACGAATCCATCCTCCGTGAAAATTTCGATTGTAACTTTAGTGACGTTTGCTGAGGGGCGAACCCAACCCGTTGACCCTTCGGTACCCCAATTTGCGTCATACATTCGCACGGTTGTGTTGCTCGCGTCGACGAGAGGAATATCGTCGGTGTTGCTCGGGTCGGCCCAGTTAAAGCCGAGCGTGGTCGCTGTCCCGATAATGTCTGCCGCGAAGATCGCGTTATTCGACTCGTCAAACATTTGGATGTCGGTGCGGTCAGAGTCGATGTCACTGATGGCGAGTACGAGTTGCCCGGCGGGAACCGGATTATCGAAGTAGATCGTGGTCGTGACTGCACGCTCGTTGAATGTATCGACCTTGAGGAAATTGTCGGCGGTTGACGATTGGTTTGCGCCCACAAGGGCGCCGACGGGGTCAGCGGCAGTAAACCCTTCGCCTTCGCCATCGGGAGAATAGTAGCCATACTCGTTTTCGTTACTGACATCAATTTGCGCGTCGGGGAAGTCTGGGTTGGCAAAGTCAACCTGTGCGTCAAAGGTAAGGCTGTCACCAAAAACCCCCCATTCGGCAACGTTCGAGGCAGCTAATGCGGGAATTGCGCAGCAAAATGCGAATAGGGCCGCAAGTGCTGCGGACGCACCTACTTTACGAGTCACCTTGTTCACCTGGCTTTCCTTATGCCTGGCGGCGACGGAGTGCCACGATGCCACCCGCAGCGAGTGCAGCACCACCAGCGAGTGCGGCGAAGTAAAGCGAGCCGCCCGCACCGGTCGACGCCAGGTCGTCGCCCGAGGTGTCTTCAATGACCTGCCCGATCCAAATTCGTTCAGCGCTGATTTGGTTGTCTTCCGTGGAAATCTGGATAGTGATTGCGGATACCGCTGCGCTTGGGCGAACCCATCCGGTCGAGCCGTCGGTTCCGTCGGGAGCATCGCCCATGGTGACCGAAGTCGCACCTGCTGCGGAGACAACGGGCACGTCGTCGGTGTTGGTGGGGTCGTCCCAGTTAAATCCGGTTTCCGTCGCCGTCCCGATGATCTGCACGGCGGTGAGGTCATCACCGTTTTCATCTTCCATTGTGATGACCGCGTTGTCGGAGTCGATGTCGCTAATCGCGAGGACAAGCTGTCCTGCCGGAACAGGCGATGCAAATTGGATCTCCACGAAGGTGGAATTGTTGTTATCGGCAGTTGTCTCAACCTTGAGGAAGAGATTCTCTGTCGAGCTGGAGTTTGCACCGACGAGCGCACCGACGGGATCAGCGGCGGTGAAGCCTTCACCTTCGGCATTCGGGGCCAGTATTTCCGAGTCGTTGTCGTCGGAAATGTCCACGAACGCATCGGGCATGGACGAATCATCAAAGTCGATGGCAAAACTATACGGGGGTTCAGTTACAGTGCTGTAAACACCCCACTCGCCGGTGGTGGTGGCAGAGGCCGGCAGGGCAATCGAAAAAGTGGTGATCGCGGCGAGGCCAAGGATGGCGCCGATTGAGCGTGAAGCGAATGTCATGATGAGTCCTTTCGACGGGTCCATGAATGTTAGCAGGGCTTTCGCGGCGAGGCGAGTGTTGCCAATACTTCAAAACTTGAGCGACACACGCGCAACTTTTGCCGTTTCAACTTGACAAAGCTTCCACCGCGTGTAAAACTTGACACAACAAGGCTCAACTTGAAGGAGAAAAATCATGGCACGAGCTGTAGGAATTGACCTCGGAACGACAAACTCGGTCGTTGCGGTCCTCGAAGGTGGCGAGCCCACGGTTATCGCCAACGCCGAAGGATTCCGCACCACACCCTCGATCGTCGCGTTCGCCAAGGACGGTGAGGTGCTCGTCGGTGAAACTGCGAAGCGCCAGGCCGTCACCAACGTCGACCGCACCATCGCATCCGTCAAGCGTCACATGGGTACAACCTGGACGCAGGACATTGATGACAAGAAGTACACCGCGCAAGAGGTGTCCGCCCGAATTTTGGGCAAGCTCAAGCGCGATGCCGAAACGTATCTTGGTGACAAGGTGACCGACGCGGTCATCACCGTTCCCGCATATTTCAACGACGCCGAGCGTCAGGCGACAAAGGAAGCCGGCGAGATCGCCGGACTGAACGTCCTTCGAATCATCAACGAGCCCACCGCAGCCGCACTCGCGTACGGGCTCGACCGGGGCAAGGAAGACGAGCTCATCCTCGTGTTCGACCTCGGTGGCGGAACATTCGACGTCTCGCTTCTCGAAGTGGGCAAGGATGACGATTTCAGCACCATTCAGGTCCGATCGACCGCCGGTGACAACCGACTCGGCGGAGACGACTGGGATGCACGACTCGTCGACTACCTTGCCAAGCAGTTCAAGGAAACGACCGGAGTCGACGTCTCGGGCGACAAGATTGCCAAGCAACGACTCAAGGAAGCGGCAGAGCAGGCGAAGAAGGAACTCTCGTCGTCGATGAGCGCATCCGTTCAGTTGCCCTACCTGTCCTTGACAGAGAACGGCCCCGCCAACCTCGACGAGACGATCACACGCGCGAAGTTCGAAGAACTCACCGCCGACCTGCTCGAGCGAACCCGCAAGCCGTTTGAGGACGTGATAAAGGAAGCGAAGATCAAGGTTGCCGACATTGACCACGTGGTTCTCGTTGGTGGATCGACCCGTATGCCCGCTGTCGCCGAACTCGTCAAAAAGCTCGCCGGCAAAGAGGCGAACAAGGGCGTCAACCCCGACGAGGTCGTCGCCGTTGGAGCGTCGCTGCAGGCCGGTGTCCTCATGGGCGAGCGCAAGGACGTTCTGCTCATCGACGTCACCCCGCTGAGCCTCGGAATCGAGACGAAGGGCGGAATCATGACCAAGCTCATCGAACGCAACACGGCCATCCCGACCAAGCGTTCCGAGACCTTCACGACGGCAGACGACAACCAGCCGTCGGTCTCCATCCAGGTGTTCCAGGGCGAGCGTGACTTCACGCGCGACAACAAGTCGCTCGGAAACTTCGAACTGACCGGAATCGCCCCCGCACCGCGTGGCGTTCCCCAGGTCGAGGTCACCTTTGACATCGACGCCAACGGAATCGTCCACGTGTCAGCAAAAGACAAGGGAACAGGCAAGGAGCAGTCGATGACCATCACTGGTGGTTCGTCGCTGTCAACCGAGGACATCGAACGCATGATCCGTGAAGCGGAAGAACACGCGAACGATGACCACGCCCGCCGCGAGGCAGCCGAAAAGCGCAACGTCGCCGAGCAGATGGTGTACTCGGTGGACAAGGTTCTCGACGAGAATGCCGACAAGCTCAGCGAAGACCTCATGTCCGAGGTTCGCGGGGATGTCGATGCGCTCAAGACGGCGCTCGCCGGTACCGACGACGCAGCAGTTGATTCGGCGGTCGAACGACTCCAGGCAAGCCAGGGGAAAATCGGCGAAGCGATCTACGCTGCGCAAGACGCCCCGTCGGATGACTCTGCCGAAGCACCCGCCGACGATGAGGACATCATCGACGCCGAGGTTGTGGACGACGAGGACGACAAGAACGACAAGAAGTAACGATGGCCGACAAGGACCAGAACAACGAGGACGTTTCCCCGACCGAACCCGAACAGGGTGAGGCGGGGGAACCCACCTCGACCGAGGACGGCGAACCGTCGCTCGCCGATGAGGCAAGCGAATCAAACGCCGAGGAGCTGCTCGAGTCCCTGCTCAGCGACATCGAGCGGAACCTCGTCGAGGAGTACAAGGACCGCGCGGCCCGTGCCGAAGCGGAACTTGCGAACTTCCGCAACCGCGTCGAGCGTGACCGGGCAGCGAATCGCGACGCCGTCATTGCCGAAGTGATTCGCGCGCTGCTGCCGGCAATGGATGACCTGGAACGCGCCGAGTCGCACGGCGACCTCACCGGCAGCCCGCTGGAAATCGTTGCGCAGAAAATCCGCGGCGGTTTCGATCGTTTCGGGCTGGCCACCGTTGGTGTGGTTGGCGAGGCGTTTGACCCGAACCGTCACGCAGCGATTGCGCAAATACCTACCCCCGGTGCGACGAGTGAAACCGTCGCCGATGTCATCGAGGTCGGGTACATTTTGGGTGACCGACTGTTGCGACCCGCCAAGGTCGCCGTCGCGGCACCGGCCGAGTAACGAGAGGGGGCGTCGATGGCTAGCCAGGACTGGTTCGAAAAAGACTTCTACGCCGTCCTCGGCGTCACCAAGGACGTCTCTGATGCCGACCTGAAAAAGGTCTATCGCAAACTCGCGCGCCAGTTTCACCCCGATTCCAACCCGAACGACAAAAAGACGGAAGCGCGGTTCAAGGAAATTTCGGAGGCGTACACCGTACTTTCGGACACCGCCTCTCGGCGCGAATACGATCAGGTTCGCGCGATGGGCGGCGGCGCGCGGTTCACCCCTGGCGGCCGAGGTGGCCAGGGCGGGTTTGAGGACGTATTCGGCAACCTGTTTGGCGGTGGCGGCGGAAGTCGCGTCCGATTCCAGACCTCTCAGGATGACCCGTTTGGCGGCATTTTTGGTGCTGGCGGAAACCCGTCCGGCGGTGCACAGAGGCGTGCGAGTGACCGAAAAGGCGCCGACCTCACCGCCGCCATCACGATCGATTTCCGAACGGCCATGTCCGGTGGCGAGGTGAGTCTCGACACCCGGGGGTCCAAGCCCCTGCACATCGCTATCCCCGCGGGAGTCGCCGACAAACAAAAGATTCGCGTCAGGGGAAAAGGGGAGGCAAGCCTGACGGGCGGCCCGACCGGCGACCTTGTCATCCTGGTTTCCGTCACGGAGCACCCCGTTTTTGCGCGTGACGGCTTGAACATCCGCGTCGACGTCCCCGTCACCATCCCCGAAGCTCTTCTGGGTGCGACGGTTGAAGTTCCAACTCTCGACGGCGACCGGGTAAAGGTCAAAGTTCCGGCGAACACCCCCAGCGGGCGAGTTCTGCGGGTTCGTGACCGCGGGCTTAGCTCTAAAGGGAAAAAGGGTGACCTGCTGGCGACGATTCTCATCGTCACACCCGAAGTCCTCAGTGACCAAGCGAAGGCGCTGATCCAGCAGTTTGCTGATGTGACGGGTGACACCAATCCGCGCGATGTTTTGTACCGCAAGGCCGACAGTTAAGTCCGCCAATGTTGACCGAAAATGACCCCATCTTTCCGATCGCACAAGCGGCGGAACTGGCCGGCATGCACCCCCAGACGCTGCGCCAATACGACCGGCTTGGGCTTGTCAGTCCGACCCGCACCGCGGGACAGTCTCGGCGATATTCGATGCGTGACGTCGTGCAATTGCGCGAGGTCCAGCGGTTGTCCGCCGAGGGGCTCAACCTTGAAGGCATTCGGCGAATTCTGGAGTTAGAAACCGCTGTGCGGATGCTGGGTGACCGCGTGCGCGAACTCGAGGGCGTCATCGCCGACGAGGTTCTATCACGACCGGGCGGCCGAGTTTTCGCTGCGGGGACGGGCGGCGAAGTAATTCCGCTTCGCGCCGGAACCCGCGCAAAGAAGTCGAACCAGGTGGTGCTGTGGCGCCGGTCCTGGTGGAACTAGTTCACCACCAACAGAAAGCAATCATGACCAATCGAGCCATCACCTCATTCCCCATTCTCGACGTTCTCGCTGAACGCTGGAGTCCCCGCGCATTCGATCAGAGCGCGACTCTGACCATGGCCGACCTCGGCCCCGCGTTTGAGGCCGCCCGCTGGGCACCGTCGGCCAATAATTTGCAACCGTGGAGTTTCATCGTCGGTTTCCGAGGTGACGAAGCCTTTGAGGCCATCGTCACAACCCTTTCCGGGTTCAACGCGTCGTGGGCTCCTCATGCGAGCGCTCTCGTGGTCACCGTCACGAATACTCTGACCGCGTCGGGCCGCCAGAACGTGTCCGCTCGCTACGACCTGGGTCAAGCCGTCGCACACTTCTCGATTCAGGCCCAGGACAACGGGCTTTCCGTCCATCAGATGGGCGGCTTCGACATCGAGACGCTAACCGACGCGCTGGTTGTAAACGAACCGCTCGAAATTGTTACGGTTCTTGCGGTTGGCACCGCCGGCGACCCGTCAACGCTGTCCGACGAGATGGCCGAGCGCGAGCTCGCCCCCCGCGAACGCAAGGATGTCAGCGAGTTCGTCCGCTAACTCCTAGCATTGTTGCGTGGACCAAGTCGCCCAGGGTTACGCGGTCATCGCGATTATCGCGGTGGCAGGCTTCATCCTGCGACGGACCGGATTCCTCGACGAATCCGCCGTCACACTCGTCCATCGGCTGACGTTCTTCATCGCGACCCCCGCGCTGTTTTTTACGGCGCTGTCTACCGCCGACGTCCGCACCCTGCTGTCAACCTATTTCCCGGTGATCGCGATCGTGTCCGTGGCCGGGCTCGTCGTCGCAGCAGTGCTCGCCCGCGTTCTGTTCCGCGAGCAATTCGCGACCGCCGTGGCAACGGCGACGAGCGCGTCCTACATGAACGCGAACTTCGTCGGAATACCGCTCGCGACATACGTTCTGGGTGATGCGACCCTGTCAACGCCCGTCATGCTCTTCCAGTTACTTGTCGTCAGCCCGGTACTTCTCGCCATTTTCGATCACGCATCCACGGGTCGGGTTACCGTGAAGTCCGCGCTCACGCAGCCGCTGACCAACCCCATCATCATCGCCAGTGTGATCGGTGCGGTCATCGGCCTCGCGGGGTGGGACGTCCCGTTCATCGTCGGTGAACCGCTCCGACTCGTCGGGTCAGCGGCGGTTCCCCTCGCGCTTCTCTTGTTGGGAATGACCTTCCACGGCGACTCCGTGTTCGCCCGCGGAAACCGCGGACCGGTCGTCATGGCAACGCTCGTCAAGCTCGTTGCCATGCCCTTACTCGGGTGGGTTGTCGCCAGTCAGGTGTTCCACCTCGACGCGAACACGGTGTGGGTGGTGACGATTTTGCTGGCGTTGCCAACGGGATTCAACGCCCAGAATTACACGATGCGATACGGGTTGTCGGACCGAACCGCTCGTGACACCATCGCACTAACGACAATTCTGGCGCTGCCCGTGATGCTCGTCATCGCGCTATTCCTCGCCCCGATGGGTTAACGACTACCAAAACATGGGGCGATCGTCGTCGTCGGTCGATTCGGTGTCGGCTATTTCGACGACGACAGGTACGTGATCGGACGGCTGTTCGCCCTTGCGTTGGTCGCGGTCGATGAAGGCATCGGTGACCGCGTCGCGCAGGGCGGCGGTTCCCAAAACGAAGTCGATGCGCAGTCCCTCGTCGCGCGGGAACGCGAGGTTCTTGTAATCCCAGTAGGTGAAGCCCGTCGGGACCGTCGGCCGAACAACGTCGAACAGCTCCATGGCCTCGAATTCTGCGAACGACGAGCGCTCGACCGGCGAAATGTGTGTCGATTGCCCGGGAATCATGCGGGGGTCGCCACAGTCCGCATCGGTCGGGACGATATTGAAGTCGCCCATGATCGCGAGCTTCTCGTGGCTGGCCATTTCGCTCGCGGTCGCTGTGCGCAGCGCCTCGAGCCAGCGCAGTTTGTAATCAAAGTGGGGGTCATCGAGCGAGCGACCGTTGGGAACATACAGGCTCCACAGCCGGACGCCACCGACGGTCGCACCAATCGCCCGTGCCTCGAGCGGGGGCTCACCGACCCCGTCGTGGTCTTTTGCGAATCCGGGCATGCCATCAAAACCGATTTTTATGTCGGAAAAGCCCAGCCGCGAAACGAGGGCAACACCGTTCCATTGGCTGAGTCCGTGGTGCGCGACCTCGTATCCGATCGCGGCAAGAGCGTCCTCGGGGAATTGGTCGTCGCGACACTTTGTTTCCTGCAGGGCGAGAACGTCAATGTCCGTCGCCTGCAACCACTCGACGACCCGATCGATGCGGGTCCGAATCGAATTGATGTTCCACGTTGCAATGCGCACAGATGTGAGTTTAGGCGGTCGGATAGACTGCACGAGTGACTGACGCTCGAACCGAACTGGCCACCCTCATCCGCGAGAATGCGGTTTTTTTCGGCGACTTTACCCTCACCAGCGGCGCACAAGCCAGCTATTACATCGATCTTCGCAAAGTCAGCCTCGACCACCGCGTCGCCCCGCTCATCGGTGAGGTCATGGTGGAACTCATCGCGGATATCCCCGACATCGCCGCAGTTGGTGGACTGACAATGGGAGCCGACCCCATCGCGGCCGCCGTTCTTCATCGCGGCGTAACGCTGGGCAAGACGTACGACGCTTTCGTGGTTCGCAAGGAAGCCAAGGATCACGGCCGCGGCAAGCAGGTCGAAGGCCCGGACGTCACGGGCAAGCGTGTCGTCGTTCTCGAAGACACCTCTACTACCGGTGGCAGCCCACTGAAGGCCGCCGAAGCTCTCGAGCGCGAGGGAGCGATTGTTGTCGCCGTTGCCGTCGTTGTTGACCGCGACACTGGCGCACGTGAAATCATTGAAGGCGCTGGGTATGAATACCGTGCCGCACTGGGACTGAAGGATTTGGGAATCGAATGACCGACGACAAGCGACCCGACGACGCAGACTGGCTCAACGAAGCCTTTGATCGCGCACTGCGCGGCGACAACGGAGTCGCCCCCGACGCAGCGCGACCGGCCCCGAGTCCGTTCGGCGCGACACCACCCACTGCTGCGCCCGACAGCGATGAACCGATCAGGCACAACGACCTCGACCTCGACTTTGAAACCGAATCGGCCGTTCCCCCGCAAGCCTTTGTGCCCGTGGTTGATTTCGGCGACGAGCCCGATTCAGACGAGAACGCGCCCGACCCCGATCCGTTCGCAGTTTTTTCGCACGCCGATCCGGTGCCGCCGACAGAAGCCATGGACCTCATTGACGCTCCGGTTACAGCCGCTCCGGCGGCAGTTGCCGACCCACCACCAACAGAATCTCTCGACGGGCTCGCGTCACTGTTTAGCGACGACAAGTTCGCGGATGCGACAACCGCGGTGATTGCCGCGCCGACTGCAGCTGATGCGACCCGCTCGAAACGGAAAACCGTCACAACACCGACCGACCCCTCGGTTCCGCTCAAACAACCAGGTACACCGGCGAAGGCGGTAACGTACGGCATCGCTGCCGGGCTCACCGTTCTGCTGGGAATCGGCGGGTTCGTGCTGGGCACAACGCTCGGTGGGGGCCCCGTGGCACCCGAACCAACCGAAACAGTGGAGAGCGGCGCAACCGCTACCCGCGAACCCGGAACGTGGGCGTGGACGCAACTTTTCGGCGGAGAGTGCGTCGACCCTTTCCCCGGCGCATGGGCCGAATCCTTCGACGTAGTCGATTGTGCTGCACCGCACGCCGCGCAACTCGTTTCAACGGGCGATCTTGCCGCCAGCGTTGGCTCAACCTTTCCCGGAGTCGAGGAGGCAGCGGCATTGACCGAGACGGCCTGCTCAGCTCAGGGAGTCCTGGACCTGACCGCGGCCGGCGCCTACCCGAACATCCAGCTCAGTGTTTCGTATGCCCCAACCCAAGAACAGTGGGATGCCGGCAACACCGCGTATTACTGCTTCGTCAGCCTCGCGGACGCAACGCCGATCACGGGGTCGCTCACGAGCGCGGGCTCAGAGATTACCGAGTAGCAACACGTTCGGCCGTGATGCCGAGTCGCTTCTCGATGATCGCAACCGCGTCGGGCGATTCGTCAATGAGCACGACCGCACGGCCTAGTTCGATTGCCGCAGCTCCGGTTGTGCCACTTCCCGCGAACGGGTCGAGGACCGCGTCGCCTTCGGCACTGGATGCCTGGATGATTCGGCGAAGAATCCCCAGCGGCTTCTGTGTCGCGTATCCCGTCTTCTCATTCCCCGTTGGCGAGACAATCGTGTGCCACCAGACATCCGTCGGCAGTTTTCCGCGCGCCACCTTCTCTGGCGTGACGAGCCCGGGCGCCATGTACGGTTCACGGTCAACCGCCGTCGAATTGAAGAAATACGTCTTCGGGTTTTTCACATAAACGAGAATCGTGTCGTGCTTGGTCGGCCATCGCCTCGTCGACTTCGCGCCGTAGTCGTAGGCCCAGATGATCTCGTTGAGAAAGCTGGCACGACCGAATAACGCATCGAGGGCGACTTTCGCATAGTGTGCCTCGCGGTAGTCGAGGTGGACGTAAAGCGTTCCCGAATCACGCAACAACCGATGCGCCTCAACAAGTCGCGGTTCCAGGAACTCCCAGTAGTCCGCGAATTCGTCGTCGTACCCGTACAGAGTGCCTTTCACGGTGTCGTAGGACTGACCCTGAAAGCCCGTGCGCGCGCCGGTGTCCGAGCGAACCGTCGTGGTCTGCTGACGTTCCTGGCGACGACCGGTGTTGAACGGCGGGTCCATGTACACGAGCTGAAATGATTCGTCCGGCATTGACCGCATCGCCGTGAGGTTGTCACCGTGCAAAATCTGAGCCGAGGTCATTCCCCTAAGTTAACAGAGTGACCGACGATACGACCGACTCACCCAGCGACGAGCTGAGCACGCACGGCGTTGGTCCATGGGTTGGCGAGTTTCCGCCGGACGCGCGGTACGACCGTGACCTTCTCGAACGCGGGGATACCCGCAACGTGACCGACGAATATCGTTATTGGACGATGGAGGCGATTGTCGCCGACCTCGACACCAAGCGACACGACTTTCACGTCGCCATTGAAAATTGGCAGCACGACCTGAACATCGGATCGATTGTGCGCACCGCCAACGCATTCGCCGCACGCACGGTTCATATTGTTGGACGTCGTCGCTGGAACAAACGCGGTGCGATGGTGACCGATCGATACCAGCACGTGCTGCACCACCCCACGATCGACGACTTTGTTGCCTGGTGTCGCGCGGAAAAACTCCCGATTATTGGTGTCGACAACGTGCCCGGTTCTGTGCCGATCGAGTCGGCGGGACTGCCCAGCGCTTGTGTCCTGCTGTTTGGGCAGGAAGGTCCGGGGCTTTCCCCCGAGGCAATCCAGGCCAGCGACCGGGTGGTCGAGATCACACAGTACGGATCAACCCGTTCGCTCAACGCCTCCGCCGCGGCGGCAATCATCATGCACTCGTGGATTCGGGAGCACGTCCCGCCAAAGCGGTAAACTGGTGGAGTTCGCCGTTCAAAGGAAACTTCATGCCTGCCGTCGTGATTATCGGAGCCCAGTGGGGCGATGAAGGTAAAGGCAAGGCGACCGACACGATGTCGGGTCGAATCGACTACGTCGTCAAATTCAACGGAGGAAACAACGCGGGTCACACCGTCGTCATCGGAGATGAAAAGTACGCGCTGCATCTTTTGCCGTCGGGCATCCTGACCGAAGGTGTTGTTCC
>Ga0114975_10001724_pt1 | contig 15302 bp, 4 predicted proteins | sample S_130626_EF_Meta_FD_87031 | JGI IMG/M metagenome (GOLD analysis project Ga0114975, IMG submission 87031) | Freshwater microbial communities from Lake Simoncouche, Canada to study carbon cycling - S_130626_EF_MetaG | ecosystem: Environmental > Aquatic > Freshwater > Lake | place: Lake...
ACAAGAAAGTAACGCAGGCCATGGCCAAGTTGCTTGAGCGTGCCGACATTGATGTCGCAATTCTCGGACCAAGCGAAATGTGCACCGGCGACTCTGCGCGTCGTTCAGGTAACGAGTACTTGTTCCAGATGCTCGCATTGCCAAACATTGAAATGCTGAACGGCATGGGTGTGAAGAAAATCATCACACAGTGCCCACATTGCTTCAACACCTTGAAGAATGAGTACCCGCAATTGGGCGGCAACTACGAAGTTGTTCACCACAGTGAGTTCCTCGAACACCTCATTGATACAGGCAAGCTTGATATCCGTAATGCATCTCTCGAAGATCGCATCACGTATCACGACTCCTGCTACCTCGGTCGCCACAACGACGTGTACATGGCCCCTCGTAAAATTGTTGGCTCTATCAAGGGCGTACAAATTGTTGAGATGCCACGCAATGGCACACAAGGAATGTGCTGTGGCGCTGGTGGTGCTCGCATGTGGATGGAAGAGTCAATCGGCACCAAGGTGAACGATGAGCGTGCACAAGAAGCAATTAGCACTGGTGCAAGCCGTGTCGCTACTGCCTGCCCATTCTGTTACATCATGCTTGACGACGGCGTAAAGGCTGCCGGCAAGGAAGAGACCGATGTGAAGGTTGCTGACATTGCAATTCACTTGCTTGATGCTTTGGAAAATGGCGAGCGCCAACTTGCTAACCAGAACGCACCACTCGCAACTAGCGCAGGCGAATAACTACGTCCCTATTTTTGGGGAACGTACGACGACAAGAAATTACCCAGGCGGCCAATGGCCTCCGTTAAATCTTTTGCCCACGGCAACGTGACAATACGTAAGTGATCTGTGCTTGGCCAGTTAAAGCCTGAACCCTGCACCACTAACACGTGTTCTGCACGCAAGAAATCAAGTACGAACTGGCGATCATCTTTGATGGGGTACATCTCTTGGTCAATTTTCGGAAACACATACAGTGCACCCTTTGGTTCAACCACACTGACGCCCGGAATTGCCCGTAGCGCCGTAACTGCCGCATCGCGTTGTGCAAGCAAACGTCCGCCCGGGAGCAATAGATCTTCAATACTCTGGCGACCACCTAATGCAGTTTGAATTGCATGTTGCGCTGGCACGTTGGCACACAACCGCATGTTGGTGAGCATCTGAATGCCTTCGATATAGCTAGCAGCATGCTTGCGCGGGCCAGTAACCATCATCCAGCCAGAGCGGAAGCCAGCAAGGCGATACGCCTTTGATAATCCGTTGAATGTAAAGACAAGACAATCTGGCGCAAGTGCAGCAAACGTGTGATGCACAGCATCTCCATACAGAATCTTGTCGTAGATTTCATCTGCAAACACAACAAGGTTGTGCTCAATTGCAAGGTCAGCAATGTCGCGCAAGATCTTCTTGCTGTACACAGCACCCGTTGGGTTATTCGGGTTGATAACAACAATGGCGCGAGTCTTTTTCGTAATCTTCGAACGAATGTCATCAAGATTCGGATTCCACTCATTGTCTTCATCACACAAGTAATGAACCGGTGTTCCGCCAGCGAGGCTTGTTGATGCAGTCCACAACGGATAGTCCGGTGCAGGAATCAGAACTTCGTCACCGCCATTGAGTAGTGCATTCAACGACAACTGAATTAACTCACTGACGCCATTACCCAACCAAATATCATCAGGGTCTGTGATATCAATACCTTTTGTTTGGTAATGCTGCACAACTGCAGTACGTGCAGAACGAATTCCTTGAGAATCGGAATAGCCCTGTGATTCCTGCAAGTGGCGAATAACGTCCACCAAAATTTCGGGTGGAGCTTCAAAACCAAACGGCGCTGGGTTACCAATGTTTAGTTTGGTAATACGGTGACCTTGTTCTTCAAGACGCTTTGCTTCTTCCAGCACAGGCCCACGAATGTCGTAGAGAACGTGTTCAAGCTTGTCTGACTGCTTGATGTCTGGCTGAGTCATTACTGAAAATTCTCAAAATAACGCGACGGAGTTGGGCCGCGTTGTCCCTGATACTTCGAACCCTTTGCGCCAGAGCCGTACGGCTTCTCGGCTGGCGATGTCATCTTCATGAAACTGATTTGGCCAATCTTCATGCCCGGGTACAACGTGATCGGAAGGTTTGCGACATTCGCCAATTCCAATGTGACGTGGCCGTCAAAGCCAGCATCAATAAAGCCTGCAGTGGAGTGAATCAGAAGGCCGAGGCGACCAAGAGAGCTCTTGCCTTCAACACGGGCCACCAAATCGTTCGGTACTGCCACTCGCTCAAGAGTGGAACCAAGGACAAATTCCCCTGGGTGCAAAATGAAGACGCCATCAAGGGGAATGTCCACCAGCTCGGTGAGATCCGTCATGTCCTTCTTCACATCGATGATGCCCGCAGTGTGGTTGCGGAACACGCGAAACAGGTTGTGCACCTTGATATCGATGCTGCTTGGCTGCACGCACGACTCATCGAACGGCTCGATGATGATGCGGCCGGCGGCCAGTTCGGTTCGAAGGTCACGGTCAGACAGAATCACGAAGGAAACCTTACCCAACGGAGCACTTCACGCCCCGATGAATTCACTTCTGGCCCCACAAAGTGGCCAGAAATGCCTGCCTACATCGTATGAGCTAGTCCAGAGGTCATCTTTGGCACCATTCCGAAGTCAAGCGACAGGTCAGTTTGACCAATCTTCATAACCTTCGTTATGGCCTGCGTCGTTGAAGAGTTCTTGTCACGACCTGGACGGTCTGGGATGGTGGGTCGGTAATTATCTGGGTAGGTCACGATCAGTTTGTATCGACCTCCCGGTAAACCAGTGAAGCGGAACGCGCCATTTATGTCTGAGACGACCGGCTTCACCATCTTGCCGAAGAGGTCCTTGACTGGTTTGCCCTTCACCGTCAACAACTTCACGGTGACGCCCTCAATTCCGCCGTCGCCAGGGCCTTGGTATCCGTCACCGTTGAGGTCACGCCACACCTTGTCGCCCAGAGTCACCGACGGTACTGAAGTCGGAACAATGGTGGGAATCAATACGCCAGTCGCAATACCAGGGCCAGCTTCTCCCTTGAAGGAGTTAGCAATTGAATACTTCACAGGTTCCGTTACGGTTCCCGAGAAGCCCTTCTTGTGAACAAACGACACTTTGCCTGTGTTGACGTCAACGGTGTACGTACCATCAGCGGTCTTCAGTGTGGTGAGTGTGCATGTCACAGCCGGAGCAGTTGTTCCCGCTGCATCCTTTTTTTCCACTGGCGCTATTCCGCACAAACGAACACTGGTTGGCACTAATTTCAATTTTTCGCCGGTGCTATCAATAGTCCCAGCATCGTCGTTCATCCACGGAGACAACGTAATTTTTGTTCCTTGTTTTGCCTTACCAGTATCAAGAGAGGCGGCAGGAACAGGAGGTGCAGCAACTGTCGGAGTAATTGTCGCATTAACAAAACGACCGAGGCTGTCTGCCACTTGATACAGCACTGGAGTTGCAGTTCCAGAGAAAGTTGGCAATGGGTCAAACGTGACCGTTCCGTCAGCATTCAATGTGTAGGTTCCCTCTTTCGGAACCGTCACAACATTCTTCGTGCAATCATTTGGTTTCTGCACTGGTTCGACGCCACACAATTTCAATGTAATTTTTGAAACAGGGGCAAGTGAACTGAATGCGTCATTCGCAAGTGGTGTGTACGTCTGATTTACGTCATAACCATCTGATATTGCATCGTTTGTAGCTGATGGTGGTGCAGGGACAATCGGTGTCAACGTACTTGTCGCAGTCTTGCCAAGTGCATCAGTCACGCGATAAGTGATTGGTGTCTTCGTTCCAGGCATGATTGAGGCAGATGCGGTAAATGACACAATGCCAGTTGCAGGGTCAAGCACATAGGTGCCTTCACCCACAATCGTGACGGAGTTGTCTGCGTCACATGTGGTGGTGCCAGGAGTAAACAGACAGGTTGCGGTTGCACCTGACGTTACAAGCCCAGTTCCTGTTGCAAGCCCAGAGGCGCCGGTTGTTGTTGTGAAGGAAATAGTTGCGCCAGGCAATACCAACTTGGTTTCTGGTTTCGCCGTCGGCGCATCAGGTGCTGAAACTGTTGGCGTAATGGTCGCACTGACGTAACGACCCAAACTGTCGGCAACTTGATATGTAGGTGGTGTAGCAACAGTGCCTGTAAACGACGGTAGCGGATCAAACGTGACAACGCCTGTCGTTGGGTTCAGGGTGTATGTACCTTCGTTTGGTACAACAAGCGAAGTCTTGTCGCAACTATTAGGTGTTTGTAGTGGATCAAGTCCGCACAGTTTCAATGACGCCTTTACAGCCGGAGTCAGAGAACTGAACGAGTCATTGGCCAACGGACTGATGTCTTGATTGGTGTCGTACGGCCCAGATGAAACATCGTTCGTAGCCACAGGCGGGTCGGGGATAATCGGAGTCAACGTGCTTGTTGCAGTCTGGCCAACAATGTCAGTTACGCGATATGTAATTGACGGCTTCGTGCCTGACAATGCAGAACTCAGTGCAGTGAATGTGACAATGCCGGTCGCAGGGTCAAGCACATATGTACCTTCACCTGTGATGGTGACGGAGTTGTCTGAATCACATGTAGTGGTGCCTGGAGTAAACAGGCAGGTAGCGGTTGCTCCAGTGGTGGCAAGACCGGTACCCGTAGCAAGACCAGAAGAACCAGTAATTGTTGTGAATGCAACAGAGGAACCTGGCAGCACAATCTTCGTTTCAGGTGTTGCAACTGGTGCTGGTGGTGGGTCAACGGTCAAAGTAATTGTGGATGACGCTGTGCGATTCAAAATGTCAGTGACTTGATACACAACTGGAGTTGCTGTCCCGGTAAACGTCGGCAACGGATCAAACGTGACAACACCCGTTACGGGGTCAACTGTGTATGTGCCCTGATTAGGCACTACAAGTGTTGTCTGCGTGCAGTTATTCGGTGTCTGTACAGGGCTAATGCCACACAACTTCACAGTCGTTGGCACGAACGTTGCAGAAGGCGCTCCAGGCGTGTCGTTTGTAACAGGATTCACGGTTTGATTCGTGTCGTACGCACCACGGCCAGTATTCGGCGTTGCGGAAGGTACTGGTGGAGGTGTCACGGTCGGTGTGATAGTGGCATTCACAGTTCTACCGACTGCGTCAGTGACCTGATATCTAGGTGGTGTTGCAACAGTGCCTGTAAATGTTGGCAGCGGATCAAACGTGACAACACCAGTTACTGGGTCAACTGTGTACGTGCCCTCATTCGGCACTACAAGTGTTGTCTGCGTGCAGTTATTTGGAGTTTGGACTGGACTAATGCCACACAACTTCACTGTTGTCGCGACAAGTGGAGCACTTGCAGCACCTGCGGTGTCATTTGCCAATGGGTTGATCGTTTGGTTCGTGTCGTATGTACCAGTTGAAATGTCATTTGTTGCTGCAGGTGGCGGTGGAACAATCGGTGTCAATGTACTTGTCGCTGTCTGACCAGTGACATCAGTAACTCGATACGTAACTGCGGTTTTTGTACCTTCTGCCAATGGGTTCGCTGCTACAAATGTGACAATGCCAGTTGCTTGATCGATTGACCATGTTCCATCGCTATTAGTAAACCCAGTGCCACATGTATTTGGTGTTACCGATGTATTTACTAAACAAGTAGCAGTCGCACCAGTCGTTGCAAGTCCAGTACCCGTGGCGAGGCCAGAATCACCAGTGATCGTGGTGAAGGAGATTGTTCCGCCAGGAAGAACTGACTTCGTTTCAGGTGATGCAGTAGGAGCCGTTGGCGGATCAACAGTTGGCGTGATAGTCGAGTTCGCTGTGCGATTCAAGGTGTCAGTGGCTTGATACTTCACAACAGTTGCAACTGTGCCTTTGAAACTTGATAGCGGATCAAACGTCACAACACCTGTTACAGGGTCGACTGAGTATGTGCCCTCGCCCGTAACTGTCAGCGAAGTCTGCGTGCAGTTATTAGGAGTCTCTACGGGGCTAGTGCCGCACAACTTCACCGTTGTAGCAAGGAACGGAGCGCCGGATGCACCAGGGGTGTCATTGCTAGTAGTTGTGTACGTTTGGTTTGTGTCGTGAGCTGTCGTAATTGCGTCAGGTGTTGCAGTGGGCAGCGGTGGTGCACTGACTTGCGGCGTAATTGTCGCATCCGTGATTTGGCCAATGGAATCAGCAACTTGATAGGCCACTGCTGTTGCAGTTCCTACAAATGAGGGCACAGGGTCAAACGTGACAACACCTGTCGTTGGGTTCACCGTATACGTACCTTCATTTGGAACAACAAGAGTTGTCTGAGTGCAGTTATCCGGAGTCTGCACTGGGTCAATGCCGCATAACTTCACTGTCGTGGCAACGAGAGGCGCGCTCGAAGCTCCAGGCGTGTCGTTCGTTAACGGATCAATCAATTGGTTTGTGTCATAGGGGCCAGTTGAAGTGTCATTGGTTGCTACCGGAGGTGGCGGAACAACTGGTGTCAATGTGCTTGTGGCTGTCTGACCAGTGACATCAGTAACTCGATACGTCACTGAGGTCTTTGTACCAGCAGATAAGGGGTCGTTTGCTACGAATGTGACAACACCAGTTGCTTGATTGATTGACCAAGTTCCATCACTGTTGGTAAATCCAGTGACACATGTATTCGGTGTCACGTTGGTATTCACCAAACATGTTGCTGATGCACCAGAGATTGCGAGACCAACTCCAGATGCGAGCCCGGAACCACCAGTAACACTGGTGAACGAAACAGTTCCACCCGGAAGAACGGATTTCGTTTCGGGGGTAGCTGATGGTGCACTAATTGGGTCCACACTTGGAGTAATCGTTGAATTCACTATGCGGTTCAAAGTGTCACTTACCTGATACTTCACAACAGTGGCAACAGTGCCCGTAAAGGTTGACAAAGGATCAAACGTGACAACACCCGTCGTCGGGTTCACCGTGTACGTACCTTCATTTGGAACAACAAGAGTTGTCTGAGTGCAACTATTCGGTGTTTGTACTGGATCAATGCCACACAACTTCACTGTTGTCGCAACAAAGGGAAAGTCAACGGCACCTGGGGAATCATTCGCCAATGGATCGATTAGCTGATTCGTGTCATATGCACCACTTGAAACGTTCGCAGAAGCTGAAGGTAAAGGCGGCGCGCCGACAGTCGGTGTAATTGTTGAATTCACTGTGCGGTTCAAAGTATCCGTCACCTGATACTTCACAACCGTCGCAACAAGGCCCGTAAATGACGACAAAGGATTAAATGTGACGACACCCGTTGTTGGATCCACGGTGTAGGTACCTTCATTTGGCACAACAAGAGTTGTCTGGGTGCAACTATTCGGGTTCTGTAATGGATTGATGCCGCACAACTTCACAGTCGTTGCCACAAGAGGCACGCCAGAAATTCCAGCCGTGTCGTTTGTCAACGGATTGATTATCTGATTCGTATCCCACGCGTCAGTTGATGGGTTCGGAGATGCAGTCGGCACTGGTGGCGCAACAACGGTCGGCGTGATTGTTGAGTTTGCGACGCGACCCAACGTGTCAGAGACCTGATACTTCACAACAGTGGCGACTGTGCCGGCGAACGTTGGCAGCGGATCAAACGTCACTACACCCGTCGTTGAATTCACCGTGTATGTACCTTCGTTTGGCACCACAAGTGTTGTCTGCGTGCAACTATTCGGTGTCTCTGCCGGATTGATGCCACACAACTTCACCGTTGTCGCTACAAGGGGGAAATCAGAGGCGCCTGCTGTGTCATTTGTCAACGGGTTGATTGTTTGATTCGTATCCCACGCGTCAGTTGATGGGTTCGGAGATGCAGTCGGCACTGGTGGTGGAGCAACGGTCGGAGTAATGGTTGCATTCGCATACTGCCCGAGTGCATCGGCTACTTGATATGTAATAGGTGAAGCTGTGCCATAGAAGGTTGGCAACGGATCGAATGTCACAACTCCGGTCGACGTATTGACCGTGTATGTGCCTACACCTGGAATGGTCAGAGAAGTCTTCGTACAGTTATTAGGAGTTTCAGTTTCGTTCACGCCAGTTGTAGCGGGATCATCAATTCCGCACAACTTCACACTTGATGCAACTAGCGGTGAACCGCCAGCAGTGTCATTGGACAGTGGCGAGATTGTTTGAGTCACGTCGTATCCAGCACTCGACACATCATCATTCGCTGTTGGTGCAGAGATAACTGTTGGCGTATAGGTGCTTGATGCAACCTGGCCAAGCGAGTCGGCTGCCTGATACGTAACGGGGGGTGCAGTGCCCACCCAGTCAGTTGTCGGCGTAAAGGTAACGACTCCTGAAGTTGTATTCACCGTATACACGCCGCCTGTTACTGAGACGGTGGTCGCTGTGCAATTCGGAGCTGTTTGGCTGGTTCCACACAAACGCACTGACGACGGAGTAAAAGAACCAGTGCCGGGAGTGTCGTTTGTTACGACCACTTTCGATTGCTGGGTGTTGACAAGGTCTGACGAGGTATCGGGTGACCCCGTTGATGCAGGCGTCACTGTTGGCGTAATTGTTGCTGTGCGATTACGAGGAGTCGTAGACGTATCTGTCACTTGATATTGAACCGGTGTAGCCGTGCCCACATAATTCGGCAACGGGTCAAACGTCACTGTGCCGTCGCTATTGACTGTATACGTACCTTCTCCAGGAACTTCCAGCGTTATCTTGTCGCACGTAAACGGACCAGAACCGTAGCCGCACAAACGGAGAGACGAGTTGACAAACGGAAAGCCGGTTTCAGCCTGATCATTAGTTAACGGAGAAATGATTTGGTTGATGTCTTGACCATTGATGGATGTGTCGTTGACAGCACTAGGAATGGCCTGAGATGGAAGAACGAGTGAATAGTCTTCTACCTCACCCGATGCAAGTTTTCCAGATGGAATTGTGATGGTTTCGTAACTCAATCGAAACCGAGCGTAGGTAATACCAGTACCTACATCTGATGGCACTGTCCAAGTGATAGTGGCTGACGTGGCTCCCGCAACCGGATCAGCTGCACATGCTCGCTCGCTGAAAGAAAATACTTCGTCTCTATTGAAGTCAATCCAGCCGCACAGATTGGCAGTGGATGTGACCCCGGCTAACGACACGGTTGTGCTGTAGCTACTTCCTGCATTTCCAAAGTCGATTGTGGGTGAAGTAGCAAACGTTGCAACTCCGTCGTCAGCCTTGGCATTGCCGGCAAGAGATGTCCAACGCGCAACGGCGTCCGCATTGGTTGATGCATACAACGTAGAGGCCTGGTCTGCAGCCACAGTTGAACCCATACGAAGATCGCCAAGGCCGTGGCTAGCAACGCCAGTCGATTCATATGTTGTGGGAACTAATCCGAAGTCTTCGGACATACTTGCAGTTAAGTTCCAACCATCCACATAACCGGTTCCGCGTGCCGTCGTTAATGTGACTTCAAACGAGACAGAGGTAACCGTGCCATTGATTTGTAGTGATCCACAACCAGCCTGTGCGGTGGCACCATAACCAGATGTACGGTGACAATTGATTGATGGGTTCTTCACGATTGGCTCTACGTGGGTCCCGCCAACTACTTGCATGTTCGTTCCGCTCAAGGCCGTCAGTGTGACACCAGGCGTAACGACTGTCATTTCGCTCCATGCAGTTGACGACCCTGAACCGCCACCCCATCCCGCAAATGAAAAGACTGGGTTAGTAACGGACTTAGAAAACGAAAGCGTCAATATTCCGCGTGACGGACATAAAGCATCTGCAGCACATCCTGAGTTGCTGGTTTGAATGTAGACACCAGGCTCCGTTACCAATCCTGTTGCTACGAAGTCGCCTGCTTGCCCCCCGCGCTCACTCAAAGATTCAGTCTGATTACCAATACATAAATAATCACCTGTAACACCCACGGAGTACGTCACGCCATTGGGCAACGTCGTTTGCTTAACTCTGTTTGCACTGTTACTTCCTGAGCATCCAGCGGTACCAGCAGTAGTTCCGCCAACCCATGCCCACAGATTGCTTCCCGTCGAACTGTTTGCATCGAACGACACTGCATCATTGCCGGCTATATCTTGAATCGCAGCATTAGTGGTAGCTGTGTTATTTGTAGGTGCCTGATACGAAACAATAAGTGGATCACTAGCTGACACAGTGGTGCCGACAGTCAGTCGAACTGTCGAACCGACAATCGTTATTGCAGTCGGTGTGTAAGGCGTTTCGCCCACAAATACTGTGAAAGCACTCAGCGATGGCGTGGGAGACGTCACAAGGGATTCGTTGAGAGACACCGTGATCGTGCTGCCGCTTCCTGCAACGGAAGTAACAGTAGGTGCCACTCTGTCAGGGCCAGCAGTAGACAAGTTGCTAACAGACGTTGCGACTAGTGAATCAACATCGTTACCCGAAGCATCCTGATTTGCATAATTTGTGGGATCTGCATTTGTCGTTGGTGCTGTGTACGCAACCGTAACTGTTTGACCAAACTGAATAGCAGTTCCTAAAGTCAACTGAACTGTTGAACCCGACACAGTAGTGCTGGTAACAATTGCTGCCACTCCTCCAGCAAGCACTGTGTACGCACTTGTCGGTGCACTGGTTGTGCTTAATGCCTCGTCATATGTCATAGTTAGAATAGTTCCCGTTGAGTTAACGGAGGCTGAGGAGAAAATTGGCGCCCGTAAGTCCGGTGCGACAACGGAACTGTTTGTGGCTGTGATGCCCGTTACCGACAACATGTCGTTACCAGCAATGTCTTGTAGCGCAGCATTGTTAGCTGTCGAATCATCCGCAGGTGCGGCATACGCGACCGTAACGGTTCTGTTGGAAGTAATCGTCACGCCCGAGATGTTTGCATAGATTTTGTTATCAGGAATACTGCGACTGAAGCCTGTAATCGTCGCTGGAACTCCGTTGACGGAAATTGTGAATGCAGTCGTGGCAGAAATATTTGAGCCAATGTTTTCACTAAAATTGATTTGAACTTGAGTTCCTGATGACAACACGGTTGCAGAAGTCATTGTTGGGCGAGTCACGTCATTTGCTGAACTGTTAGTCACATTTTGAGCAGTAAATGACACAGCGTCGTTTCCAGCACTATCTTGCACTGCCGCGTTCGAAGTTGCAGAGTTAACTGCTGGTGCCGTGTAAGCCACCGTAAGTGTTGCGTTGTTGTTCACAGCACTAGCCAAGGTGAGAACTACAGTCGCTGAAGTTCCAGACGTAGTAACAGTGGAAACAGTGGCTGGACTTCCATCAACTAGCACTGCAAAATTGCTAGGCGAAGCGGTCGTTGCGCTCATGGTCTCGTTATAGGTCAGCGTAAGAGTGACTCCGTTTGCTGCCAGCACAGCAGAGCTATACACCGGAGCTATTTGATCCACAGTCGAGCTATTCGTAACACTGGACGCTGCCAAGGTAATCGCATCATTACCTGCCGTGTCTTGTGTGGCCGTATTGGTAGTCGCCGAGTTAACTGCTGGCGCCGTGTACGCAACGGTCACTGCCTTGCCGCTACCAATTGCTGACGCCAATGTGAGTTGCACGGTCGTTCCAGATATTGCAACGGAATTAACGGTGACTGCACTTGAATTCGCAGTTACCGCAAATGCGCTAGCTAAGGGCGCAGTAGTTCCCAATGTTTCGTTGTACGTCAATGTCAGAGTCAAACCATTAGCTGCAAGTGCCGAGGAGCTATACACGGGTGCTGTTTGATCCACCGTCGAATTGTTCGTCATGCCTGTTGCAGCTAGAGAAATTGCGTCATTGCCTGCAGTGTCTTGAATAGCGGCATTAGATGCTGCAGCATTTACAGCAGGTGCTGTGTAGGCAACAGTCACAGTTTTACCGTTTCCAATGGCTGAGGCCAGGGTGAGCACAATTGACCGGATTCCAAGAGTGTTAAAGACCGAAGACTTGGCTACAGAGGAAACAACGACTGCATTCCCGTCGGAAAGCACCGTAAAGGCCGATGCTGCCGCTGTTGTTGTACTAACTGTTTCGTCGTAAACCAGGTCAATAGTTAAACCATTGGAGGCCACTGAACCGCTCAGATATACAGGCGATGTCTGATCAACAGAGGAACTGTTGGTTCCCAAGGTGATGGCTGAGAACGACGGGGCGTCGTTGCCCGCCACGTCTTGAATCGCAGTGTTAGTTGTTGCTGTATCAACACTTGGTGCCACATACGCCACTGTGACTGTTTTTCCACTACCCACCGCGGAGCTAAGCGTGAGTACAACAGTTTTAGTTCCTGATGCTGTTGCAACAGAAGAGACGGGAATTGTGACACCGCCGTTGGTAACGGTGAAGGCACTCGCCAGTGCGGTCGTAGTTGAAAGGTTCTCGTTGTATGTCAACGTAATTGTTAGACCTGTAGACGCGTTGGCGACAGAGGAATAGATCGGGGCAACTTGGTCAACCGTGGAACTGTTCGTGAAACTTACTGCGGTAAGGGAAGCGGCATCGTTACCAACAACATCCTGAACAGCTGTATTCGTCGTGGCTCCACTTGCAGCAGGCGCTGCGTATGCAATTGTCAGCGTTTTTTCAGAACTGATGACTGAACCCAATGTCAATTGCACTGTTGATCCGGAAATTGCTACCGAGCTAACAGCAACGGTGTTACCGCTAGCAGTGACAGTGAACGCACCAGCGAGTGCCGTGGTTGAAGACAACGTCTCGCTGTACGTCAGCGTCACAATTGTGCCGGCTGTATTGATGGCCGTAGAAACATATGTTGGTGGAACTGCGACAGGGCTAACAGCTGGAGTTGAAGCTCCGGAAGCAGTCGATGTTTGATCGCCATTAAGCGCAACAGATGTGAACGTATAACTAGTGCCGTTCGTGAGTCCTGTAACCGTGCAGCTACCCGACGCACCAGTAACTGTGCACGTCTTAGTCGCGTCTTGTACAGCCGTCACAGTGTATCCAGTTGGCGTAATGCCCGAAGGTGCAGTCACGGTTACGGTTGCCTGACCATCGCCCGCAACTGCAGTTGGTATTCCAGGAGCACTAGGTGCAACATACGTTGTGTACACCTTCTTTATGAAGGGAGTACTTGCTGTACCGACAAGGATGTATCCATCGGAAAGCAGGAGTGCTTTGTTCACTGTGCCGCCAGTAGCACTGTCGTAACTAAATGTTGAGTCAAGTGTTCCATCGGTATTGAATCGTTTGAGCCTGCCTGTAAAGGATCCGCCAACAACTAACTTTCCATCACTTTGTAATACGGCAGTATTTGCACCTGTACCTAAAGCTGCTGCAGCAGTGTTCGTGTTGAAAGTCGTGTCAGCTGCACCTGCAGACGAAAATTTCTTCAGGTTGCCCGTGAACGGACCCACAACAAATACGTTCCCCAATGCATCAACTGCCACTGCAGTCGGCGTAGAGCTAAGGCCACTTGTAATCGCCGTGTTGAAAGTGTTGTCCGCAGTAGAGAACGTTCCATTAGACGACAAGCGCTTGAGATAACCCATTCCAACTGGGCCCATGACATAGATATTGTTCGAGCTATCGAGATGTAGCCCAGTGGGAGTACCCATGGTTGAAGTGATAGATGTCTGAGTAAAAGTCGAATCTAATTTTCCAGCGTTGCTTGCTGTTGTGGGTAGATCTTGTACACCGACAAGTCTGTTGGTGCTATTGGCGCCGGCGCTTGTAACAATGATGCGGCCATTAGTAACTGTCTGTACGGCGACCCCTGACAGAACACTGTTTGAGAGATAGTTTCCTGCGGCAGTGCTTCCTGAGTACGCATTGGTATTGAAGGTTGAATCAAGAGCCCCCGCCGATGTGTACCTGTAGATGCCGCTGACACGAGTCGCAACGATGATGTTTCCGGCGCTGTCAACCGCGAGTCCGTTGACAGAGTCAGCAGTGGTAATTGTGAGTGAGGTTGCACCGGCGCTACTGATTTTTTTGACTGTGCTGCCGTATGCCACATATATGTTTCCACTGCCGTCCTTGGTCAAAGCTGTCACTGAAGCAAAAGAGGTACCGACCGCAGTATTAAAGGTGGTCTCCATAGACCCAGGACCTTGGGCCCAAACCCGGCGAGGTGAGACAACAAAGTTCAACAATGCCAGGACAAGAGTGGCAAGCAAAAGGGTGGCCATCAATTGGCTAATGCGACGGCGCATCACTTCCCCAGATCCATCGGGCCTGTGGATAAGGTCGCCAAATATGCAGGGGAAGTAAAGTTCACCTAAATATCTTAGGTTTACGGAAGTCCAGTTAGGTGGGAACTATGTATTTATGGTATTTGAAAGCCCGCTTAGGAGCTTATTTCGGGTCTTTGTAGCGATAAATAGCCATAACAGCCTCAATTGACACCTTGTTCCAGGCGTCGAGGTCAACCTGAGAAGGGTTCATTTCAGCCATAACCCGGCCGTTGATTTGGCCAATACCCCAATACGAAAGGGCCATTGCATCGAGGTCCTTAGTGACCCAGCCTTTTTCTTGGCCGAAAGTCATGACCCTGGCAAGAGATTCGGCAGTTTCGTGATTGATCTCAATGACAGCTGCGGCAATGGCCGGGCTGGGTTGGGCGGCACCCATGACGTTCATACGAATGGATCGAAGTTCAGCGCGCTCTGGCGTATAGACGGCGGCCAAAATCTTGCGAACGGATCGTTCGAAGTCTTCACTTGAGTCAGCCATAAGGGCGGCGGCTTCAAATGGAAGGATCATTTCCAAGTAGCTGCGGCGGTAGCGCTCAATTTGAGCGGCTTCCACCAAGGCTTCGCGGTTTTTGAAGAAGTGGTACACCGATGGTTCGCGAACCCCAACGGCGGTGGCGACCGTGCTCACCCTGACTGAACTCTCGCCACCAGAAGAGATGGCATCAATAGTGGCATTAAGCAATTTTGATCGTGTATCTAGTTCAACGCTCATAATCCCTAACCCTAGTAGGAGGGCATTAAAAATCTTTCAATGTGGAGGTTGCGTTTTGGTTACGGCTCCATCACAACCCAGCCCCGGCGCTGTAATTCAGCGGCCAGAACCTCGGCAGGGACTGATTTGAGTGATCGTTCGGCGGCCGTGACTTTGGGTTTGATTGCCTGAGGAGTTGGGGCAACGGGAGTTGGCACTGCATCGGCCGATTCAGCGATCTCGGCCCATTCTTGAAGTTGGGCAATGAAGGCATCGGCTTCGTCGCGAGTGAACCGGCCGCCTGCTTGGCGTTGATTGAAACCCATAGGGCCGCGAGCATCACGAAAATCTGTGTGGCCAGCTTCGTTCAAGAGTTCGAGAAGTTCTCGCGTTTGTTTTGCAGTAGCTGGTGGGCCAGCTGGTTGTCC
>Ga0114975_10001727_pt1 | contig 15289 bp, 20 predicted proteins | sample S_130626_EF_Meta_FD_87031 | JGI IMG/M metagenome (GOLD analysis project Ga0114975, IMG submission 87031) | Freshwater microbial communities from Lake Simoncouche, Canada to study carbon cycling - S_130626_EF_MetaG | ecosystem: Environmental > Aquatic > Freshwater > Lake | place: Lake...
ATCAGAAAAGCCAGCGCCGCCTAGCAGTAGCGTTAAAAAACACTACCGGCGCTACATCAAAGCAAGTTAAGGCTGTAGAAAAGTACATTACTAAAGCGTCACTAGCTAACGGTATTGCGGACGACGAATTAAGACCAGCATTTCAGCGCCTAACGCAAGTAACCAAAAGCACGACCAAAGCGCAAGATTTAATGAACTTGGCGCTAGATGTTTCGGCGGGAATCGGTAAGAGTGTCGAGAGCGTGAGCGTCGCACTTTCCAAAGCATACGGGGGTAACCTTGCCGGACTTAAAAAACTTGGTATTGGTTTAGACGCTAACACCATTAAAAACAAAGATACTAAAAAGGCTTTCGAAGAATTATCAAAAACTTATTCGGGTCAGGCAGCCAAAGCTTCAGAAAGCCTAGAAGGCAAAATGAATCGCCTGAGTGTGGCTTTAGGTGAAACTAAAGAAAGTATCGGCGCTGCGCTTTTGCCTTTTGTGGAACGCCTAGCTACTTTCATGACGGTAACGGGCGTACCCGCTATCGAAGGTTTTGTCGGAGCTTTCACCGGTAAAGACGGTAAAGGTTTAGACGGTATTGCTCTCAGTGCCTACAATCTTGGACAGAAACTTAAAGCCGGTCTTAAATACGTTATAGATCACAAAAATGATTTTGCGGCTTTTGCTGTTGCTTGGGGTACATTCTGGGCAGCAAATAAAGCGCTAATTGTGACTACAGGTATTGTTAAGGCGCTTGGAACTATCCGCGCTGCTATGGCTGCGACAACTGCTGCCAGTGCGCTGGCGGCTTCTGCCGAAGCGGCGGCAACTAGAGGCGCTTCACTCGCTGCCGCTACTCCGGCTATTCTTGCTATCGCTGCCTATTTTGGTATGAAGGCTTGGAGCTGGTCACAAAGTAGTGGAAACAAGACACCGGTAACTTCTGGCGGTAATGGAAGTAGCGCAGGTAGTGGCGGCGGCGGCGGTAGTAGCTGGGGCAATATGGGCAGTCCAAGAAGTGGTTATGGAACTCCGACTAATGGCAGCGGCTACGGCGGTAGAAACCCACTACGCCAAACCAGCGTAACTAACGTATTTAACCTAAATGGAATTGTGGACGCTGAAAGCGCTAGACGCACAATAGAACGCGTTATGCAGGAGTCCAGCCTTAGAACAAAACCTATTAACTTTGTTGGATCTGCGATATGACCTATGACGGAATAGTGAAAGTATATCGGCATATTGCCGGCACTACTGGCGACGCTGAAATAACGCAGTGGATAGATGTTAATAGCATTAACATTAACGGCGGGCGCGCTTCTGTCACTGAACAACCCGCAGCGACTGTCGCCACTTTCACTATGTTTACACAAGCTGGAGAAAACCCAGTGCCGCTAGATCTCAATGAGCAAGTGCGCATTATGTCTTTTGGGACTCCTGACGCTACCTACGGCAGCTGTTGGTTTATCGGACGGGTTAGCGATACTTCCGTAACTATAGACCGCTGGAGCGGTGGAGAAGGGCTAGTAGCAACTACCTACACGCTCACTGGAGATCTTGCACTATTAAACCGGCGGCAAGTAGGCGGCAGTGGCTACCCTAAACAGTATGACGCTAACCGCGTTAAAGCCATTATTACTGATTCCGATCTACCTGCCAGCCAAATAACTAGCGGCGCTACCTATGAAATAGCGATCTATAACAGCGGTGAAACTACGGCGCTATCTTTAGCCCAAGAAGCCGCTAACAGTGCTAAAGGCGTACTTTATGAAAAGAATTTTCTTAGCAGTGGCGCATGGTTTACAGCAATTTTCTACGACACAAGCACGACAAGACTAAATAACACTAAATATTCTTTTACTAATGACGAAATAAACGCTTTAGGGCTTAACCTTTCGGCTTCTATGACCCAGTGCGCAACAGTCGTAAAAGTGACTAACTATGCCGGTACGGGTACTACTTACACCGCTTCCACTGGCGTGACTAATGCCTATGGCTTTCAGTTAGGCACTAGAGAAACTACGCTTTATAACAGCACAGACGCTAACACTATTGGTCAGGAACTTTTAGCCGCTAAAGCTGAACCGCAGTACCGCATAGGATCTATTACCGTAAATCTTGCTTCGCCAGCGATATCTTCACAAACACTAGGACTACTAACACCGCCGGAAATAGGGACACGTATTAGTTTTATCCTTCCCAGTCCACTAAATAACGCGAACCTTGTACCGGTTGAGTATGACGGCTTTATCGAAGGCTACAGTGTGCAATTTTCACGCGGACAAATTAACGTAACCCTGAACCTATCCAATTACGGCGACTTGTACCCCTACACTTATTGGAATAACGCAGCTTCAGTAACAGACACTTGGAACACTGCCTACGCGGCGGCGACAACTTGGAAAGGGATTATTTAGTGCCTACGACAACTAACAACGGCTGGACTACTCCAGCGGACACAGATTTAATACGTAACGGCGCTTCGGCTATCCGTACACTAGCTTCAGGTATAGATAGCACTGTAGGCGGCTGGACACTGTATACGCCTACCGTAGGCACTGAAGGCGGCTCTACAAACTGGGCTTTAGGTAATGGAAACGCTACCGGACGCTACCAAAATGTAGCCGGTAACATTAACTTCGAACTGCGCTTCGGTATCGGATCTACGACAACCAAGGGAAACGGCGTATTACTGCTAAGCCTACCAACGTCAGCAAATACCTACATAGAACCAAACTTTTACACCGGTGTGTTCTATGACGACTCCACAACAACTTATTACCCTATTTTTGCGCGTATTCAGTCTAATCAGGCTAAATGCTATGTTCTGAACGGATCAACTTTAAGCGGCTTAACTGGAACAGTCCCAGTAACTGTTGCTACTTCCGACTACATCATAATTAACGGCTCATACGCTGCCGCTTAAAGAAAGGGCTAGAAAATGGCTTGGAAAGATCCAGTTAAAAACCCCGTCATTTCTTGCGATTTTGGCAAGAAGGGCACATTATGGCGCGCCGGCTATCACACTGGCATAGATTACGCTTGCAAGATCGGTACTGAAGTAGTCGCTGTAGCAGACGGAAAAGTAATACAAACTAACTGGGGCGCTGGGTACGGTATTCACGTAGTTATCCAAGCCGGTGTCCACCGCTTTATTTACGCGCACCTATCCAAAGCAAACTGGGACGGAATTAAAGACGGCATAGTACGACAAGGCGAAATTATTGGCTGGAGTGGAGCAACTGGACACGTAACAGCACCGCACCTACACCTAGAAGCCAGAAAAGCACCATACCGCTACGCCATTGACGCAGTAGACCCTAAAAAGTGCGTACAAGGCGGCAAAAATGAATAACCTACCTAAAAATGTGTCTTTCGGGCTTATTGCCTTTCTTGCCAGCTGGCAAGCTACAGAATTCGGGCTAAATTATCGAAGTTTAGTAGGCGCTGTAGTTGCTGGGCTAATGGGATTTCTTAACCCAAACACGACCCAAATTGTCACTAAAACGGAGTAAGATTAAGTCTGAGCAGTCCAGCTTGTAAAGCCTTTCGCATTCTCCTTTGCGAAGGGCTTTACTTTTCGGACACGCCGATAAAACTAAATGCTGTTTAATGTTGCCAAAATGAGCCTATGGGGCTACAGTCTGGATATGGACAAAATGCTAACGGCAGCCCAAGCCGCAGCGCTGCTACAAGTAACAAGGCAGACGCTACGCAACTGGGAACGATCCGGAAGTATAGAAGTGGTCAGAATAGGCGGAACTGTCCGCTACCCACTATCAACGCTCACCAAAGAAACGGGACAAAATGAAAAACCTAAAGAATAACCTTGCACAAGTAGCGCACCTATCCGGTGCAGTGACTATCGGTATTGTTATCGCGTATATAGATCTATCTGTAAAAACTCTCGCTATTGTTGCTGGCTTCACAGCTCTCTTATGGTTAGCGTATTCGTACTGCGAAGAAAAAGAATACGCCAGCGATAACCCAATCGCAGACCAAGTAGCAAAAGCTCAAGGCTTCGACCTTTCCAGCCTAGATAAAAGAGATCGCGGGCTGTAATGAAACCCGCCGCTTTTAAGAAAGTTTGGCGGGACTTGTACTGCACAAAATGTCACACTATACAAGGCTTCACGCTGGCTTCAGTAAAAGGCTACAAACACTACTTCTGTAACCAGTGCAATCTATTTACAGTAATGGACTTCACCGGCGACACATACGCTAGAACAGACAAAATGCAAAGAATAGAAGAAACTTTGCCTTACGAAACGGAACAGAACTAATGGGAAAAAAATTAACCGGTATGAACTGGCTGCGCTTCCAGATGAAGCGCAACGGCTACACCAGCTTAGAGCAAGTAGCACAAGCCGCAGACCTTAACAGAGGTAACTTGTGGCGATACTTTAACTTGCTGACCCGTCCAAGTATTGACGTACTACCAAGAATTGCCTACGCGCTAGACGTAGAAATGCTAGAAGTATTGGCTGCGCTAAATGTGAAGGCTTACTAATGAATGATTTAGTAAAGGAAATACGGGACGCATTAGACAAAATGCAAAAAGCCCGAAATGAGCTGATGAAGCTTTGCGAAACTCTAGAAATGGTACTGGAAGGGCTTAAAGGGGACAACTAATGGGCGGCTATGATCTTTCGGAGTATGTGGACGCTAAAACAAGGGTATTGCTGTTTTACAAGAAATATCCAGAAGGAGTCTTACGCTTCGAATTTAAGGGAGTATGTGAACATAACCCCGAAATGATCTGGGGCATAGCATACGCCTACAAAAGCCCAGAAGATTCACTACCAGCCACCGGCACAGCCGCAGAACTCGCAATAGGTAGAACAAGTTTCACAAAATTTAGCGAACTACAAAACTTGGAAACAAGCGCTTGGGCTAGAGCAATAGGCGCGCTAGGTATCGGGCTAGAAAACGGAATAGCAACTATGCAAGAAGTAGCACTAGCCAAAGACCGGCAGACAGCCCAGCCAATAAAACGCCTAGAAGATCAGCCAGCACCACGCAATAATCCGCCAATTAGTAAGAAGCAAGTAGACCTAATAACGGCTATGTTTAACAGTAACCTTGCTGAACGAGATGAATATATCGTGGCTTGGAAGATAGATAACGGGCTTACAGAAAACACTAAACTTAACAGCTACCAAGCAAGCGATCTTATAGACCAATTAAAAACTGAAGGCAGAGTGCCAGTATTTAAGACAAGGAGCAGGGAATATGACGCAATCAAAGACGAATAGTAGCGAGTGGGACGCTGGCTACAGCGCGGCACTAATGCAACTCCGCGAAAGAATAGCGGCAGATCACAAGAAGCCAGCCGCACCTATTAAGGGAGTCTTAGAACATATTCAGGATCTACTAGGACGCTGTAAAAACTGCGGCGGCTGGGTGTACGGTGACGGCAGCTGCCTAACCTGCGCACTATCACAGGCTAATGGTAAGTAATAGCGAAGCAATCTGCGACCTATTTCAGTCGCTCCTATTAGTGTGGCTGATGTGGGAAGTAATGATTAAATAAACTTCTTGCTGGCTTGCTTACTGGGTAGGAAGGTAAGCCAGCAAGAACCCTTGTAAATGTCTAGGTAAGACTTAAACTACTGGCGCTCTAATCAAAGCGTTAAACCTGCGTTAGAAGCAGTTACATTACGCTGGGCAGAATAAAACCAGCAGACAAGAGCCTAAGCCTTAACTACTAACCGGACTGCCAGTAGTTGCAACACCCAAAGACTTAGACACATGGCGCAGTTGTCAGAAATGACCCATACGAAGCAAGCGACCTTATACGGCGAAGCGCGACTATGGCTGCACTAAGCCATAGTCTGCCCAGCTCACTAACCGGCGAAACCCAAAGAAACGGAACAAACAACATGGAAACAGAAGAACTAAACAAACTACTTAAAGAAACAATCAAAAGCCAAGAAGAACTACTAAAGATCTACAGGGAAATAAACGCTAGCCAATACAAGATAATTAGAGAGATAATCGGATTAACTGAAGTCATCGAAGTAGCTAGGGGTAATGATGTCGAAGGCGTGGAGTAAAGGTAGTACGAGATCTTGGCGTGAACTGCGTCAGCGTGTACTAGCAAGGGACGGCTGGACTTGTGCCTATTGTGGCAGAGAAGCTAACCAAGTGGATCACGTCACGCCGAAAGCGGCTGGGGGTACAGACGATATGGACAACTTAACGGCGGCTTGTGCGCCTTGTAATCAGTCCAAGTCAGATAAGCCAATTTTTTCTAGAGGTCGTACACCCCTGACCCGCTCTATCTGTTCTCTCTCCCCGAATCAAATAAATCTACCGCCTTCGGCTTGATTTAGAAATATTTCTATGGCTACTAAAAAATTACCCAGTATTAAGCCGGATCAGGTTTTGGGACAGTTAGAGATTTCTATTATGGGTGCTTCGGGCTGGCTTAAAGAGTGTGACCAAACAGCTTTAGCACTGGCGCACCGTCTGGCTACTATAATAGATACGGTCTGTAATACCGGTGAAGGATTAGAACAACTACCAGCACTAGCCGGACGGTATGTAGGACTATTAAAAGAATTAAAACTTACGCCACTGTCTAGAGATACAGACAGTAAGACTACAGAAAGCGTAGATAATGGCACGAAGTTCGCAGAAAACTATTTACGGCTCATCAACTCCCCGAATAGCAAGCCCACTACTGCGCGGGCTAAGTCTGGGACAGCTAGTAAGCGACCTAGCGGACGATCTGGGGCAGCCGCTCCTAGAGTGGCAAAAGTACGTTCTAAATGACGCGCTAACTATTGACGAAGAAGGTCTTTTTCAGCGTAAAACAATAGGTGTCTGTGTTGCGAGACAACAGGGAAAAACCCACTTAATGCGACTTCGGATTCTTGCCGGTTTATTTATCTTTGGCGAAAAAAATATTATCGCTATGGCTCAAAACCGCCAGCTGGCGTTAGATACTTTTAAGGAAGTAGTAGAACTAGCGGAAAGTAAAGACTATTTGCGCAAAAGAATTAAACGGGTTAGCCGCACTAATGGACAAGAAGAATTAGAAGTTTACTGCCACCATTACCCGAAAGACTGTACAGACAAACACTGCAACAGAATCAGGAAATATGGCATTAGAGCGGCAACTAGCGAAGGCTCACGCGGTGCAAGTGCCGATCTTCTGTACGTGGACGAATTGCGAGAAATTAGCCCTAGTGCTTGGACTGCCGCGACTCCCATTACACGAAGCCGAAAAAATAGTCAGATATGGATTACGACTAATGCCGGCGACGCTACAAGCGAAGTGTTAAACGATTTAAGAAGCCGCGCTTTATTGTTCGAAAGCCCGCGCTTGGGCTGGTACGAGTGGAGCGCTGAACCAAACAGCCGAATAGATGATGTTAAAGCGTGGCAAGCTGCTAACCCAGCGCTGGGCTACATTACTAGCCTAGAAGCGCTTCAGGACGCGGCAGCGCGAGACACTCCGGACGCTGTACGAACTGAAATGCTGTGTATGTGGGTAAGCAGTATTTCTAGCCCGTTCCCTTTCCAAGTGTGGGACAACTGCACAGACCCAGACTTAAAGTTACAGCCAAACTTAGAAACCTATATGGGCTTGGATCTAAACTTTATGCGCACAGACGCTTTCTTAATCACTGTCCAAAGACGAGAAGAAAAACTAGCAGTATTCTTAACCCATTGGCATAACCCAGACGGACTTAATGACGTAGCTTTAACCGGTGACCTTGCCGAACTAGCCAGAAAGTACCGAACTAGAGCGCTAGCCTTCGATCCAAAAACTGCCGGACATATTGCGCCACAATTAGCGCGCGTAGGTATCCCAGTAGCTCCGACAACTTGGGCAAGTACCCAATTTAGTATTTTCTGCGATTCTGCGCTTTCCGCTATGACCGCTGGACGGCTTGTACATACAGACCAAGATCTCCTTAATCGTCACCTACAAGCGACAGCGCGCAGACCTTCCAGCGACGGCGGCTGGAGAATAGCCCGTAGCGCCAGCGTGCAAGATATCGGGGCGGCAGTGGCTTTAGTTATGGCTGTCGGACACGCGGAAGCGCCACAGGCGCAAGTTAGCGTAAGTGTGGTGTAATAGGTTCATGATCGAAGCAGGTACATATAACAAATTTACAATTTATGCCGGCGCTAGCTGGGATAAAACTTTAACCGTAACTACTGACGGTACGCCGATTAACTGGACTGGCTATACGGCTAAAATGCAGATTAAACACACCGAAAATAGCGCCGCAGTCGTGACTTTAACTAATGGTGCTGGTATTACTTTAGGCGGCAGTGCCGGAACTATTGCTATTGCTATGACCGCTACCCAGACCGGCGTTATTATGGCTGGAATTTACCGCTTTGATTTAGAATTAACTACCGGTACACAAGTAACGCGACTATTGCAAGGAAAAATTACGGTAGAAGGGCAGATTACTACATGAGCACCATTATTAGTATTGCTGAAGATAACACGACAATTACTTTAGCCACTACCGGAATACAAGGCGCTACTGGCGCTACTGGTGCTACTGGCTCTAGCGGCGTAATTTCTGTTACTTCACCCATTACAAATTCTGGAACTTCTACGGCAGCAAACATCGGGCTAAACCAGACCGCTATTACTATTGCTAAAACCCAAGTAACCGGCACAGCAATTACAGCGGCAGACACCGGAACTGTTACAGGTACTATGATCTCTAACGGAACTATTAACGATATTGACATTAACTCCGGTGCTGCCATCGCTCCCAGCAAAATAGCTGGAACTGCTGTAATCACTACAGACTCTCGTTTATCGGACACGCGCACACCAACAGACGGAACAGTAACTAACGCCAAAATTATTTCTACCGGCTTAGATATGTCCAGCATTAACGCCGGCGCTATTACTAACTGGGCAGCTTCCACTTCATACACTAAAGGCGATCTTGTAGCCTATAACGGCGTAGCTTACCGCCGTATCGCTACCAGTGTAAGTGGATCTACTTTTGATCCCGCAAACTGGAATCAGATGACCCCAACAGTCGCAAAACAAGTAAATAGCGACTTTCAGCCCAGTACCGGAATAGATATTTTCCCAAGATTATTGGCTTCTGGAACTAGAGCGCTAGCCAGCGGGGCTAATTCTTTCATGATTTTTAACCCTGACTACAATTTATCCGTTAGCAATATAACGACCCTATGCACTACCGGCGGAACTGATACAGGCGGTACAACAACTCGCAGAATGGGCTTGTTTACAGTAAACCCGACAACCAACGCTTTTACTCTAGTCGCTAGAACTGCTTCAGACGCGACTTTATGGAATACATCAAGCACACTATATACACGCGCTTTAGACGCTACTGGCGGATACCCAACCTCATACAATTTAATAGCAGGTAACACTTACGCTGTAGGGGTAGTCGCCTACAATACTGGCGGCACATTCGGTACGCCAACTCTAGTTGGCACACCAAGCTTAAATTCTGCGCTCACTCCACTAAGTCCTGCTATGTTCGGACAATTAACCGGACAAACTGACCTAAATACCGGTAACACAATTACGACAGGAACAAGCACCGGTTTATGGGCAAGGCTTACCTAATGGCTTGCCGCTCCGGCTGTCCTACACAGGACTGCCCAGACTATGCGACTTGCTGCCAAAGCATAGCCATAAATAAGACCAGCCTTAAAACAAAATAAACACGCCTAATGAGGTAAAAGCAAGAAACACTGGGCTTCTTTAGTCACTGAATACAAGTAAGGTAATAATGTGGGTTTATTTAATGCTTTCAGGATTACACCCACATTAGACGCGCCTAAAATTGACGTTACCGCAGCTAGTGGCGCTTATTTTCCACAGTCTATGCAGACTATGGGACAAAATACCCTTACCTATGTAGACCGTAATCAAGCTATGACAGTACCGGCAGTCGCAAGAGCGCGTAACATTATTGCCGGCACTATTTCGACGCTTCCTATGAAGTCCTACATAGACTCCAGCGGTGTAGAGATCGAAGGTAGAAGCCTAGTAGAGCAGCCCGATCCAGCTGTTCCCCGCCAGATTACTTTAGCGTGGACTATAGACGATCTAATCTTTTACGGTGTCGCTTATTGGGAAGTGCTGACACTTTCACCCATTGACGGCAGACCAGATCGCGCAAGGCGTGTAGATCCGACACGCGTAAACTATTTCACTGACCCAATTACCCAAACTATTACCGGATATTCAGTAGACGGAAAAGAGCGACCAAGAAGCGGCACTTCTAGTCTTATTGTTTTCTGGAGCTTCGAAGAAGGCGTATTAGCGCGCGCTGCACGTACTATTCGCGCCGCTATCGAACTGGAAGCCGCCGCGCTCCGTATGGCTCAAGAGCCAGTCCCGCAGATGATCCTAAAAAATGAAGGTATGAACCTTCCGGAACAGCAAAAAGAAGCCCTTCTTTCTGCTTTCCGTACAGCCCGCGCTAACCGCTCAACAGCATACGTCGAAGGCGCAATTACTTTAGACGTAGTAGGTTTTGACGCGGCGCAACTTCAGCTAGTGGAAGCGCGCCAGCACGTAGCGACGGAAATTAGCCGCGTAATGGGTATCCCTGCTTGGTATCTCAACGCAGAAAGCGCCAGCGCCACCTATTCGAACGTATCTTCGGAACGTCGAAGCTTGCTGGATTTCTCGCTTAGAAATTTCGTTCACATACTAGAAAGCCGCTTAAGTATGGACGATCTCACGCCACGCGGACAGCAAGTAGAATTCGAACTAGACGACTATCTACGGGGCAACGCTCCAGAGCGGGTAGATATTGTTACCAAACTTCTTAGCGCTGGAATTATTACAGTAGAAGAAGCTAGGGCTATGGAAGATTTAGCACCGACAGGAGTACCGATAGAAAATGCCTAAAACCTATCTAACATTCAGCGCACAAGTAAGCGCAGCCGATACCGAAACGCGCACCATTAAAGGGCTAGTAGTACCTTTCGGCAAAGTGGGTAACACTTCAGCCGGTAAAGTAGTTTTCGAACTGGGAAGCATTAGCGACCCAGACCCAAGCGCGGTTAAGTTTCTTCTACAGCACGACCCAGCGCGACCTATTGGACGCGCCGCCGCTTTCGATATTGTGCCTTCTGGCATTATGGGAAGCTTTAAAGTTTCGTCCACTACTGCCGGAAATGATGCGCTTGTAGAAGCGTCAGACGGTCTTAGGGACGGGTTAAGCGTGGGCGCTAGTGTTCACGCTTTCGAAATGAAAGAAGGAGTTATGCACGTTACCAGCGCTTCTATAGATGAAGTTAGCCTAGTACACGCTCCCGCTTTTACGGACGCAAAAGTTACAGATGTTGCCGCTAGTGAAAATGATGAACTGGAAACGGAAACGGCACAAGAACCAACAGCCCAAGAAGGGGAAAAAATGAGCGAGGAAACCGCTACAACTGAAGTAGAGGCAAGCGTACCGGTAGTCACTGCCGCTGCTCCTGCTTATACTTCCGTACGCAGTCCGATCACTTCGGACAGCACATACCTAGAGCACAGTATTAAGGCTGCTTGCGGTAACGAAGATAGCCGCCAGTATGTTCGCGCAGCTGACGACGCTATGACCAACAATACGGGCGTTAATCGTCCCTCTACCCAGTCGCGCTTTATCGACAGCCAGATCGGGATTACTTCAGCCATTGACGCTATCGGACGTACGCCACTTATTGCTAACGGTATGACCTTCGAAACTCCACGCTTCCTAACTGATCCAACAGTGGCAGACGTGGCAGAAGGCGGAGCACCTAGCGAAACCGGCATTACTGGCGATTTCATTGTAAACACTGTAAAGAAGGCAAGTGGCTTACAGCGTATGAGCTTTGAGCTGCTGGATAGGTCTTCACCGCAATTTTACGAAGCGATGGTGCAAAAGCTCCAGAAAGCCGCCGCTAAAGCAGCCGATACCGCAGTATTGACCGCGCTAGGAACTAGTGGCACTTTGCCTACGACTACTTACGCAGCTGACGCAGCTGGGCTTATTGCCTACTGCTCAACTGAAAGCGTAGCCGCGCTAAGTGGAACAGGTGAATTCGCTACAGCCCTTATTGCTTCTCCAGCACACTGGGCAGCAATTCAGGGCTACACCGATACCACCGGACGACCACTATTTATGTCTACAGGCGCTACTTCTAACGCAGCCGGTACAGCTACCAGCCGCAGCCTTCGTGGAAATGTACGGGATCTAGATCTTTACGTAGATCCTTTCTTTGCTACTACTGGCATTGTGGACAATAGCGCGTTTATTATCACTCCGGACGCTGTGAAGTATTACGAAAGCCCACAGCGCCTACTTCAGGTAAACCAACTCACAAGCGGCGAAGTGGAAGTGAACCTATATCACTACTACTGCGTGACGGTGGAAAAGCCGCTTGGCGTACGTAGATTTAACCTGACATAAATTCAGGTTAGTTAAGCCTGACTGGCGGCGCTGTTCCGTCGCCGCCAGTCAGCCCACTACATAGAAAGGTAGAGAAATGGCAAAAATAGACTTAGACACTTTTAGAGCTGTCTTAGGTGTTTCCACTATCTACACTGACGCAGACCTACAGCAAGTAGCAGACGCGGCAGAAGATCTAGTAGACGGGCTTTTAACCTATAACCGCGCATACATTACGGCGGCTACAGTCCAAACAAATACGGCAACTTTCTACACTTCTAATAGTCACACTTTATCTATTGGTAAACAGGTAACTATTTCGGGGTGCGGTGCTCCTTTTGACGGATTACGCACAGTAGCGGACAAAGGCAGCTTTTGGTTTACTGCTTTGATTACTACTAGCGACACTGAAGTTATTTACTACAAGCCGACAGGTACAGCGCTGACATATTCCCAGACGGGACAATATGACGCAGTGCCGGCAGTACGGGAAGCCGCTTTGGCTATTGGTGTAGAAATATTTCAGCAGCGTGTAGCTGGCGGCGGTATGGTGCAAACAGTGGACTACCAGCCCAGCCCGCACAAGCTAGGACGCGCACTATTAACTCGTGTACATGGACTGCTAGCGCCATACATGGACGCTGGAAGTTTTGTGGGCTGAAATGTCGCTAACTGAAACTAGGCAAGAGCTAGCAGACCTCTTAGAACAGTCTGGCTACACTACATACGCTTACCCTAAAGAGCAGATGTACGCGCCTTTTATTACGTTAGTACCCAATAACCCTTATGTTTCTAGGCGCACTATGGGCGCGCTAAATGTTTCCTACACGCTCACGCTAGCTGTAGCAAATAACGATAACGGCGGCGCTTTAGCAAACCTAGAAGAAATGATCGAAGCAGTAAACGAAGTAGTGCCTAGCGGCATCGAAATGGGCAACTTTAGCGAACCTTCTACAGACGACTTTAACGGAATGACTTTACTAACCAGCACCATCACACTAGACCTAGTCATAACCTAGAAAGGCTACAAAATGGCTATTAAATACATTACCGGACGAGATTTAACGCTAACGATTAACTCCGTTACTTACGCAGATGTCGCTAGCAGCGCTACCTTTGCTCTCACCGCAGAGCGCGCAACTATAGAAGCACTATCAGAGCCTAAGTACGTACAGACCAACAAGAGCGCTACGCTAACCGTTGATCTCAACCAAGACTGGGGCAGCACTTCGCCAGCGTCAGTCTGTGACGCACTTTGGACGGCTTGGAACACTGCGCCAAATACTTCACTAACAGCGGTGCTAGGTGCTAACGGTAAAACCATTACTTTTAAAGTATTCCCAGAGCCACCAGATTTTGGCGGCGGTGCAGCTGACCAACTCACCAGCTCTATTAGCTTTATTGTAGATATGGGCGAAGCAATTACATTCGCCTAACTAAACGAAAGGAAACGGAACTATGTTAATTGACGTAAAACACGCCGAAACAGCATACCAAGTAGATTTAGACCAAGTTTGGGTATGGGTAAGGCTAGAGCGAGAACTCAGCCTTACCATTACCGAAGCCCAAAAGAAAATGGCTGATAGCAGCACCTATATTATTACTTACGCTATCTGGCTTGCTTCAGATACAGAAATCACTTATGACCAGTGGCTAAAGGATCTAAAAGAATTCGTGGTGGTGGACGATAGCCCAAAAGCCACGAAAAAGGCACGATCCGGCACGACATAGTTTTATTAGCAGTAATAACCGGTATCCCACTACAAGACCTTAAAACTTGGGGACTATCGGACATACAGACGGCTTGGAAGGTACTTAATGAGCGCGAAACCTAAAAATTCCAGCGTTACTATTCAGCCTTCTAGCGCCGAAATGCGCAGTTTGTATCGTGCCTTTAAGCAGATGGACAAAGAAGTGAGCAAGGAACTTAAAGCCGAAGTGTACAAAATTTCGGACTATGTAGCCCAGCACATCAAACGCGCTGCCGAAACTGCACCTATGCCAGCTCAAGCAAGGGCTGTAGCTGCGACAACAAAGGCGCGTAAAGATCGCGTTCCTACTATCGTTATTGGCGGTAATGCTAGGGCTAGAGTGTCGCGCAAGGGTACAGCCAAAAACCCGAAACCTTATGCTGGCGATTTAGTTTTTGGATCAGAATTTGGTATGCGCTACGACAAGCAAGCTACGCTTACACGCCGATACAAAGACAAGCAGGGACGCTGGCGCACTAAACAAGGGACTGGACTTACTACACGCTTTCCTAACGGCGGCGCTAAATTCCCTACACGTAGCCCGCGCGAAGGGCAAGGTAACGCTGGCTATTGGATTTTCCCAACACTAAAGCGACTCCAGCCGCGTATCACTAGGGACTATCACGAAGCGGTATACCGTTTCCTTACAAATACTTGGGGTAAATAGTGTCTACAGTCAGACAGTTAAAACTTAACCTTTTAGCGGATACTTCAGACTTCCAAGCAGGTATTAAGCGCGCGACTGGCGAAACCCAAAGCTTCCAGACCAAACTTAAAGACAGCGCGCTAAAGATAGGTAAGTCTTTCGCTATTGCTGGAGCAGCCGCCGGCGCTATGGCTCTAAAAATTGGTGTAGATAGTGTTAAGGCGGCTTTGGAAGATCAGAAAAGCCAGCGCCGCCTAGCAGTAGCGTTAAAAAACACTACCGGCGCTACATCAAAGCAAGTTAAGGCTGTAGAAAAGTACATTACTAAAGCGTCACTGGCTAACGGTATTGCGGACGACGAATTAAGACCAGCATTTCAGCGCCTAACGCAAGTAACCAAAAGCACGACTAAAGCCCAAGATTTAATGAACTTGGCGCTAGATGTTTCGGCGGGAACCGGTAAGAGTGTCGAGAGCGTGAGCGTCGCACTTTCCAAAGCATACGGGGGTAACCTTGCCG
>Ga0114975_10001729_pt1 | contig 15281 bp, 21 predicted proteins | sample S_130626_EF_Meta_FD_87031 | JGI IMG/M metagenome (GOLD analysis project Ga0114975, IMG submission 87031) | Freshwater microbial communities from Lake Simoncouche, Canada to study carbon cycling - S_130626_EF_MetaG | ecosystem: Environmental > Aquatic > Freshwater > Lake | place: Lake...
ATGACGCCATCCATACGCATGGTACGGATATGGGTACGGAAAGTACAGGCGCAAAAAAGCCCGCCTAAGCGGGCTCGGTGGTAAGGGTAAACCCTTATTCGATTTCTTTGAATGAATCCAACGATTCGATGCACTGGTCAAGCAAGCATGCGGCAAATTCCGTCAACCCAAGCAAGCGCGCTTGCTTAATGGCTTTGCTTAGGGTTTTGTCCAATGCTTCGCGGGTCGTTGACTCTACTTTTCCGGCCTTAGGTGCGGCAGTGGATTTTGCCGCGCCATCGGCCTTTTTAGTAGCGGCCTTTTCGTTGACCAGATTGCGCGAAAATGGCACGCCATTTTCAAACGCAAGCCAAAAGCACGTTTGATACTGCGCAGCGGATTTTGCCTTAATATATTCCTTTTCGACTAAGGCCGCGAACAATTCGGCAACCTGCGCACGCGCAGGGTTTGAACGGGAATTACCCTTCAGGAATTCGGCCTTAGGTTTGTCGGCATTGACTATCATGGTATCGAGCACCAATTGAACGGCTTTGTCCTGAATAGCGACAATTTTTGCGCCAGTAGTAACGGCCAATTTATGGGCTTTGCCAAAGGCATCGATAGCGGCAAGGGAAATATCCGAAGGAATAAATACAGTTTTCATTTTGAGCTTTCATTAATTATGGCGACGTTGCCATGGTTGAATTGTATCTATTCCCTTAGAATTAAGCAAACACCTAAGCATTAGAACATCCCCGCCGACCCACCCGCACCCCACCCCCCAAATCTATTCTGGGACTCCGCCCACGCGCCTTTACACTGAGTGATCGACTTACGAACCGCAATCCCCCAGAAACTACTGGATAAATATACAGTACCCCACCCCCCTCAAAATAGGAGACCCCCCCGGTACAAAAATAAAAGCCCCTGCAAAAAAATATCGCATATACTCGGGCCAACTTAGGCTGCGTCAACTCGCCATGTACACTGTATCTGTTGATTACGATATACCCGTTGCGGATTTCCTCCCAACTTTTGAGTCTCTGGAAGACAGGGTGGCTGCTGCCATTGCGTCTTTGGTTGATACTGACTCCGTACCCCAAGAAGTTTCCCCCCGTGAGCAAGAAGTATCCCGCGAGATATTTGCCGGACATCAGCGGGCCTCTGACGAAGACCTAGCCCGCCCCGGAGTAGTTGCCCACCTTGCTGGGCTCTTGCAGGAATACGATCATGTGGTGGTCAAGTCTGCGGTACAACTGCGTACCTATATAACTAACAAACTAATTCTGGATTCGGATAACCCAGACCCACGTATTCGACTTAAAGCGTTGGAAATGCTGGGCAAAATTAGTGACGTTGGGTTGTTTACGGACAAGACAGAAATCACCATGCGGCACCGACCAACGGAAGAACTGGAGCAACTCCTGCGGGAGCGGCTTACTCGTGTGGTTGAGGCGGGGGAGTTTGACCCGTCACCTAAATCTTCACCCATGCGACTGGATATTACAGAGGTCGTGGGCTAATGGATATAACCAGAGCGTTGATCGACAAGATCATCAAGAACATGCCGCACAATGAAGCGGCGGAATTACTGGTTATGTTTGACGAAATTGAGGAGCGCAAGCGGGTGCAGATGGCCCGTGATGACTTCCTTGCGTTTATTGCGGCTATTGACAAGCAGTACAAGTTTGGTACTCACCTAAAACGCCTAGGTTCCCTGCTTATGGATGTGGAGCAGGACATAAAAAGCCGGATTGCGGTGTCTATGGCACCGCGTATGGGCAAGTCCCAGATGATTTCTATCTATTATCCGGCGTGGTATTTGGGTCGGCACCCTGACCACAAGGTAATTGTGGCCTCCCACACGGCTGATTTGGCGTTGGTTATGGCCCGCAAGGTGCGAAATTTGATTAATACGCCTGAGTACAAGGCTATTTTTCCTGAAACTGCTATTGCATCGGACGCCAAGGCGGCAGGACAGTGGAATACCACCCGTGGGGGCGAGTATTTCTCCATTGGTGTGGGGGGTGCGCTAGCTGGACGGGGTGCGAATCTGATTATTGCTGACGATCCGCTGTCAGAACAGGACATTAAGTCGGGAAATACCACCTCATTGGACGCTACATACGAGTGGTTTAGTGCTGGATTGCGTACTCGTCTCATGCCCAACGGGAAAATATGCGTTTTGCACACGCGCTGGCACCAGCGGGACTTAATTGGGCGGCTTTTGAAGGATTCTGCAATAAACGAGGGCGGCGATGTCTACGAAGCCTTTGAATTTCCTGCAATTCTTAACGAAAACACCGAAAACGAGAAGTCAATATGGCCCGAGCAGTGGTCATTGGAGTCGTTACAGCAGACTCGGGCATCGATGCACCACATTATGTGGCAGTGGTATGCGCAGTACCAGCAAAACCCCACCGCATCGGAGGCTGCAATCATCAAACGGGAGTGGATTAAATGGTGGGGGAAGAAAGACCCGCCGCCAATCGACTTCATTGTGCAGTCCTACGATACTGCCCTCACTACTAACAGCCGGTCAGACTATTCTGTGTGCCATACGTGGGGTACGTGGACGAGCGAGGAGGACGGTAGCAATAATGTGATCCTGCTTAACTCGGTCAAGGGTAAGTATGAGTTTCCTGAGTTGAAAACCATGGCCCATGAGCAGTTTGCCAACTGGGAGCCGGACAGTGTGATTGTGGAGGCCAAGGCCAGCGGCCAGCCGCTAATAGATGAAATGCGCCGGTCAGGTATATTTGTACAAGATTTCAGTCCGGGCAAAGGACAGGATAAGATTGCGCGGTTGAACTCCGTGGCGGACATGTTTGCCTCCGGGCATGTGTGGTTTCCAGAAACTAGTTGGGCGGCAACCACAGTAGAAGAAATACTAGCGTTCCCTGCTGGGGAACATGGCGACGAAGTTGACACCATGACGTTGGCGCTAATACGTATCCGTAAGGGTGGGCTACTTACAATGAAGAGCGACCCCGAGGACGAGCAGTTTTTCCGTAGTAGCCGCCGCCCTGCGTATTACTGAGAATACTTTTAAGGAATTTATATGGCTACCAATAGTATGAGCCCTTCCCTGTATCAAGCCCCAATGGGTATTGACGAAGGCGACGACAGCGAACTTCAGATCGAAGTGGAGAATCCCGATAGCGTTACGGTTAATACCGGGGACATGGAGATTGAGATTCTGCCCCACGGCGAGGGTGAGTTTGACGAGAACTTAGCTGAAGTCATGGATGAGGGCGACTTGCAGTTGCTGGGCTCAGAGTTAATTGATTTGATTGACGCCGATATCCAGTCACGCAAGGATTGGGTAGAAATGTATGTCAAGGGCTTGGAAGTCCTTGGTATGAATTACGAAGAGCGCACTGAGCCGTGGAATGGCGCATGTGGTGTGTTCTCCACCATCCTGACCGAAGCTGCTATTAGATTCCAGTCAGAAACCATTACCGAAAGTTTCCCCGCGCAAGGCCCGGTCAAGACCCAGATTATTGGTGACGACACCCCCGAGACTAGCGAAGCTGCTGATCGTGTCCGTGATGACATGAACTACCAGTTGACTGAGGAGATGCCTGAGTACCGGCCCGAGCACGAGCGCATGCTGTACAACCTTGGCTTGGCGGGAGCGGCGTTTAAGAAGGTGTATTTTGACCCAGCGATGGGGCGTCAGACAGCTATGTTTATCCCAGCCGAAGACCTCATCATCCCTTATGGCGCGTCCAGTGCGCAGACTGCGGAGCGTGTTACGCATATCATGCGTAAGACCAAGAATGACATCAAGCGCCTACAGGTCGCGGGCTTCTACAGGGACGTTGAGCTTGGTGAGCCGGACAATGTACACACAGACGTAGAGAAGAAGAAAGCTGAAGGTCAAGGCTATTCCCTGACTGACGATGACCGGTACCAAGTGTATGAAGTCCACGTTGACTACGACATGCCGGGGTACGAGGACAAGGATGGGGTGGCCCGTCCATACGTGGTCACTATTGACCGCAGCAGCACTGAGATTTTGGCTATCCGTCGTAACTGGGAAGAGGACGACAAGTTAAAACTAAAGCGCCAGCACTTCGTACAGTACACATACGTGCCGGGGTTTGGGGCCTACGGCCTTGGGCTGATCCACTTGATCGGCGGCTACGCACGCGCAGGCACTTCCCTGATCCGTCAGTTGGTGGACGCGGGCACTTTGAGTAACCTGCCCGGAGGGATGAAAGCCCGTGGGCTGCGTGTCAAGGGTGACGATACGCCTATCGCACCGGGAGAGTTCCGGGACGTTGATGTCACATCGGGGACAATCCGCGACAACATCATGGCGCTCCCATACAAGGAGCCGTCGCAAGTTCTGGCCGGGCTGCTCAACCAAATCACCGAAGAAGGTCGCCGTCTGGGGTCTATTGCTGATTTGAACATCAGCGACATGGGTGCGAATGCGCCGGTAGGTACGACTCTGGCGCTGCTGGAGCGTCAGCTTAAGACCATGAGCGCGGTGCAGGCACGGGTTCACTACTCCATGAAACAGGAGTTCAAGCTACTCAAGGTGCTGATCCGTGACCATACGCCGCAGGAGTACAGCTACAAGCCTGAAGGTGGGAACCGTAAAGCTAAACAGTCGGACTACGATTTGGTGGAGATTATCCCGGTCAGCGATCCCAACAGCAGCACGATGGCGCAGCGGATCATGCAGTATCAGGCGGTTACCCAACTGTCTGCTCAGGCTCCCAATATCTACGACTTGCCCTACTTGCACCGCCAGATGATTGAGGTGTTGGGGGTGAAGAACGCCGAGAAAATTGTGCCTATCGAGGACGACCAGAAGCCGCGTGATCCGATCAGCGAGAACATGGCGTTCCTCAAAGGCAAGCCGACCAAAGCGTTTATCTACCAAGACCACGAGGCCCACATCGCGGTGCATTCGACATTCATGCAAGACCCGATGATTGCAGCACAGATTGGTCAGAGCCCGATGGCCCAGCAGATGCAGGCGGCTATCCAAGCCCACATTGCAGAACACCTTGGGTTCCTATATAGGACGAAGATTGAGGAACGCCTTGGCGCACCCATGCCCAAGCCGGACGTTGAGCTCCCACCTGAGTTGGAGGTCGAGTTGTCCCGCGCCGTGGCACAGGCATCGCAGCAGTTATTGCAGATGAACAAAGCCCAAGCCGCTCAAGCGCAAGCCCAGCAGCAGATGCAAGACCCGATTATCCAGATGCAGATGCAAGAGCTTCAGATTAAGAAGCAAAAGGCTGACGCGGACGTTAAGAAAATCGACGCTGACATTGCGCTGGCCCAAGCCCGGCTGGCGTTGGACGCGGATAAAAGCGGCATTAACCCGATGCAGATCGAACAAGAAGCCGTGCAGGCAGAACAAATGCACCAGCAGCAGCTTCAGATTAATGCCCAGAAGGCACAGCAAGCACAGGCTCTGGCCCAACAGCAAGCGCAGCAGCAAGCTCAGCTACACCAGCAAGGCATGATGCACAAGGATCAAATGCAGCAACAGAAAATGGCAACACCGCCCGGAGGCGTAAATGGACAATGACGCGATGAGCCTGCTAGCTAAGCAGATGAATGAGGACATCCAGCAGATAACCCAAGTAATTGCGGCTGGGGCATCTGCGGACTTCTCCGAGTATAAATATTTGTGTGGTCAGGTGCTGGGGCTAACCCGTGCGATGAATTATGTGAAAGATATGGAGCAGCGCCTACAAAGGGCAGACGATTAAGTTTGGATGGGTTTATCTGGGGTTACCCGCCGAAATACGCTCAAACCCCATGCGTGATAGTAAGGAAAATACATGAATGACTTTAATGTCGCTGCGGTTGATTTATCTGGTGTATTAAATACTGACCCAGAAGAAAAAGCTAAACAAGTACCTGACCCCGCAACATACTATTTGTTGTGCATGGTGCCCAAGGCAGATGAGAATATTGAGGGAAGCTCCTTAGTAAAAACTGCAACTACGATGCACCACGAGGAACTTTTGTCCCCCGTGCTATTTGTGGCAAAAATGGGGCCCGACGCCTTCAAAGACGAAAAGCGGTTTCCAAGCGGCCCAAGCTGCAAGGTAGGCGACTTTGTTCTTACTCGACCCAATACTGGCACCCGGATGAAAATCCACGGTACTGAGTGGCGCTTAATTAATGACGACTCGGTGGAAGCGGTGGTGCAAGACCCCCGTGGAATCCAACGTCCATAAGGAGTCATCATGGCTGAACAAACTGAATTTGAATTTCCAGACGAAATCGAGGCTAAAAACCCCCGCGAAGGCGGACGGGTAGTAGCCCCTGAGCCCGAGGCAGATATCGAAGTCGTTGACGATACCCCTGCGGCGGACAGACACCGCACTCCTATGAAGGAGGCTCCGGCCCCGGTAACGGACGAGGAGTTGGCTAAATATACCGACCAAAAGCTCAAAGACCGGCTGGCCCATATTAATAAGGGTTACCACGAGGAGCGTCGGGCCAAGGAAGCGGCGCTGCGTGAGCGGGAAGAAGCTTTGCGTATGGCTGAGTCGGTAGTAGAGGAGAACAAGCGCCTACAGGGTTCCCTAGCTACTAACCAGACTGCTTTACTGGAGCAGGCCAAGAAAGTGGTGGAGTCTGAAATTGACAACGCCCAGCGGGAATATAAGGACGCCTATGAATCCGGGGATACTGACCGGCTTGTCAAGGCTCAGGCAAAGTTAACCTCCGCTGCAATTCGGGCGGATAAGGTAAATAATTTCAAGCCCGCCCCTTTACAGGAGCCAAAAACTGTAGTAAAACCCGCCCAAGTACCTGAATTGGACGACAATACTAAGGCATGGGTTTCAAAAAATCCATGGTGGGGCAACAATCGAAAGATGACTGCCTATGCGTTGTCACTCCATGAAGATATTGTGGATTCTGGAATTTCCGCCGCAAGCGACGATTATTTCGCGGCTATAGATTCTGATATGAAAACAAGGTTCCCTGAGGCATTTGCAGAGGAACCCGCTGATGCGAAACCATCTCAGCGCCAGAAGTCAAATGTTGTAGCACCGGCATCACGTAGTACAGCGCCTAGAAAAATCGTACTTACACAAACGCAGGTAAATATCGCCAAGCGGCTTGGGGTTCCTTTGGAACTTTATGCTCGTAAGGTTGCTGAAGAAATGAGGAAACAAGCATGACTGAACAAATTCGCAAAAGTAGAGAACTTGATAATCGTGAGGCTACTGCCCGCCCGAAACGGTGGCAACCTCCCCAGCTTCTCCCTGATCCCAAACCGGAAGCAGGGTACGCGTTTCGCTGGATTCGCATCGCTACTTTGGGCAAAGATGATCCGACTAACTTGAATTCAAAACTTCAGGAGGGCTGGGAGCCCGTAAAAGCATCTGACCATCCCGAGATTCGATTGTTTGGGGCGTCCAGCAAGGACTTTCCGGGCAACATCGTTACCGGCGGTTTGATTCTTTGCAAATCCCCAGTAGAGTTTGTCGAGCAACGTGATGAGTATTTCCGCAATCAAGCGGATACCCAAATGAACTCGGTAGACAATACTTTCATGCGTGAAAATAACCCGAAGATGCCTTTGTTTAAAGAACGAAGCTCTAGTGTTACTTTCGGTAAAGGTATTTAATTTTTTGGAGTTTAACTATGGCTTATCCTACAGTTAGCGCCCCATACGGTCTAAAGCCTGTCAATCGAATTGACGGCCTCCCCTATGCTGGTGCTATTCGTCAGATTCCCGTAGCTGCTGGTTTTGGTACTGCCATTTTCAATGGTGATACCGTACAAATCGACAGCACCGGTTATCTGGTTCTTTCTAGCACCACTAACTCTGGTGCAATTGTTGGCGTTTGTCTTGGCGGTCAGTATGTAAACTCTAGCGGTCAAACCGTTCAGGGCCAATATCTGCCTGCTTTGATTTCTACGTCTACCAACCTTGCTTATGCATACGTGGTGGATGATCCTATGGCCCTGTTCAAGGTCGCCGTGGTTTCGTCTGGCACGACCATGAGTTCCGCAGGTCGCACTGTGGTTGGAACCAACTTGGCTTTGGTATTGAATACAGGTAACACCACCACTGGTGATTCCGCGTATGCAGTTACTTTGACCGGCGCTGGTACTACCGCGACTATTCCAATCCGTGTTATCGACGTAGTGCCTGAGACTGCAACCGCAGCCGATACCTACACCGAACTATTGGTGAAGATCAACACTCACCAATATAACAACACCACTGGTGTTTAAGGAGTAAATCATGGCTATTTCACGCGCACAACTACTTAAAGAACTGCTCCCCGGACTGAATGCATTGTTTGGTCTGGAATACGCTAAATACGGCGAAGAGCATAAAGAAATCTACGAAACCGAAACGTCGGAGCGTAGCTTTGAAGAAGAAACGAAACTGTCTGGTTTCTCTGCTGCACCTGTCAAAAATGAAGGCTCCGCCATTCAGTACGACAATGCACAAGAAGCATGGACTGCTCGTTACAATCATGAAACCATTGCCCTTGGCTTCTCCATCACTGAAGAAGCTGTGGAAGATAACTTGTATGACTCGCTGTCTGCTCGTTATACCAAGGCACTGGCTCGTGGTATGGCTTACACCAAGCAAGTCAAAGCAGCTTACGTGTTGAACAATGCATTTACCACTACCGTTGTTTATGGCGATGGCGTGTCTTTATGCAATACAGCACATCCGCTGATTTCTGGTGGCACTAACAGCAACCGTCCTTCCACTGGCGCTGACCTGAATGAAACTTCGTTGGAAAACGCAGTTATTCAGATCGCTGGCTGGACAGACGAGCGTGGCCTGCTGATCGCAGCTAAGCCCGCTAAGCTGATTGTTCCTCCATCTCTGATGTTCGTTGCTACCCGTCTGTTGGAAACCAGCCTCCGTGTTGGCACTACCGACAACGATATCAACGCGCTGAAGAACAATGGTTCGATCCCCGGTGGTTACACTGTTAACCACTTCTTGACCGACACCAATGGTTGGTTCTTGACCACTGACGTACCTAACGGTTTGAAGCACTTTGTGCGTACACCGCTGGCTAACTCCATGGACGGGGATTTCGACACCGGAAACGTCCGTTACAAAGCACGTGAGCGTTATTCGTTTGGCGTGTCTGACCCACTAGGCATCTTCGGATCGCCCGGTTCGTCTTAAAGCGGCCAAATACCCTGTAAAAAACGGGGTTGGGGAGAGGGGGCTTCGGCCCCCTTTCTTTTAGGTGTACAATACCTGTATCGTAACTAAAGGCCATTATGGACACCACAAACCTACCTAAAACCCGCAGCGAAGCCAAAGCACAGGGAGCTAAGTACTACTTTACGGGAGAGCCCTGCAAGCACGGGCATGTAGCCCCCCGCAAGACCAAGGGAGCCTGCGTAGAGTGCTTAAAAGTTGAGTGGGCCGAAGCCCTAACAAAGCGTGCAGGTTACTACGCTGAGTACAACAAATCATCCGCAGGCATCAAAGCCAAGCAAGACTACTACGCCAGAAACAAAGTAGATGTAATTGCACGGGCGCAAGCGCGCACCGTGGCGCAAAAAAACACCTACAAAAAGAAGTACAAAGCTGCAAACCCGGACTTATACAAAGAATTGGTGAGCGTGCGGCGGCGTCGGTTCCGGGACGCTACCCCTCCGTGGCTGTCTGCGGAGCAAAAGTTGGAGATTCGGTTTCACTACCGACTAGCAATTGCCTTGAGCCGATCTACCAAGATTCCCCATGCGGTAGACCACATCATCCCCCTGCAAGGCGAAAGTGTGTGTGGGTTACACGTACCATGGAACATGGAGGTAATCACCCAAGAAGAAAACTTAAAAAAGTCCAACAAGGTACTGGACACACCTGAAAAATAGTGTATATTGCAGCTAATCCGGGCTTTCCGGTGCATCAAACTAGTCCCGGCTAGACGACATACCGATTGATGCACTTCACTTGTATGTAAGGACATCTATCATGGGATTCGCAACTCATCTTGGCCCGTGGCTGCTTGGCACGGTCAAAAACACCACCGGCACTACTGCTGGAACCATCCAAAACACTGGCACCGCTACTGTTTCCCAGACTAAAAAAGTAGTTTATACCGGCACTGTAGCCGCAGCCACTGCTACTACAACTCTGTTTACGTTGCCAGCAGGCGCACAAATTATTAATATTTTTATTGATACCTTGGTAGCTTTTACTGGTTCTACCGCAGCTAACGTGGTAATTGGTACTTCTGCTACCACCAATTTGTACTGGGCCTCTTCGGACATTACTGCTCAAGGCCGATTGGCTAATACAAACGCTGCTGCTAAATTGGTTAACTGGGCGGGCGCAGCAAGCACCGCATCTCCTAATGGTATTGGTATTGGTGCTACGGATGTAATTATTCAAGCAGCATTGACTCCTACCGTTGCTGATGTAACCGCAGGTACTGTTCAGTACACGATTGTGTATGCTGTTGCTGACTCCACTGGAGCGCAATCTCCTGCTCCGGGTCAACAGTAATTAATCTCAGGGGCTTCGGCCCCTGCTTTATAGGAGATTGATTATGAATCAGACCAATGTAAAACAGGCGCACTTAAATGGCAGCGGGTTTATGGTGCTTGGGCGTAATCGCGTTAGGGGCATTTCGTTTACTGGATCAGCTACAACCGGTTTTATTGCTTTGTTTGATACCACTACAGCACCAGTAACAACTGGAACCTATGGTCGTTCAACCACTACTGTTACCGTTACGCAGACAGCGCACGGACTGGCTACGGGTGATGTAATTGGTATTGACTTTGCGGCGGGCACAGGGGGCACAGCCACTAATGGGAACTACCCAGTTACGGTCTTGACCTCCAGCACGTTTACCATTACAGATATTAACTCTGGCTCCATTACAGCAGGTGCAGCAATGGTGTATTCAAGCCGTTGGCTACTGTCTTATGATGTTATTGCAACGGATGTCTTCAACAATGCGCCCATTATTCCTGAAGATGGCGTGTTAGCTGTTAACGGCATTTACGCGTATATGTCTAACGTAGTTGCAGCAAATATTTACTATGGCTGATAAGAGCTTCAACTTGGTGGGACGCAAGCTCATGCTTGCTATCCCGTGTTATGACGGCAAAGTCAATATCAGGACTGCGTTTGCCATAGCTCAACTCGTTCCCAAGTTGGACAAGATGGGTGTTCAGATTCATCTGGTTCACCTGTCTGGTTGCTCTATCATCTCTAAAGCTCGTAACAAGCTGGTACGCAACTTTACCGAAACTGACTGCACCGACCTGCTATTTGTAGATGCAGATGTAGTCATTAACGTAGAAGCTGTTACCCGGTTGCTGGCTCTGTCCTCAGACAAAGATGTGGTTGCTGGTACGTACCCGCGCCGTGCAGATGATGCCAAGTTTTTCCTTGATTTCTACTTGGACGAAGATCACCAGCTAGAATTTGATGAGAATGGCCTGATGCGTGTAGAGAGTGCGCCCACAGGATTTATGCTTATCCGCCGCCATGTGATTGACCACATGATGGAGAAGCATCCTGAGTGGCGTTATGCTGGCGATGGTGATGGCGAAGATGAATACGCTATCTTTGACTTCCTGTTGATTGACGGGCAGTACATTGGCGAGGACTACGCGTTTTGCCGTCGCGCTCGTGAAGAAGGGTTTAAGGTTTACTTAGACCCCATGATTAGCTTGCCACACATAGGCTCGAAAGAATTCACCCGTAACTTTGAACAAGATGCTTTGCAGCCGCTTCTAAAGGAGCATGCACGGCTTAAACTTAAAGTAGCAAATGGCTAAATCACCAGCATGGACGCGCAAGGAAGGCAAAAACCCCAAGGGCGGCTTGAACGCCAAGGGACGCGCCTCGGCCAAAGCGCAAGGTATGAACTTGAAACCTCCCCAGCCCGAAGGCGGCAGCAGGCGCGACTCCTTTTGCGCAAGGATGACTGGGATGAAGAAGAAACTTACCAGCGAGAAGACGGCCAAAGACCCGAATTCTCGTATCAATAAATCACTGAAGGCTTGGAACTGCTGATATGACCGACGCAATACAAACAGCCCGTGAACTAGCTACCCATGCTTCAGATATTGCACACCTGCAATCAGACATGGACAAGATGGCTGCGGACATAGACGAGATTAAGAAAATGCTGACCAGCATTAACACTACGTTGGCTGAAGCTAAAGGTGGCTGGAAAGTGTTGCTTGCGGTTGGAGGTTTTGCTGGGGTTATTGGTGCAGGGCTTATGCAAGTAATTCACTGGTGGAACAAATAATGCCAAGCACAAGCAAGAAACAACACAATTTCATGGAAGCGATAGCGCACTCGCCGTCGTTTGCCAAGAAGGTAGGGGTTCCACAATCCGTGGGGCAAGACTTTAGTAAGGCCGATAAAGGCAAAACTTTTAAACGAGGTGGTGATATGGCTACAAAAGGTGTGAATCCCTTTGCAAAATTTGAAAAGTCCGGTAAAGACGTAGAGAAAAAGGGCATGAAAGAAGGCTCTAAAAAAGAAATGATGACGGACAAAGCCCAGATGGGTATGAAGCGCGGCGGCGCGGCTAAGAAAATGGCATCTGGCGGTCTAGCTGCGGGTCATAAATCTGCTGATGGTATTGCTTCCAAAGGCAAAACCAAAGGCAAAGACATTGTTATGAAACGCGGCGGCATGGCCTGCTAAGGGGTAAATAATGGCTATATCTAAACCTACATACGAAGACGACGAGTCACTAGACGAGCAAATTCGTAACGCTGCTGCTGAGCGTTCAGCAAACAAAGCTGCGCCTACCATGTCTGCGGATGAGGAAGCTCCCGCGACTGCCGCCAAAATGCCAATGCGCCCCGGACAAGCATCTTCTGGTAGCAAAACACCCATGGTTACCAAGGAGCAGCTTGCCGCATCCGGTCTTAGCTTGCGTGAGTACTTGAACAAACAGCAAGGTTTAAAACCGCGTGGTGAATCAACTCGCATGCCTACGCGTCCCGGCCAAGAAGCCCCAATATCCAGTAACGAAGGCAGGAATAAACCCCGCACTCCTAATTCTGGCACTGTTATGGAGCAAGGTCGTGGTGTTGATATGTATGGTGGAGCTATTGCAGATATTAAAAATATGTTTAAAGGCACTCGTCGTGGCGGTAGCGAATATGCAAAAGGCGGAGCAGTCAAGAAAATGGCTTCTGGCGGTTCTGTAAGTTCTGCGTCTAAACGTGCTGACGGTATTGCTATGCGTGGCAAGACCAAAGGCAAAATGTGCTAAGGAGCCATCATGGCTAAAGATTACGAATACCCAGACTCTACTCCGGTAGATGAGCCTGTAGCCAAGAAGCCCAAGCCTGCGCCTAAACCCAAGCCAAAGCCCACGATGTATCCTGACTCGGTACCTGTGGATGAACCCGTAAAGAAAATGGCTAAGGGCGGTTCTGCATCTAGCCGTGCCGATGGATGTGCCCAGCGCGGCAAAACCCGTGGGATGATGCTGTGAGAGCCTCGCGGGGTATGGGGGACATCTCCCCCTCCAAGATGCCCAAGGGCAAGACCATGCCCCGCAGGGATGATACTGACTTTACGCAATACGCTGAAGGCGGTACGGTTAACGCTGCGGGGAATTATACCAAGCCTAGTTTACGCAAAAAGATTGTGTCGCAGGTCAAAGCAGCGGCTACTCAAGGCACTGGGGCGGGGCAATGGTCAGCCCGTAAAGCACAGCTTGTGGCTAAGAAGTACAAGGCTTCTGGTGGGGGATACAAAGATTGAAAGCACCGCAGCAATCCCTAAAAGCTTGGGGTGACCAGAAATGGCGCACTAAGTCGGGAAAGCCATCGTCAAAGACAGGTGAGCGTTATTTGCCTGAGAAAGCAATACAATCTCTTAGCCCCGCCGAATACGCAGCAACCACGAAAGCTAAGCGAGCAGGTAAGGCTAAAGGTAAGCAGTTTGTAAAACAGCCGCCAAAAGTGGCAGCAAAAACAGCAGGTTTTAGATAATGACCACTTCGGGAACCGCTACTTTCAACCTTGACTTAAGCGAAATAGTCGAGGAAGCATTTGAACGTGCGGGTTCTGAGTTGCGCACGGGCTACGATATGCGTACTGCGCGGCGTAGCCTTAATATCATGTTTGCTGACTGGGCAAATCGTGGCGTCAACATGTGGACATTTGAGCAGGGGACTATTAATCTAGTTCCGGGGCTAAACACTTATCCAATTCCTAACGACACAGTAGACCTACTAGAGCATGTAATTCGTACTGGCTCTAATACAGCATCTACTCAAGCTGACCTGACTATTACCCGGATTAGTGTTAGCACCTACGCTACGATCCCCAATAAACTCCAGCAAGCCCGCCCAATTCAAATGTGGTTTCAACGGCTTGATGGGCAGACTACAGCTTCGGTCACTACGCTAAGCGCGGGTATATCGGCTACAGATACCACTATTTCTGTAACGTCTGCTGCCAGCTTGCCAGCCACGGGGTACCTGCTGGTTGGCACAGAAACTATTTACTACGGATACATATCAGGGAATACCCTATATAGCTGCGCCCGTGGACAGAACAATACGACTGCGGCATCCCATTCGTCGGGCGATGCGGTGGCTATTCAAAACATCCCACGGGTAACGCTCTGGCCTACACCGGACAACTCTACAACCTACCAATTTGTCTATTGGCGTATGCGCCGTGTTAACGATGCGGGTGGTGGTGTGAATACGATGGATGTACCGTTTAGGTTCCTACCGTGCATGATTGCAGGACTGGCATACTACGTAGCCCAAAAAATACCGGGCGGCATGGATCGTTTGCAAATTCTTAAAGCCCAGTACGATGAGGCTTGGGATTTGGCGGCGGCAGAGGATCGGGAAACTGCGGCTATACGTTTCGTCCCAAGGCAGATGTTCATCGGGAATTCGTAATGGGTAATCGGTTTGCCTCTGGTAAAAAGGCGATTGCAGAATGTGATCGTTGCGGGCAACAATTCCTGCTAAAGAAGCTAAAAACAGAGATAATCAAGCAGAAGAAGTATGAACTGCTTGTATGCCCTGAGTGCTGGGATCCCGACCAACCGCAATTGATGCTTGGTACATTTCCAGTAGAAGACCCGCAAGCGCTGCGTAACCCAAGGAAGGACACAACGTATGTGACTTCGGGCAACAATGTAAATGGGTATCCTGCTGGGGGTTCACGGGACATCCAATGGGGTTGGGCTCCGGTAGGTGGGGCAAGTCAGTTTGATGTAGCGTTAACTCCAAATTATTTGGTTGGGGTTACAAGTGTTGGTACAGTGACAATAACGGTTTCATAGGAGTCCATGATGGCTAAAGAGAGTATGAAAA
>Ga0114975_10001730_pt1 | contig 15276 bp, 15 predicted proteins | sample S_130626_EF_Meta_FD_87031 | JGI IMG/M metagenome (GOLD analysis project Ga0114975, IMG submission 87031) | Freshwater microbial communities from Lake Simoncouche, Canada to study carbon cycling - S_130626_EF_MetaG | ecosystem: Environmental > Aquatic > Freshwater > Lake | place: Lake...
CCTTCACTGAACCCTCGGTCGTAGCCAGCAGCGTCGCCACGCGCGAAGCCGGCTGCATCGCCGGCGGCTTCGCCGTCGGCAAAGCCTGAGTTATAGCCGCTACGAATGAGCCCAAATGAGGCGAATGCGGCGATAAGGATCACCACTGACCCAGCTCTAAAGAAGAGAGAGCGGCGGTCTCGCTTGGCCGCCTGCTGGGCCTTGGTCTGCCCCTTCGCCTTGGTTCCTGATCGCTTGAACACATCTTGGGTCTTGCCGTTGCGCGTGACGAACACGCCCTCTTCACCGGTCTGGGGATCGATCACGATCGCGATCTGCCCCTCTTCTGGGAAGAACTGGCTCTGGATGAACTCATCGTACGCCGAGAGGAAGATGCCGTGCCCTGGGTGCGAGTGATACCAGCCAACGAGCCGCTCGCCTTGGTTGCGCTCTTCGATGGTCGCTAATACAGACGTCCATGCTTCTGGAGGAAAGGTCAGCTGCGCGGCAGAGCCAACAGCTTCGCGGGCAGGGACTGCGTGGGTGACGTTCAAGCCATCTTCTGCGAGGAAACCAATTAGGAAGCCGCCAACCTCGTTCTCGAGCTGCTCACCAACATGGGCTCGCGTGAGGGCCCACACCTCATCTGGAATCGCCTGCGTCACTCGCTCGTTGCTCACTGCCTTACCCATCGTGTTTAGCCCTCCACTACTACATGGATCCGCCCCTCTGGGGAGCGGACCGTTACAACGTCACTCTTTGCCAATCCAATGCCCTTCATTGGCACGTCTAGTACTGAGTGGTTCAACTCGACTGAGAGCTGCGCCTCCATCGCCCATGGCTCGCCGCAATCGCAGCGCGCATCGACAGGCGTGAATGTTTGCAGCATGCGATTCCGCACCTCACGCTTGTCGCACGGCGTGCAGCGAACTTCAGAGATCAAGCTGTCCTCGAATTGAATGGCGTCTGCATTCGCGAGGTGCCCGGCAAGTGCTGCTCGGAGCGTAGTGCCAGCGCTTGCAGGAACGAGTGCCTCGTAGCTGTCATGCGCCATGCAGTATTCGTCTTCGCTGTAGCGCATGATGTATGCATCAACTGTTTCGCCCACGAACCTGAGGCCGCCGTTTGCAATCCCAATCGGCGAATGGAGTGCGTGGAGCACCTTGATCGCCTCTTGTGCCTCTAACCCGCCGATGACCGAAGCCATGGTGACGTTCGTTGGCACCTTGCCAGTCGCCAAATCTGCAGGTGAAAGAAGTGCACAAGATTTTCGCTTGGCAAGCTGCTCGCGATCGCCATCGCTCATGGTGCACTCGTAGCAGGCACCCTCTGGCGGAAACACGCGAACGATCCCATCGAGCCCTTCGATCGCACCGTCGATCCAGGTCTTTCCAGTCTTTCGCGCGGCTTGGTTGATCCACAACCGTGCCTCGCGGCTATCGAGCCCTGCGATCACGATGTCGTGCTGGGCCACGCCGCCAAGCCCATACTCTTGGATCATTCCCACGTGTGCGGTGATTTTCACGTCTGGGTTGAGTTCAGCGCCCCGTGCGGCAACCGCAACAGCCTTGTGCTGACCTAGATCAGACTCGCGAAAGAGTACGCATCGTGCCAGGTTCGAATTCTCGATCGTGTCCATGTCGACAACATGAATGTTGCCAACACCCATTAGCGCAAGGTTCTTCACGATCTCGTTGCCGAGCGCTCCTGCGCCGACCACCAGCACCGAAGCGCTCTTCAGCGTCTCTTGACGCCACCAGGTGATGCGCTCAGCGCGGTCGTACCGCGACTCCGAGAAGATGTTCATCCAGCAATGATTTCAGGGATCATCCGTAGTTCGTCGCCGTTCTTCACGCCAACAGCATCGAGCGTGTCATCGTCACGAAGCTGTCGGCCGCTCGTGCGGTGATGCAGCTTGTACACCATTGGCTGGCCGTCTGGTCCCGCGACCGGCAGCTCAAGTACCTCAACGAGCTTGGCGACCAGGCGTGCCGCCTGGGCGTCATTAGGCACTTCGACCTCTTGCTTGCGTGTGCCGGTTGCATCAAGGATCTGGATTGAGATTGAATCAGACATGTTCTTCTCTCCTCTCTACGCGATGGTTGGCATTTCGACGTTCTTCTCGCCGAACTGCAGGACTGTTCCGCCCACCTGAAGCAGGACGCCATCCGAAAGCTTCCCGCGGCGTGCCGCCTCACCATTGAGCAGCACGTCGCTGGCGCCATCGAGCACCTCAAACGTAGTGCCCCCAGACTTCTGGTTCAGGCGCACATGCATGCCAGCGATCTCAGGGTCCTTAATGAGCGTGATGTCGGCCGAAGACGAGCTCCCGAGCACCGCATTCTGCTGGTACACGATGAACTGTTTACCAGCCATTCCACCGGTTGCAATCTGCAGCCAGAGGTTCTTACGGACGGCGTCAGCGAGGCCGATAGCCGCGCCAGTAATTGCCCCGAGAATGATGTATGCAACCAAGCGGGCCACAGTTCCCGTATCGGTTTCCGAAGTAGTTGCTGCGCTGTAGACATAAGGAAACACACCGCCGCCGATTAGGCCGCCGATAGCGCCACCTAGAATGCCATTGAGCCCTTTCTGGATTGATCGATATGCGATGCCGACGACGATGCCGACCCCAATAAATGAGAGCCCCCAGGACGCGCCACGAATCCAGTCAAACTCAATAGGCCGATCTCCTTGTCCAATCTGCAGATAAACCCAATAAGATGCCAAGCCAGTAGCTACGCCAGCAATCAGGCTAAGTGGAGCAGCGATTATCGCCATCCGCGCAAACTTTTCTGCTGACTGCTCTTCAATAGCCTGTAGTGCAGTGAAGAAAATGACAGCAAAGAACGTTCCAGCGGCGCCCCATTTGGCGCCACTGATAAAGTACTCATCCAATCCAGTGCTTTCGTGATTCAGAGCCACCTCGCCAAAGAGCCAATTGACGATCATGGCTGCAACACCTAGCGCGGCGACTTTTGCCACCTGAGCTCCAGTATTGAAGCCCTTCGTTAAGTCTGCCGCGCCAACTTCACGTCGAAGCGGTACCTGAGCTGCTTCTTTAGCGCGCTCGACTGCCGCCGTGACTACCGCTGAATCGAGCTCTGCACGTGTGATCTCGATTGTGTCTCCGCTCTTTCGTGCTGCCATGTGCCCTCCCTACTTCTTCGGTTTCTTGATCTTGATCTTCTGCTCTGGGCCTCGAATCTCTTTGTTCCCAAGTGGCCATTCATCAGCCCGATCCATAGCGAACTTTGCTGCTAGCGCGTTGAGCGGTGAGCGGATGTTGTAGGTCTTGTACTGCAGCAGGTCGCCGATCTGAACGATTACATCTGCGAGTGTTTGTCCGGGCAACCACTCGTCGGCGATGCAGATGTACGCGCCGAAATTTGGGTGCCAGATTGGATTTTCGGTTGTGCAGTACGGCTTTTCGCGCGGATAGCCAGCAGGCAAGCTGATCTCAACGATGTGCTGCTTCTTGACCTTCAGTTCATTTGACGTCTTGTTAAGCCAGTAGCTCGGAACGTTGTATGTGATTCGATAGCGCTCCGCTGGGCGCGGCCCTAGTGGTTCAACGATCACCGAGTCTGAATCCCCAAACATTGACGCGATCATGCGCGCATCTTGTTCGAGACGGCGCAGGCGGGGTGATGTGGGGGTTGGCATTAACAATCGCTCTTTGAGACGTAGTAGGTGCCCGGATATCGACTGTAGATGCCGAAAGAATAAGGGTCGTAGGCGGTGAGGTATGAGTAGTTGCCTGCTGCTCTGAACACCCGTTGGCAACCGTAGACATTACCTTCGTCGTATCCACGGCTATACCCTGCAGCGTCTCCATCCGTTTTGCCTTTAGTGTATCCGTCTGCGTATCCGTCAGACTCACCATTTGCGTAGCCGCGCTCATAGCCCGCGGAATCTCCGGCTGAATATCCAGCGCCTACACCAATCAGCAAGCTGACGATGACCGCGATCACTAATGCGGAGCGATTTACAGTTTTTCCTGGGAGCTTGGTTCGTGCAGAGGCACCGGCGCTGGCTGCCTTGTTCGGCACGGCCGCGCTGCGCTTCTTGCCAGCTGCTGCAGCACTACATCCAACGACAATGCACTCCCCTGAATCTGCTGCGCAATCCTTGTGGTATTTCGAACCACAACCTGGGCATTTGAACGAGGCTGCTTTACCGATTTCACTCAGGCATAGGGGGCAAGTGCTAGAGACCATGGTGGGCATTTCCTTTCAATTGGGCGCTCCTGGCGGGGCGCGTTCGGATGCACCATAGCACCATTACCTGAGGTAAATTCGCGATCGTTGCAGGTCAAACCCTGCCGAATCAGTGGAGGATTCTATGCCCGCCAAGAAGCCAGTTGCAGGTCGCACAACGCCTCGAAAAATTCGAGTTGCGCCGAGGTCAGCAGCCCAAGCAAAGCGTGTCGTCTTGAGCCGCAAGGATGTAACTGCGCCTAAGAAGGCCGGGCGTGGGCCCGCCGAGAAGGCCACCTCGCGGGTTCCAGCACTGCTGCTTGCTGGCGTTGGTGCCCTCGTGGTCCTTGCACTCTTCACGAGCGGCAACACTGGGAACACTACGCCTCGGCCGAGTCCGAAGCCCGCCCTGGCTGACGGGGGGCTGTGGCAGTCAGCTGTGCAGGTCATGTGGGCGACCAAGGATGCCGACGGAGAGCTCTCAGGCTGCAGTGGTGGCTCTGGTGGGCTTGTAGGCGAGATTGATCAAGTCCTCACCAATGAGCATGTCATTAACGATTCAGAACTTGAGGGTGACTGCGCAGATGCAAAACTGTACGTGGGCTACCCTGTAGAGGCAACGGGAAGCTACTTTGTGTGGTGGCCTGCAACGGTGCGTGGTTCAAGCGAGTTCCTGGATTTAGCGTTGCTTGATGTTGAGATGAATACCGCCGCTGTAGTTGATGACAGCCAGTACCCAGCCTCAATCGTGTTGCAGCATGACTGGCCAGTGTACGCACTCGCGACAGAAGTGCCGCTGCTAGGCGATCCTATTTCAATCTATTCGTACCCTGGTATTGGCGGCTACTCCATGACATTCACAGCCGGACATGTCGCTGGCTGGAGTTGGGATTTCTGGAGCGAGGAAGATGCAAAGACTTTTAGCACTGAGGAGTGGCTCGCGGGCTACAACGCAGATGTTGACGGCTATAGGGATTACATGAAGCTGGACGCGAATATCACCCATGGCTCATCTGGAAGTAGTGTTCTCAATGCGGATGGTGAAATCATTGGTGTTTCGACGCTGGTCGGAGTGAACTTAAAGGGCGATACCGTAGATTGCATGCAATTCGTAGACACTAACGAGGATGGAAGCGTTGACGAGAAGGATGCGTGTGTCCCAGTTGGCGGATTCCTTAATGCCTCAGCAACCCTCGCAGACATTCGAGCATTCCTTACCAAGCAGGGATTAGACTTGACTCCGTAGACCATCGGTTAGCGGTCTTAAACTCGCAGATTTCTGAAGGGGGCGCCATGGATTTCGTCAGCTCGATCAAGCGCAACATGACCACGGCGGCATACGCCCAGTTCGATGGGCGGGCCAGCCGGTCGGAGTACTGGTGGTTCTACCTCTTCACGGTGCTTGCCGGTTTGGCGGCAGAGATCGTCGGAAGCACGGTGGGGAACCTCGCCACGCTCGTCTTCTTCCTTCCAAGCCTGGCGCTTGCGGTTCGGCGCCTGCACGACGTAGGTCGCAGCGGCTGGTGGGTCCTGATTTTGTTCACCGTGATCGGCATCCCAGTGTTCCTTTACTGGATGGTGAAGGACTCTGACAAGGGGAAGAACGCCTACGGCGAGGGCCCAGCGCGCGCATAACCGACTCGCACGGTCAGCGGTAACGCCCTATTGTAGTAGGCGCTTTCCCGGTGGCTTGAGGATGAAGGCGAGTGCGATTGTCGACTCTTCGATGGAGCAGCCGAGGGCGATCAACGTCTCGTAGAGCCCCTCCTGCGTGACCCAGGTTGGGCTCAGGTCGAGCTTGAGTGGTGTTCCGAGCACCCGCGACGAAAGGCTCCCCCAAGCGTGCGTGGGGTTGGTGTTGTCGGACTGCGCGCGCATCAACGCTTCAATCTCGCTTCGGGCTAACGAGGGTTGCGTGAGTCCAGCCTGCCCAGAGAAGCGGCGAATGGCGTGTTTCTCGTTCTCCGTGAAGTCACCAAACAGCGGGTGCGAGAGAATGCGATCAACGCTGACGAAACCATGCGGCGCGTGGCCAAGTTCAATGAGCGTGGCCGAGAGCTTGATCTCGCCCTTGTCGATGGTGTGCTCGCGTGCCTCTGACGGGTAGTAGCTGCGCCAAAACGTGCGGAAGGCCGGCAGCGAGAAGAGCTCGTTGCCAAAGCGCAAGAAGAAACTCTGCGCGTGGGTGTGGTGCTGATGGTTGACGAACATTGCCGTCCACGGATGGTCTTCTTTGAGGAGCTCCACGAGGTGATCCTGCGAGCGCGGGCCGTAGTAGACGCTGTCGTTTGCAAAGATCAGGTTCGCGGCGTTGGTGAGGAGCCCGTGCTCCTCGGCGAAGAGGTAGCCGACCTTGTACGCGCCAAAGTCGCGGCCAACGTTCGGGCGGCTCAGCAGCGTGATGTTCAGCTTTGCCAGGGCGGCGAGCCACTCTGGGGATTGGTGGGTCTTGTTGACCACCGCGATCACCAGGTACTGCTCGGCGACGAGGGTGCTGATCAGGCGCGTGACAGATTCAAGCAGTGGCCAACGCGGAAAGAGCGCCACGATTGCTACGCCGGCCGAACCCTCGGCGGTGGCGGTGCGCTCAACCGTATGGGCGAAGGCGGTTTTCGAGACATACGAGCGATAGAAGCGCTTCGCCTCTGCGAGCGCCTTAGTGAGGCGTGCAGCGCGAATGAGTGTGCGCGCAACTCTGCGCGGAACCGATCGTGGTCTAGAGGCCACGAGCTACGGGTTTGGCGTCGCTGGCTTCGGCGGAGCGGTGATGGGGAGTCGCGGGCAGGTGCAGCGCTGGTCTAGGGGAACGCCCTTCAGCGCGTATTCGATGTGCTCGCCGCAGCCCTCCCAGGTTGGCTTGCCGCAAGTAGTGCAGGCGATCTCATGACACATGGTTGCTCTCTCCTCTCGCTCTCTCGTGGCGCAACGTTAGCCGATCAGGCGACGTATGCGCCGCTGCACGCCTGCAGGCGCGCGTCGCAGGCGCTTCGCCAGCCGTACGAGCGCTGGCGGCCAGGTTGGCGGAGTGCGGCGAGACGCCTCGGAGAACGGTCGTGCGGCACGTTCCTCCTGGTCGTACTGCGAAGAAACCTTCGCCGCATCGTCGGTGTATTGCGTACCGAGGCCGCGTACCTGTTGCTCCTTACCGCGCGCGTAACGCTTCTGGTACTTCTCAACGATGAAGGGGCGCCCGAGCCATGCCATATGTTTCAGCACGTAGGTTCGCTTTGACCAACGAACGTCGCCTACTGGCGCACACTTGTGGGCACCCGGGTTGTAGTTGATGGCGTTGATCTGTGGTCGTCGGAAGCAGATCGCCTTTGACTCTGGTGGGTGGGGCTGGCCGGTATTGAGCGCGTGCAGATCAACGTCATCAAGCGTAGGCGACCCGCTGTTGCCGAACACGTTCAGACCAAACGTGTGCAAGATCGTGGTGCCCGCCTGCTCTTCGCGCGCAAGATCTTCGGCGGTGATGCAGAGCCACTCATCCATGTCGGCGACAATCACCCAGCCGTTGGTGATGCCCTTCCACACGTAGTTCTTCAGGTCGCGCAGCACCAAGTCGTCAATCTTTCCGCCCGTCAAGAACGGCTGTACGGCGCACCCAAGCTCCTTGGCCATTGCCACTGATCGGTCGCTGCTCTCGTTGTCGAGGATGGTGAAGGTGGCGCTGGGCACGCGACGGCGATAGTGCTCGATTGCGTGCGGCAGCAACACCTCTTCGTTATGACAGAGCAGGTAGACGTGGAGGCTCAAGCGGCGGCTGCTCGCTCGTTATCGAACCTGGCGGCCGCCTCGATGGTTGGGTAGCGCCAGATGCGGGCATAGCCAAAGAAGATCAGGGGGATCACCGTCTGCATCACGGCACCCACGATGAGGGCGGCTGGGCGACCGAAGGCGTTGCCGAGCAGGCCACCCAGCACAAAGCCGAAGGTGGCACCGAAGCCCCAGGCAAGGGTGCGATTGATCGACATCACCCGGCCAAGGAGCCGATCGGGGACCGCCTGCTGACGGAAGGTGGTGACGGGCACCACATAGACCAGCAAGAAGAACCCGCCGATGAAGAAGTTGGCGAGCGCGAACAGCGGCGCAAGGTCACGCGGCACGAACGCCGCCGCAGGGAGCAGGAACTCGTTGATGCCGAAGAGTCCCGTGCCAACGAGCAGCAGCATGCCGAATCCGACCCGCCGCACCAGGTACGGCGCGCTGATGCTGCCAAGGAATCCACCGAGGAATCCAACAGAGGCAACTGCGCCGATGAGTGCCGGCTCGAAACCAAGATCGACGCGCTGAAAGATGATCGCCTGACCGATCATGATGCCGTACGCGATGTTGCCGTTGATCCCCTCGAGGGTGATCAGTCGCAGGTTCGGTCGAACCCAGAGTGCGCGGAGCCCCTCCTTGAGATCGTGCATCAGTGAGTTGCGCCGCTTCGGTGACGGCGGCTCTGGTGTACGAATCGCGCGCAGACTGACGTAGCTAATCGCGAAGGTGACTGCGTCCACCACCATCACGAATGGTGCGCTGAAGATACCGATCAGCGCGCCTGCTAAGCCCGGCCCAACGAGTCCCGCACCCTCACCCATGATCGCCATGCGCGAATTGAGCTTGAGCAGCGTGACGCCGCTCGCAAGTCGCGGAATGTACGCCGGCCATGCCACGTTGAAGAAGACGGTCGCAGCACCAAGGCCAACCTGCATCGCGATGAGTAGCGGCAACGTCAACACGTTCAGCAGGTACGCCACTGGAATCGCGAGGAGCAGCACCACGCGCACCAGATCGGCGGCGAGCAGATAGGCGCGTCGTGATGAACGATCTACCCAGACACCGGCCTGTAACCCAATGAAGAGATAGGCGAGCGTTGATGCTGCGCCAAGAAGACCAGTGCCAAGGGAGTCAGCGCCGAGCAGGTCCACCGCCATGATCGGCAGCGCGAGCTGTGTTATGGAATCGCCAATCAGTGAAACACCTTGGCCGGCGGTGACAAGTCGTAGGTCGCGCGGGTTGTTCTTGGTGATCGCTCTGGCGCGCGCCATTTACTTCGCCGAGAGTTTGATCACGTTCGAGTCGGTGCGTGCGCGCTCGTATCCAGCCTGGTACATGAAGACGCGCAAGAAGGCGTACTTGCCAGCGATCTTGCTGGTGACCTTGAGGTTCACCGATGTCGCGCCGCTGATTGCACTGCATTTGGTGCGCTGTGCCGTGGTACAGCTGTACCACTGGTACTTGAAGCTCGGCGTTGGGCTGCCGACCCACGTACCACTCTTCCCATACACAAGCGTGCCAACTTGGTTGATGCGCGGAGCAAGGGTCGGACGTGCTGGCGCGAACACGGTGATGCGGACCGTTGCGTAGGCTGGTTGATGCCACTCATTACCATCCTTGAATCCCTGCAGGATGCAGGTGCCGACCTTGAGGTAGCGGATGGTGCGCCCGCTGACCGTGCAAATCGTTCGTGTGAGCGACGTGGCGACGAATGGCGCCATGGTGCTCCCGCCACCGTCGCCGTAGCCGCTAGAGCTGTTGACCGCCTGATAGGCGGAGCCCACCTGGAAGATGAGTGGATTCTGCGTCAACCGAAGTACCTCGAAGGTGCGCGTCACAGGATCGGCCGCACGATAGGTGCTCGTTCCCTCTTGCTCGGCGCGAATCGTGCAGGTGCCTGGCCTAAAGACGCGCAATTCGAAACCAGCGCCGTTGAATTCTGGATTGCACACGCTACTCGTGAGCCCTGAGTAGTTGAGTGGCAGGCTGGCGCTGGAATAGCGTGGCAGGGCCTGCAGAGCGGTCGGGTCAAACGCGCGATCGGTCAGAACGCCAAGCCCGATGGTTTGCCTCCCCTGCACGATGGCGAAGCTGCGCTCGATCGAGGGGGCGCGCTCGTAGGTGGCGTTCCCCGCCTGGGTGGCGCGCACGGTACAGGTGCCCAGATTCAGCAGGCGAATACCCCACACGTCGGAGGGGCTCGCAGGGGCGAGTGCTTCACAGATGCTCGGTGTGCTGATCTCATAGCTCACGGGCAGACCCGAGCTAGCCGTTGCGGTGAGGGTTGGCGGGGTGGTGCCGAACGGAACGTCACTCGCTGTGAGCAGCGGGCCAGCGCCGAAATTGATTGATTGCGGAGTGCCGGTGATCGTTACGTGGAACGTTGCGATTGCCGCGACATGATCCGCGGTGGCTGGTGTTTCAGCGTTGAGGGTGCACGTTCCTGTTTGGGTGGCCGTGAGCGTTGTGCCCGTGAGTGTGCAGTTTGCCGCGGTGGCGCTGGCAACCGTCAGTGTGACAATGCCCGGAAGATCACTCGTTGCCGAGACGGTCGCGCCCTCTCCAGTGGCGAGTCGCTCTGGCGCCGTAATCGTTAGCGTCGGTTGCGCCATGTTGAGCGCACCGACCGCATCCAATAACCCTGCGCCGCATTGACGCTGGCTTCCAGTTGGGGTTTCGCTCGTTGTGACACAGGGCCGTAGAGAATCTGCGGGGAATGGCCGTGCTCCCGTGTACAGAGCCGCCTCAATTTCGGCCGGCCCCCACGTTGGATGAAGGCTTGCAACAAGGGCTGCAACGCCGGCAACATGCGGTGCCGCCATGCTTGTCCCTTGGTAGTTTGTGTAGCCGTAGCCGGTAAGCGCTGTTGCGCCTGTGGCAATGGTGGAGAGGATTCCAGAATCGCGAGACATGTCACCGCCTGGCGCAGCAATGTCGATGCTGCTGCCGAAGTTAGAGTAGTTCGCCAAGCCGCCAGCTCGGCCCGTGGCTGCGACCGTTACCGTGCCGTTGCAGTTGGCTGGCGTGAAGTTTGCCGCGTCGCGGAAGTTGTTCCCTGCTGCCGTAACGACGACGGTACCGGCCGCACGTGCTTGCGAGATCGCATCTTGCAGTGTTGACCAGCATCCGCCGCCGCCACCAAGTGACATGTTGATGACGTCTGCTGGATGCGCATTAACGGTGAGGCCATAGTTGCTCCACTGCTGGCCATCCCACGTGGTGGTGAGGCCAGCCGCCCAGCGAATGCCGTCAATGATGTCATTGAACGAGCAGCCGCCAGAGTGGCACACGCGCACATGAAATATAGAAACGTTCGGCGCCACACCGCTCACTCCGATGTCGTTCTGCGCGGCGCCAATCGTTCCGGCGACATGCGTGCCATGCCATGAGGAATACTTCCAGTACGTTTTCCCGGCGCTATCCGTGTAGCTATACCAATCACCCTCATCGTTTGGATTGGTGTCGCGCCCATCACCATCACGGGCGGATGCGGCGTTCTCAACCATGTCAACACCCCAACCTTCTGGTGTATTGGCAACAAGATCCGGATGGGCGGTGCTTCCGGTATCGATGATCGCGACGACTGCTCCTGCACCTGTTGCGTTGTTCCACGTTGGCGAAACATTTGCAGCGCCCTCTTTTCCTGATGTTGGCGCGTGCATATCCCACTGTGAGGCGTAAAGCGGATCGACCGGATCGATGACTGGGAAGGCTTGAATATCCGGAATAACGCCAACGACACCTGGTGCCTGCTCCCAGGCAGCGAGTGCCGTCTCTGCATCTTGGCCAGGTCGCAGATCGATCTGACGCGTCTTGCCGTCGTCACTCAGCGCCGTGCCGACGGTGGTGTTGTAGGCGAAGCGCACGGTAAGTGAATCGAATGGTTCAGGCGCTACTGGTGCAGCTGCTGTCACCGCGCGTGCGGGTGCTGGCGCTGCGATGGCGCCGAAGATGAAAAGAGCCGCCATCACGGCGGCAGGTAGGCGGCGCAACATGGTGGCTATTCGCCGATCGTTGCCCAGATGAAACCCATCATCAGGAAGAATCCCGAGAAGAGGGCGACGAGGCCGACTGCGCCATAGGGCGATTCGGCGGTCTTGTCGGTGAAGGTGCCAAGGAGCAGACCGAAGCCAACCGCCCACACGAGCCAGGCGACTCCCCACAGCACCTTGCTGTTGGGGCCGGTCACGAAGCGGCGAACCCAGGGGGTCTCGCGCTGCTCAGAGCTCATCGCCGCCTTCTGGAAGATGTAGACGAAGCCGCCACCGATCGCCAGCGAGATAAAGAACTCGGCTGGGTGGGCGAACGGGAGCGTGAACATATCCATGGCGCAATCATAGCGGGCGGAACTCTGGCACGATCAGGGCATGTTGAGTTGGCTAGACGAGTTCCTGATCCCCCTGATCACGAGCATGTATGAGGCGGTGGGCTACCTCGGCGTGGCGATCGCCATGGCGGTCGACGCCTCCAGCTTCCCCGTGCCGAGCGAGTTCATCCTCCCCTTTGCGGGCTTCCTGGTTGCCGACCCCGCCGCGGTTGAGCCGCTGACCGGCGGGCGCTGGCTCCTGCTCCCCACCATTGCCGCCGCCACCCTGGGCGGCCTGGTCGGCACCTGGGGCGCCTACGCAATTGGCGCCTATGGCGGCCGGCCCCTGCTGAACCGCTTCGGCCGCATCGTCCGCATTGACCCCGCCGACCTCGACCGCGCCGATGCCTTCTTCGCCCGGCACGGCGGCAAGATCGTCTTCTGGAGCCGCTTCATTCCGCTGTTGCGCACCGCCATCTCGTTCCCCGCCGGCATCGCCCACATGCCACTCGGCCGCTTCCTTCTCTATAGCGCCGTCGGCTCACTGGTATGGAACAGCGCCCTTATTGGTGGTGGCGCGGCGCTTGGCCAGAACTGGGAGCAGGTGAAGGAGTGGCTGAAGCCGCTCGACGCACTGCTGCTGATCGTTGGCGTGCCGGCGGTGCTGCTGGTGATCGCGTGGCGGCTTGGGCTCATCGCTCGGCTTCGCGCGCGTCGCGGGTAGGTTGCCGTGAAGATCGCAATCGTTAGCGACATTCACGCCAATCTCGCCGCGCTGCAGGCGGTGCTTGCTGATATCGATGCCGTTGCCCCTGGTGCCGCGATCTGGCACACCGGCGACATCGTTGGCTACAACGCCGAACCGAACGAGGTCGTTGCCCTGTTGCGTGAGCGTGGTGCCGCTGGCGTGATGGGGAATCACGATGCGGCGGTGCTCGGGGAGCTTGATGTGAAGTGGTTCAATCCCGCCGCGGCCGCTGCGGTGAAGTGGACGGCGACACACATCACCCCCGAGAACGCCACGTGGCTGCATGCGCTGCCAAAGATCAGCGAGATGGGTGCCGCCACGCTGGTGCACGGCAGCCCACGCGAACCGCTCGGTGAATACGTGATCGACGCTGAGGGTGCACGTGAGAACTTGCTGGCGCTCTCCACGCCGGTGCTCTTTCACGGCCACACGCACGTTCCCGCCTATTGGGCGCTGCGCGGAGGTCAGGCAAGCTTGATTGACATTGACGGCCGCGCGCAACCGCTCCTCTCGCCGTCACTGATCAACGTTGGCTCCGTTGGCCAACCGCGCGACGGCGACGTGCGCGCAAGCTGGGTGCTCTGGGATCGCAGCGACGATGGCTCGGGGATTGGCGCGCTTGGCACGGTGCAGTGGCGACGTGTTGCCTACGACGTTGCACGAACACAGGCACTTGTACGCGCAGCTGGTCTGCCGGAGTTCCTCGCCGAACGTCTCGCAGCGGGGCACTGATCGTGGCTGCGCGACGACTGCCGCCATTCGAACGACTCGGTGTCTTCATGCATGCGCATCGACGCGCGGTGATCGGCGTGTGGCTTGGCGTGCTGCTTCTGGCGCTGCCGTTTGCACCACAAGCGCCCGGTGCGCTGCAGGCGGGCGGGTTTGACCTACCAACGCTGGAGTCGGCACGCGCTCGTACGTTGCTCGAACAAGAGCTTGGTGCACCACCTTCGGCGTTAGTGTTGGCGATCTCTTCGGAGACGATGGTTCCTGGCTCGCTGGAGTTTGAGTCTGCTGCCGCGCGCGCCGTTGCCGGCGTCACGCAGGCGCCACACGTCGTTGCGATTCGCTCACACCTGATCGCACCATCGCAGGTGAGCGTTGAGAACGGCATCGTCTACGACGTTGTCTTCTTGGATCTGAAGCCCGACGATTCACCAGAGGCGCTTGAGGGCGTTGCGGCGGCACTCCTTGACGTCGACGGGCTCACCGTGCAGATTGCTGGTGGCCCCGCCTTCTACGCCGACATTCAGAGTGTGTCGGAGAGCGATCTGCGCCGCAGCGAGTTGATCAGCCTACCGCTCGCCGCGATCGTGTTGCTCTTGGTCTTCGGCTCAGCTGTTGCGGCGGGTCTGCCACTCGCCGTTGGTGGTGCTGCAGTGCTGATTGCACTCGCCGCGATCTTCGGTGTGGCGCAGGTGACGCGCATGAGCGTCTTCGTGCTGAACCTCACCACACTGCTCGGCCTCGGCCTTGGTGTCGACTATTCGCTGCTCATGGTTTCGCGATTCCGCGAGGAGCTCGGCCGCGGCAGCGCGCGCCGTGCTGATCGTGTTGCGACTGCAGTGCAGCGCACCGTGGCGACCGCTGGTCGCGCCGTCTTCTTTAGTGGGGTCACGGTGATGCTCGGCCTTGTGGGTCTCGTGCTCTTTGATTTCGCCATCCTGCGCTCCATTGGCATCGCCGGCGCCATCACTGTGGCACTCGCCGTGACTGCCAGCCTCACCCTCCTTCCTGCGCTCCTGGGCGTGCTCGGAGCACGAGTGGACCGCCTCGCCGTACGTAAGGTGACCTATGAGGAGCCGAGTGAGCAGGGTCGCTGGGCACGCCTCGCCCGTGGCGTGATGCGCCGCCCACTCGCCGTTGCCGTACCAACGCTGGTGCTCCTGGTTGCGCTCGGTTCGCCATGGCTCGGCGTGAAATTCAACGCCCCCGACGGCAGCATCCTTCCGGAGCGCGTACCAAGTCGCCAGGCGCTCGACGCGCTGACCCGCTCGTTCGGCGAGGGTGAGTTCTCGCCAATGACCGTTGCGGTGCACACGAACGGCGATGCAACAACGCCAGAGAACATCGCGCTGCTCTTTGATTGGGTGCGTGCGCTCGAGGCTGACCCGCGCGTGGCGCGCGTTGATTCAATCGTCTCGATCGATGAGCGGCTCACGCTGGCGCAGTATCAGTTGCTCTACGACTCACCCACTGGTGCACCACCCGACCGCTACGTGCAGCAGTTGCTCTCGGTCACTACGAACGGCGATCTGACCGCAGTCACGATTACACCA
>Ga0114975_10001732_pt1 | contig 15268 bp, 19 predicted proteins | sample S_130626_EF_Meta_FD_87031 | JGI IMG/M metagenome (GOLD analysis project Ga0114975, IMG submission 87031) | Freshwater microbial communities from Lake Simoncouche, Canada to study carbon cycling - S_130626_EF_MetaG | ecosystem: Environmental > Aquatic > Freshwater > Lake | place: Lake...
ATATATATTTATTAATTGTATGTTTATATAATTTTGTAGCGTTTATATGTTTGTATTTTTTAATTTATACATTACGTTTAAATAATGATATTTTTGTAATTTGATTATATATATTGATATGAATCAAGAATATATTGATCATTTACAAAATTATCTACGTAAAATGTCCAATGATGATTGTATACCTAATAATCATAAACAATTTTTGATAAAACTAAAAGAATCTGGATTTGAACCAAAAGTTATATATGATATTGGTTCTTGTATTGTTCAATGGACTAAATTTGCCAAACTTTTATGGCCTAATGCGACATTTATTTTATTCGATGCATTCGCTCCTGCTGAATTTTTATACATTGAAGAAGGATATCAATATAATGTTGGTGTACTAAGTAATCGAGATGATTCGGTTGTTAAATTTTATCAAAATGATTATTTACCTGCTGGTAATTCTTATTATAGAGAGATTGGTTGTGATAATGGAAAACATTTCCCTGAAGACAAATATTTAGAATTAGTAACTAAAAAATTAGATACAATTGTTAAACAAAGGGGTTTTCCACTACCCGATTTTGTTAAAATAGATGTTCAAGGTGCTGAAATTGATATTATACAAGGTGGTTTAGAAACACTTGGACATGCTAAACGAATGATTGTCGAACTTCAACATATTGAATATAATCAAGGTGCTTTTGTTGCTAATGAATCATTACCTATTATTGAAAGCTTAGGATGGAAATGTGATGCACCCCTTTTTCAAAATAATGGTGCGGATGGTGATTATTCTTTCGTGAAATCGTCTTTATAATATGTATATATAGATGGAAAGTCCTTTTGCGAAATCGAATAGTTCATTTGTTTTATATTTGGAACCTGTATTGAATACCTATTATAAAACATATCAAAATATCATCACTATCAATACCATGCCTTCTGGACCATTAGCTGACATGGTTACCATGATCAATGCCCCGAAATTATCTCCTTTTCAAGAATTCGGACAGTTCTCTACTCCGAATTTTGGTAGAGGTGGTGGATGTACATATGTTTTATTAAGATATCCGAAATCCGCATGTGGTGTTAATGGAAATATCGGAAAAAATATCGATTTTTTTATGGGTGCGGATGATATTCCATCGGTTCTTGCGTATTTGAATAGTCATGGTTATAAAGTTGATAGTGGAATAACTAAGATGCTTTTCAAAGGTCCCGTTGTAATTGGTGGCATATCTGAAACACGACTTTCTGGTAATAGAAAAATGATTTGTATGGTTGAAGGACCTTGATTCTATTATGTAAAAAATATATAAATATTCGTTGTTTATATATTTATAGTTGTGTTGGAATGGTTCGCGCATTTTATTTAAAAAATTCTTATTGGGAAATTAGTTTTTTTGTAAATGATATTTTTAGTGGATTGGTAACTGATACCGTTTTTTTCAATGAAAAGAATCCGTTATTTGTTGATTCCGATGATATCGGTAATAATATTTTGGTTATTAATGATACGTATTCGTTTGAAAAAGTTGAAAAATTAGTGAAAAAAATTAAACCTCTTATGGTGTTTCATTTATCGGATGAAACTGGTAATTGTGGTCATTGGGCAAGTTTGGCACAATATACTAAGTATTATTTTCGACAACATATCCATGATCAGCTTAAAAAATATCCGAATGCTTTTCAGTTTCCGTTGGGATATGGTCCAACTTATTTGAATCGATCTTCAATTGATATCATTGATAGTGGGTTGATCAAAAGTGTTCGGGAAAGGTCGTTTGACTGGGCGTTTGTTGGTACAATAAAATATGATCGACATGAAATGTGCATGAAATTCGGAGAAGTTTTCAAAAACGGTCGTTGTTTGACTGGTATCAATACATGGGAAGATGATATTTCGAAATTAGCGGTTCAACCTAGTGATATGGCGGAAATATATAGGAATGCCATTTTTGCTCCCAATGGTCGTGGTAATGTCAGTTTAGATTGTTTTCGTCTATATGAAGCTATTATTTGTGGTGCTATTCCTGTTATTATTGGTACAGATATAGAAATTGATAGAACGTTTTGGTATGGCGGACATGTTCCTATTATTATTAGGGGGTCGTCTTGGGATGAAGCTGTTTCTAAGTGTCGTGATTTGATGGACCATATGGATGATTTGGAGACAATTCAACAAACGAATTTTAACTGGTGGAAACGACTGATTGGTCGGTATAGAGATATGATTCGGGATTTGAAAAATTGAATTTTAGATTATTAATCAATCTATTATAATATATTTGTAGTTGGAATGTTTACACATACTGATAATATATCTAGTAGAGATAGAAAGCATGTATTTATTATATTGGTTATTGTTATTGTGTTCATTGGTATAATGTTTTTAGTGTTATAAATATGTATTTTTGTTGTTTTGTTTTTGTATATATATATATGACAATAATTTTTGTATTTTTTTTATTGATTTTGTTGAACAATGCTATAAAAATAAATAATTATGTAAAAAAGGAATATGCAGCTATATTAGGGTTTGCTCCATTGTTACGTGTTCATGATATTGTCGTTATTCATGATAACAGTGATAAAGGCGGTATTATGACTATCGATTTTACACCTATCAATCAAAGTAATCCTGATGTTTTATTGAAATTATTGATTGGTAAATATGTTCCTGCTGAAGTTCGTATTCGTAAAATGCGGTTATGGAATCTTACAGAATGGTATAGTTTACCATCTATTGGTATTAGTGATGTTAGTGATATTGTTTTGAGAAATAAAATTATTGGGGTTATAGATACATGGAATCATAATAATAATAGAGGGTCAGGAATGAATTTATATAAACGGAATTGTAAACATTTTAGTAATTTTGTAATTCGAAAATTTATAAACAATAGTTTAAAAAATTAAATAAAAATAAATTACGAATGTATATATGCAATTTAGGTCCTTGTTTCCACTAGTGGTTCTTGTTAGTAGGTTTGTTTCCATTCATGGCTTCACACCTTTGGTCAATACTAGAGGATTTGTTTCATCTGGCTTTCAAATGCGTTTGAAAAAAACAATGACAGATTTCGATAATTCGAACAATGGTCTTAGTTTACCTATCGGTAGTCGCCGTACAAGGTCCAAAAGTCTTATACCTACTTACCGACCTCGCTCCGAAAACCAAAAACAATATGTTTCTCATTTACAAAACGATGATATTAGTATTGTTTTTGGTATTGGTCCTGCGGGTTGTGGAAAAACACTATTTGCATGTGTTACCGCCATTGAGGGTCTGAAACGCGGGGAATTTCAAAAAATAATTTTGACTCGGCCTGTTGTTCCGGTCGAAGAAGAAGAACTCGGGTTTTTACCTGGCACATTGGTGAAAAAAATGGATCCTTGGACTCGCCCCTTGATGGATATCTTTTTGGAGTTTTTTTCTCAACAAGAATTGGATTTTATGATTAATTCTGGTGTCATTGAGATATCTCCTTTGGCTTATATGAGAGGTCGTACTTTTAAGAGGTGTTTTATTATTGCTGACGAAATGCAGAATTCCACACCGAATCAAATGCTTATGTTGACCACCCGTATTGGTAATGATTCTAAAATGGTTATTACTGGTGATTTAAAACAATCTGATCGTAGTATTGATAAAAATGGGTTATTGGATGTTATGAATAAAATTCGTGATTATAAGGCGCGAGTAGAGAGTGGATTTGGTATTGAAATGGTCGAGATGAATCATTCCGATATCGAGCGTAGTCCTATTGTTTCCAAAATATTAGATATTTATAATGGGCGAAATGTTATGCAAAATATTGATTATATAAAGATTGATGAGATTCATGTCAATAATACATTACCAATTAGTGAGGTTCCAAAACATCATGATATTGATAATGATGCTGCTTTGATTCCGAAATCTCATATTTCTAAGAGAGATAGTGGTTTATAAATATTATAACATACTTGGGTTATAATATTTTTATTTTTGTATTTCAATCACTATTGTATAAAGTTTATTATTTTTATTTTTGTTATATTCTACATGAATAGGTAAGGTTTTTGTATCTTGTATTTCTGGTTCTTTTTTGATATATTTATATTCACACTCAACCAATGGGTTGGATAGTTTTGGCATACTGAAAATATCTCTTGAGTGATGATGACAAAAACGTCTTATGATAGTTTGGTATTTCAACATTTTATATATGATTATATTTTGTTTATATATTGTTTATAATAATGAAATACAAAATTATAGTTGTAATTATTGATTCTATCTATTCAATAATATATATGATTTTATACTAAACATTATATTACTCAATATCTTTTTGTCTATTTAATATATAAATGTCTCAAAGTGATTATATTAAATATAAAAAAACATCTACTAAACTAAGGGTTGATAATAAGTCTATAAACAACAAAGAACCTGCTGTTTTTGTTTCTAGTGATTATACTGATTTCAAGCAATATCATTTAGAAAACTCTATCAATGATACTAGTCCTACTTTTAATTATATTGTACAAGATGGACGTCATTTGGTTTTTGACATGGATAAAGTGGTTTCTAAATGCCCTACTTTTATTGATTGTAATGGTACGAATCTTCGACCTAATCGTGTTCCTGTTTCGGCTTCTCGGTTTACACCTACTCCACGACCTTTGAATTGGAATGAATTGAATACTTTGAAAAAACAACGATTCTTGGATTGTAGTTGTAATACTAGTTTGTATAGATAAAAAATGAAAAAATAATAACATAATTGTTATCATTTTTTGGGTTGGTTTGTGTTGGTTTGTGTTGGTTTGTGTTGGTTTGGGTTGGTTTGGGTATATGATTTATGCTGTAGGTGCTACTGGTGCTGCTGGTGTGGTTCGTTTCTTATTTTTACTTAGTTCTTTGTTTTTATATATACTAATATAGATCATTGATTGTAATAACTTGAGTGCATAATTTTGAAAGTAACGATTACAATCTTCGGTCTTTGGTATGGCATTTCTTATTGCTTCTAATAATGTTTTTAATTGATCGATTCCATCTTGCTTCCTTGAGAAGGATAAATATAAATCCGGTCGCTTTGGTATACAACTTTGTCTATCTGGAAATCGCATATTATAATCGAATACTTTGTTCATATATGTTTGTTGGATGCAACGTAGATATTTTTTTAAATTTTCGTTCGTTAATTTTTGAAGGGTTTTTGAATATTCTGGGTATCTTCCTAATAATAATTTTATTCTGGTTTCGGGTAATAAATAGCCATAAATATGATTGATTATTTCATCTGGTAAAGTATTGACGGTGTTTACATCTAATTTATCGGATAATTCGGCTTGTTTTTTTATTAGATTCAATGTTTTTAATTTTTTGTTACATTTATGTTGTATATTATCATTCAATAGTTTTATGTATGCTTTTGTATTATTTATCCATGTTTCGATATCATCATGTGTATGACTATTATATAATCCGAGTTCTATATTTGGTACTAATGCCTGCATATTCAAATGTATAATATCATGGAAATTTGATTTATAATTATATTGATATTGATTTGTGTTGGCGTCTTGTACTCTCGGGTATCTTATTGGATCACCTGGTATCGGATATTTTGAGATGTCTTTATATGAATCTCTACATACTTTATCGGTTGGTTTTGGTTTGATTGATTTGTTTGATTTGCTTGATTCACTTGTATTATGGTGCACCATTGTATTTTGTAATTCCATTTTGTATTTATGTATACATTATATAATATGTTTATATTCAATTTTTTGTTATTATCATAAAAAAATGTGTATATATATTGATATTGATATTGATTTTGATTTTGTTTTGTTTACATAATTGGTTTTTTCAATATATTTTTCCATGTATTGATTCGTTTTATTGCATCTATTTGTAGTGGTAAATAATGTTGTTTTGAATAATTGGTTATAAATAGGTTATCATGGTCGTGTTTTAACACACGTTTTTGAAACAACTCATTTGCATTATTGAATGCTTCTAGGATTTTTACATCTTGGATTATAGGTGTTGGGTTATTGAATGTGGGTTTTGTTTGAAGATGAATATTATAAAGCATACAGCGGTCAAAATCATAGGCTGCTAATAAATCGGCTTCACGTACTATATGGTATGCCATTTGATATTCATGGAGTTCTGGGAAACCTTGTTTTTTTACTTTTGAATAAGACATTGTATTGATGATTTGTTTTGTTATATCGAGTTCGGGTAGTGTTAGTTTATCTTCTAAAAATTCATTGATTTCATTGAGTCCTGTGTATTCATCGAGATATTTTTTATCACACATATCATGAATTACTGAGGAGACATAGATGATCTTAGATTGGGATTTTAAGATGGGATAGTTTATTTTTTCTGCTTCATAGATATTATGTGCGAAATGGAGAACATTCATACTATGTGATAAACCATGAGATTCATCGATGTTGTACTTTTTGGATGTTAATAAAACGAAATTGAAGAGTTTTGTTAGTAGAGACATATTAGATAGTTGGGTTTGTGTTGATGATTTTGTATTGTTATTGGTGGTGTTTTTGATGTTGTTTTTGGGATGGGTTGGTATTCAATTTTTTGGAGTTGATAAAAAATTGAATTGTTTTGGTTTGATATTGGTGTTGTATTTATAAATTATGTATCGAATTGGTTTTGTTTGGTTGGGTTTGGTTTGTTTGGGTGGTGTTGATGGCCTTATTTCGCCTTTGAGAACCTTGGTAACTTCTCAGGCGTTTGTTTCTACTTTTGTGGATGGTGTTGTCAGAGAACTTCCTGAAGGCTTTATTTTGAATTCTTTATTGAATATACATTTTAAACCGGATTTTGATATTGTTTGTCTCGGGTTGATCGGAATGACGGTCTATTTTAGGGGGTATCGATATGGTAGATTGGATGATAAATGGTCTTCGATTGAGATGTATTCTAATATACAAAAAATTACTAGAGTTTTGATATTGGTTTTGATTATTGTTTTGACAAAAAATGTGGAGAATGTTATTTGAATATTTTGTATGTTTGAAAAAAATATATTTTAGTATTTTATAATTTATAATATAAAATGTCAAAAATTATTCTTGAAGATATTGTAAAAGATAATTGGGGCACCGCTTTGTGGATGTTTTTTCATATAGTTGCTAATAAAATAAAATCTGATTCATTTGATATAATACGTTATGAATTGATACAAAATATAAAATATTTGATTAATAATATATTTTGTTATAAATGTCGCAAAGATGCTACTGAATATTTAGAAAATAATAATTTTATGTCTATCGAAAATGCTATTGATTTTAAAATGTTTTTTTTCAATTTTCATAATAACATAAATATAAAACTTGAAAAAGAGCTATTTTTATTTGAAAATTTAGATTCAAAATATAATGAATTTAATCTTTTTGATATTTTAAAAATTATTTTACAACCAAACTATATTATCAAAGGAGAAAATCAATTAGAAATTATAAATGCTTTTGAAAAATGGTTCTATAACAAAATGCATCATTTCAACAATTAATTATAAAATCAAAATATTTAAACATATTCGATTTGATTCTAGTAAAAAAGATATGGAAAATATAAAAATAATAGATGATTTTTTGAATAATGATGATTTACAAATACTTAATTCTATTATTTCATCAGAAAAATGGGAATATGGACATTCATCAGAAGGTCGAGAAAAAGTCAATACACCATTTTGGTTTATGAATTTAATAAATTATATTTTTTTCTCAGAATATATAAAAGATAAAATACAGAATTATTTTCAAAAAAAATTTATTTTGAATCGTGTATATGCAAATGGACAAACTTATGGACAAAACGCTACCTATCATCAAGATGATTATAGTAAAAACACATTTACTTTTTGTTTATATTTCAATGTTATTGAAAAATCAGATATGGAAACTGCTGGTGGTCATTTATATATAAAAGTTCCTAACGAAAAAATAGTTTTTGCTATAGAGCCATATTCAAATCGTGGCGTTTTATTCCCATCAAACTATTTTCATAAAGGTTGTTCTTTTAATCGTTATATTACAAGTATGCGAATATGTATTGCATGGAAGTTAGAAGAAATTATTTAAAAAATTAAATAAATAATATAAAATGAAAACATTATTTTTATAAATGAAAACAACTATAAAAATAATAGATGAATATAAAGTAATCGAATATGATAAATGTAATATTTATATAATTGAAAACTTATTGGAAGAAGAATTTTGTAATAAAATAATTGAATTAATAGAAACACTACCATTAGAAAAAATTGTTCATGGAGATTTTAACAATGTTGAATGTTTTATTGCATATACAAACGAATTATTACAAAAAGATGATGATTTTTATTATGAATTTTCAACACAAATCAATAATAAAGAAATTTTTTCTATATCAAATAAATCAAAAATAAATATAAATAATTGTTTGAATGGAATTACAAATACAGAATTACAAAACTATCTCGATAATATAAGCGAAAAAGTAAAAATAATAAGTAATATTATGAAACAAATTAATCCAAGAATTTGTTTTGATTATAATAGTGGTTATAATTTAAGAAAAATATATGGAAGAACTAAAACACATAGTGATGGCATTATCAATGTTATAAAATCAGATGTAACTTTCATTGATAAATCTCAAACAAAAGATAATTATAAAATGGTTCGGAACGCTTCAATGATTTTTGCATTGAATGATAATTACGATGGTGGCGAATTTCATTTTCCTTATCATGATATTTATTTAAAAATGAAAAAAGGTTCTGTCATTATTTTTCCACCTTATTGGACACATCCTCATGAAGTATCTAGTGTTGAAAATAATACATATAGATATACAATAAATACTTGGTTTCTTGAAATGTTACAAAATTAGACTTTATTATTTTTATACAAAAAATTTGATATAGGTTTTGAAATTGATTCAGAATTATTTTTTTCTGAATATTTTTCTACTAACAATTTATTTTTATTTGAATAATCTTCATTTTGTTTTTCAAAATCAACATTTATAGATAAATCATTGATATTATAGTATTTTTCATATCCAAAAATTTCAAAATCTTTATTGTAATAATCATTTATAAAAAATAATAAATCGTCATCAATATAGTTTGAAATATCTGATTTTTTTGTCACATTGAATTTTGTATTGTTATTGATTTCATTTATATGTTTTGTTGGATTCTTTACTCCTATTTTTTTCAATATATCAATAAGGTCTTCATTCAAATTTTCAAAATTTCCAATATAATCAATATTGATGTCTTCATTATTCAATAAATGTTCATATTGTGTTATAAACGTATGATAATAATGATAACAATATAATTCAATATTATTTTTGTAAAGAGGTTGTTCAAACCCATATTTTTGATTTTTTATAAAATCTGAAAAAGATGGAAAATTTATTGGTTTGTAATTTTCATTTTTATATTCATCTGTATTATACATTTTTTTCAAATATTCATAAGAAGATATTATTTTTGTATATGGATTGCGAATAAATGTAAATTTTGTGTATTCATTCCACATTTTTTCTGTCATATTATATTGTCGTTTTATATATTTTGAATTCATATAATATTTCAAAACGCCTCGTCTTTCTTTTGGAAAATGGAAAATATCATTCTCATATATAAAACCATAATTATCTGGTTTTATAATATAATCAAGTGTAAAACCATAATATCTTTTTAAAATATGCTCTACGTATAATCCGCCATTTTTAGGTACATGAATATAAATTGCTTTTAAATCATGATTTACTGAACACATATTATTAGTAAATATGTTTATAATTTTATATTATTGAATTATAGAAATATAAAATTATAAAATAATATTTTATATGATACCCGTAGTAATTATAAATTTGGAAAAAAATAAAGACCGTAAACAAGCAATGGATGATAAAATTAAAAAAACTAGTTTGACAAATTATATTTTTATGGATGCTGTTTATGGAAAAAGTGAATTACATAAATATGATTTCAAAATTATACCTAACTATATTGATCCATATAAAAATACACCTATCTATGTTGGAATAATTGGTTGTACTTTATCGCATTATTTTGTATGGAAATATATCGTTGAAAATAACATTGAAAAATTATTGATACTAGAGGATGATTGTGTTTTTTTAGAAAATTTTGATAATATGTTAAAATATGTTTTAGAATTGGATTTATATTATGATATGTTTTATTTAAATAGATTCAGTTTAAATGAAATATATAATTTGGGAGACGAGGTTGAAATAAATGATAAAATTGTTATTCCAAAATATTCGTACAATGCATCCTCTTATATTCTTACATATAATGGTGCAAAAAAATTATTAGATGCAAATCTATTGAAACATTTTTTACCAATTGATGAGTTTTTACCAATTATGTATGACTTTGATTATCCTCATAAAAAATATAGTTGTTATTTTGAGAAATATCCGAAAATAAAAACTTTTGCTTTGAAATATGATATTGCTGACCAAGAAACCAGAGAAAAATTTCCAAGTGATGTTGAAAATAGTATTATTTATTTTAAGAATAATTATATATTTTCATTAACAACAATTCCAAGTAGATTTGAAAAATTATATTTAACAATTGATAGTTTGATCAATCAAACTATTTTACCCACTAAAATAATAATAAATATACCAAGAATATTTAATTTCAGAATGAACAATTGTGAAATACCATTAGATAAAATAGATAATTTTATAAATAAATATTCAAAATTTAATGTTTTTGTAAATTTTTTAGATGAAGATTATGGACCAGGAACAAAAATATTAGGTTTATTAAATAGTAATATAATTAGTGATATTGATATTGAAAAAACATATATTATATTGATTGATGACGATTTAATTTATAAACCATATATTATTGAAAATTTTGATAAAAATATAACATTGAATAAATTCGACATTTGTTCCCATTTTGTTTATGATTATAATAATATTAAAATTGGTCAAGGTGCTGATGGATTTTTGATTAAATATGATATGCTTGATAAATTTTTAGATTATTATAATATAATTAACAAATACGATTATATTAATTATCATGATGATTTATATATTTCATACTATTTTTATTTAATTAATAAAAATATTGAGTATGCTGAACCACCAGAAAATTGTCTTGTTTATAATGAACATCCTAATAGTTTTTTAGATGGATTAATTGGTTTGAAAGGTAAATATTCAAGAAATAATTTAAATTTTGAAGTTTATAATATATTAAATGAATTAAATAAAAATGGTTATTTTAATTTTTTGAAATAGATTTTTATATTGTTGAAATTTACACAATTGAAAAATATTTAACTTTGTAAAATCTATTAATTTACATATTTTTATATATTTTTATATATTTTTATCAATCCAGCTAGAAAATATATCGGAGTATTATTTGATTTTATTTTATAATGTTTTGTTTTCGATGAAAACAATATCATATCACCCATCGATATATTTGAAATAATTCCATCTGAAAATAAAATATTGTTGTTGTCGTTATTCAATAATATATTTATTACAATATCACAATCTTTATAATATATGAAATCTTTATTATATATATATTCTTTACTAGTTTCTTCATATTTTTCCAAAAATATTTCGGTAATTTTGTATGTATATTCATCATTCAAGTAATAACATCTCTTTACATGATCAATTATTTTACCAAATGATTCTAAAATAAAAGGAAAAATTGTTTCTATTTTTTCTAAAAAAAATATATTATTTTCTTCTATTTTATTATTGATAAAGTAATTGTTGTATATCCATTCTTCATTGTCCTTTTCATACATCTCGAATTCTTTTGAAATCCATTCACAAATATTATTTTCATAGATTTTATTAATAATCATTCTTTGTAAATATTTTTCTTCATTTGTATTTATTCTATCTTCTTCATATAATTTTAATTGGCTCATAATAATATATAAAACTATTATTTATATATTATTATGTCTATATACAACATCAAGTCAAATGTTTTTTATGTTTTTAAATATAAAAATGTAATTGAAATAAATAAACCTTCGATTATTTCATGTAATTTAATGATTCTTGATAATTTTTATGAAAATCCAGATGAAGTGCGTAATTTTGCATTACAGCAAGAATTTATAATTACAGGTAATTTTCCAGGCAAACGTACATTGAGAGCTTTTGGCATTAATAAAATGTATGAAAAAATACAATCATATTTTAAACAATTTGATTATAAAATAATTGATTTTTTTGATAAAGATATAGAAAATAGAGGAAATTGTGCATTTACAATTAGCACTTCAAATGACAAAGCTAAGACATGGATTCATATAGATTCTGGTATTAATGATGAAAATACATATAATATGGCTGGTGTATTATTTTTAACACCAAATCCTCCATCAAATAGCGGAACTGTGTTTTATGAATTTGATAATAATTCTGAATATAAAAAGGATTTATCATATGATAAATATACATATGATATTACAAAATGGAAAAAAATAGATACAATTGGTAATGTTTATAATCGTTTAATATTATTCAATGCGGAACGATATCATTCTATAAATAATTTATTTGGCACAGATAAATACAATGGTAGATTGACACAAAATTTTTTTTTCGTTTGTGAAAAAATAAATTCAATTATTTAATATTTTTTCTAGTAAATCTATATTATTTTTACTATTTCCATTACCATGCATCAATGATGGTATTGATGAATTATTTTTATTTATAATTCGATTTTTATAAATATAAATATCTGTAATTGAACCATTCAATGTTTGAAATATCTCACAATTATAATCTAATTTTATATTTTTATTATCAAATAAAAATAATTTTGTAAAATATAATTGATCATCATCATTATCATTTATTTCCATTTTTATTAATTTTAATATTTCATATGCATTTCCTATAAATCCACCAGAGTTCAAATATTTATATTTTGATTTTGTTTCTGGATAATATTGTTTCAATGATGAATCTGGCCAGCAATATTTTTCAGCAGAAAATAATATTTTATTTTTTGATATATTGTTATATTTTGAAATAATTTCTTCTTCTCTAGATAAATTGATTACATCATAACTATCAGAAAATAATAATAAAGTATTTTTTAAACTATCAATATCCCACAAATTTAATTCTTTTTTGAGTAAATTTATTTTTTGACCACCACCTGTGGTGGTTTTCATATCACCACCATTCCATTTTGTATTTAATCCTAATATTTTATATTTTATATTATTTTGTATTAATGAGTTTTCAAAATTTTGAAAACCTTGATTATTTATATCAGTTGCAACTGAAATTATTATTAGTTTTGTATCGGTTTCCTCTGGCAAATGGCTAGTCATGTGTGTAATTGAATTATGTAAATATGTTAATACCATTATTAATAAAATTTATTTTATTCTATTTATTTTATTCTATTTAATTTATTTTAATAAATTGTACATATATTTGTAAAATATATTGATCTCCTTTTGTTATTTCTGTTATTGAATTTTTTATTTTTGAATTATGAATTATCATGGATCCTTTTTGTAAAAATGTTGTTATTTCATCTTCGAAATAAAACCCTCCTCCTTCAAAATCATCATTCAATAAAATACTAACTTTCATATCATAATTTTTAGTTTCTATATTTTCTATATTTTTCGTTATTATTGCATCAATTATATTATAATTGATCTCCTTTTCATTGAAACTATAACATTTTGTAATCTTTTCTAATATCGAAGATACAGTTTCTATTATCAAAGAAAAAACATTTTTTAAATCATCTATTTTTTTTATAGATTCATTTTTATTGGTTTTTTCGAATTCTTTTACTATCCAATCGCAAACTGTTGATGAAAAAATATCTGAAATTATAAATCGTTGTTTGAATTTGGGTAAATTTATATCAAATGCAGTAATGTTTTTAGAAAATACTATATTATTATTTTCTATTTTGTCTTGATTATTATTATTATCTGGTAAATTGAAATAAAATGTATCAAAATTTTTTAAATCTTTATTTATTATTTCATAAAGTTTTAATATTCCATCATATTTTTTATTTAAAAAAATATTTTCAAAAAACTCGGGATTTATAATATTATTATTGTTTAGTTCTATTGTTTTTCTATTTTTCATATTCAAACGAATATCTAATAATTTGTAATTTTTTTCTACAACTACATCATATTCTTTTAATTTATCTCTTTCGTTGCAATAAAACAACATGTTAATGTGCGACAAATGATCAAAATAAGGAAGATATAACGGTTTTCTATCCCATAAATTGATAGCTAAAATATATCGTTTTTCATTATTATTTTCAAAAAAATTTGTTATTCCGTGAAGATTATTACCGCCATCAAATGTAATATGTTTCATAAATTTTGGGTAAGATAACGATAATGTATTTTTTCCTGAATAAGTTTTTTTTTTATGTGTTTCTCTATCTATATTTGTTATCAAAGTAGGTATTTCGCTATTATCAAAATATATTACACATGATAATAATGGAATTATTAATTTTTTTGGTTTATTTATGGCTCTATCATATTCATCACAATCAAAATGAAAACTATTGTCATCAATTGATGACGAATTTTTAAACCAAAACTCAATATATTTATTTTCATCAAATTCAATATTCATACGATTAAAATGAAACATAGCTATTTCATAAATAAATTTTTCTATAATACTGTATTTTGAAACATTTGTATTTAGTAAATATGACATCGAATTTGTTTTTTTTTCGAAATTACTCAATAATATTTTTTCTATATTTTCATTTTCATTGACAAATGAAATTTTCCAATTATTGAGATTAGCGATCATTATTGATAATATAATAATATATTTCTTTATTTTGTTTATATGTATATAAAATTAATTATTATTATCGATTTTTAACCATCCTGTGATTATATATTTATTATCTGAAATAGGGATTTTTCCTGTATGTGGATAACACCAAAATGAAGGGAATAATAATAATTTACCTTGTTCTGGTTTTATTTTATAATTTTCCCAAAATACCGTATTACCACCTTCGTCTACCGTATTCAAATACCATAAAAATGTAATTATCCTTGAACCATTATTTTCGGAACAAAAATCATTATGATAAATATATTTTCCTTTGTTTTTATCATATTTTTGAATCATAAAATTTTGAGTAAATATATTTTTTTTATCAAAAATGATAATATA
>Ga0114975_10001733_pt1 | contig 15268 bp, 20 predicted proteins | sample S_130626_EF_Meta_FD_87031 | JGI IMG/M metagenome (GOLD analysis project Ga0114975, IMG submission 87031) | Freshwater microbial communities from Lake Simoncouche, Canada to study carbon cycling - S_130626_EF_MetaG | ecosystem: Environmental > Aquatic > Freshwater > Lake | place: Lake...
CAACCCCCAGTTTTGACATGCCGATTTGACTTCATCCTGTAGACATGAGATAATGAGGTTTCCACCACCAAAACCCCCAGGGAGCATCATGAGCCGCACCTACGAGCGCGACGGCAAGCACTACGACTTCGCGCTGCTGACCCACCTGCTCGAAATCGGCGAAGCCACCTTCTTCGAAGGCCCGTCCATCTTCGTCATCAAGACCGAGGACGGCACCGTCGCGGTACGCCCCCACCAGGTGATCTTCACCGCCACCCCAGCCCCGTTCACAATTGTCGTGCCCGACGAAGACGAGGCCGACGGCGAGCCGGAGGTCGTCGCCGAGGTTGAGGTGCCGCGCGGCCCGGGCGGCCTGAGCGCCAGCGAGCGCGACGACCTGCTCAACTTTTTTCGCTGAACCCCTTGACTTTCATCCTATAGGCATGAGACAATGACTTCACACCACCACCGCAGCCTTAAGGAGAAAATCATGGCGATCGTCCTGCCCACCCGCAAGATGACCGACGAGCAGCTCGCCGAGCAGATGCACTTCGCGCGTCGCGCCGGTGCCGACGTCAACCGCCACCGCGAGGCCCGCAAGGGCAAGGGCAAGGGCGGTCGCAACGCCTGGAAGCGGGACGTCTAGCGACTGCAGTCGATGAACCTATCGACCGAACCAATCGGCCAGAATTGTTATCTGGAACACCCCTGGGTATCGGCGTCGAACTTTCCTGAATAGGTGAGCGGCACCGAGCCGAACGGGAGCGGGGTTTTCATCGGTGGGATTATCCGATCACTACGAGTCAGCCAACGACAGCCTCGTCAAACGCACCTGCAAGACGTGCGACTGGTATCGCGGGCTTCCGCCCGCCGATCAGGATTTCTTCGACACCAAGGTGCGTGAGGCGTTGACCTCACGCGGAAACATGCAGAGATTACGCCGGGCGGTGATTGCCGCCGGTCATGAAGTCGCGCGCTCCACCTTCCACGGCCACGTCCATGAGCACCACCTGGAACTGGCCGCACAACGGAGAGAGACACGATGATTCTGGAAGACGCCTGGGACGACAGCGGATCAACAAGCGATGAGGACACCGGCCCCCTGTGGCGGGCGGAGTGGGCCGGTGACGAGGGCACCATCCAAACCGGTGCACTGCCGGACGGCTTCGACCCACAGAATTTCGATGACGTCCTCGATCGCCTCGGCTACGCGCCCGGCGAGATACGGATGGAGTTGGTGTCGGCCAGCCGATGGGAGCAGCGCACCGCCGTCCGGGGCGACGACGGACGCAAGACTGGCGAGATGCAGAGCAGTTGGCTCAACGCCTACAAGTACAAGGCGCAACGTAATGCCCTGTGCGTCAATCTCCCGGCCCTGTACGCCGACATGAAGGCCAGTAGGCCCCGCAAGAAGGAACCGGTCTCTACGGGCCGCACGGCGGTCGTCTGCTGGGCCGATATCCAGACTGGAAAGACCGACCACTTGGGCGGGGTTACCGAATTGATGGAGCGGTTGGAAGACAAGCGAGTTGCTCTCAAGGCATGGCTGAAATCGGAGAAGGTCGATCATGTGGTGATCGCCGACGTCGGCGACATTGTTGAGGGCTTCGACAACGTGCTGTCTCAGACCCGAACAAACGGGCTGAGCCTAATGGCACAGGTCGATCTGGCCGCCACCGAATTCTGGCGGACGATCAAGTTGTGCGAGAAGTTCGGCCACACCGACGTGCTGAGCATTCCGAGCAACCACTGCCAGTGGCGGCGGGGAAAGTCTCTGATCGGCACGCCCAACAACGACTGGGGTCTGCACATCAGCGAGCGGCTAGAACAACTTAATGAGGAAGCCGGGTTGGATGTTAGTTTCCACCGGCCCGTCGGTGACTACGACGAGTCTTTGACGTTCAAGATTCGCGGTACTGCCCTGGGCCTGGCCCATGGCCACCAAGCCAAGAATCCCGCCGGGATCATCCCCTGGTGGAAGAACCAGAAACACGAAGGCAAGCTGCTCTGCGAAGTGCTTTTGACCGGACATTTTCACTACCCGTCGTTCCGACCCTCAGGGCGTGACCCGGTGACCGGCAAGTCCAGTTACCACATTCAGGCGTCGACGCTCGACAACGGTAGCGCCTGGGTGCGCAACACGATGGGGGAGGACGGCGACCCGGCTTTGACTGTGTTTGCCGTCAACGACGACGGTTTTGATCTGACCAGTTTCACACTATTGTAAAGGGGTTAAACACATGAGGGTGCGGGTGTTCAAAGTCTTCGGTCGTGAGGTGCTGCGGATCGAGAGCCATGAGGAAGCCACGTTGGCCGACGTCATCTCGGGGCTGGTTGCGCAGCGGATGCAGAACGAGAACGGCATGGTGGAGTGCGAATGCTGCGGGGAAGATTTCGACCCCGACGAGGACGACGACGAGATGACGGCCCGGTTCCATGACATGACGGATCGAATCGTGTGGGATGCCCGCACCAAGGATCATCCGCAGGAGCCGGACAGCGACGAATAGTCGGCTACCGGTTTTCTCCGAACAGCAGCCATTCCAGGCTTTGGGATTCCTCTCGGGTGTGCTCTCCACTATAGGACAATTCTTCCTGGGTGCCCTGCACCGCCGCCGCAAGGTGTCGCCGTGATTCGCAGACTTCCCAGACCCGTTCCTCGACCGAGTCCTCGGTGATCAACACATAGGCGGTCAGGCCGTCGAGGTGGGAATCGGCGCGGTCGATGCGGGCGTTCCTTTGGGCGAGGTCGTCGTAGGAGTAGGTGGGGTCGACGTTGATGACATAGCGGGCGCACTGCAGATTCAGGCCGTGTGTCCCGGCGTCGCTGCTGCAGAACGCGGTGATGTTGGGATCAGCCTTAAAGCGATCCTGAGCGGCCTGGGACTCTCGGGCGGACTGTCCGGTGCCGTAGTGCAGAACGTGCGGCACCGTGAGATGTGGGGCCAATTGGAGCAGCCCCAGTTCCGTCCAGTGGCAGAACACGACGGCTTTGTCTTGGGCTTCCCGGATTTCGTCCAGGAGAGCATTGAGGATTTCGATTTTGGCGCTGTGGGCGGCGTCAAGTAGGTCGGGGCGCTGGCGTAGAAGTTCGGCGGCCTCCGGCACGGTGGAGCGTCGTAGCGCCGCCGGGTTGATGCAGGCGATCCGCGCCATGAGGTAATGCGAGACCAAAGATTCGCCGCGCCGGTTGGCGGCGCGGGCACCCTCGGTGATGAGGTCGAGTAGTTCCCGAGTGGCGGGGGTGGCCTGAACGATGGTGGGCAGGGTTTCGATGCCCTTGAATTGTTCGCGCACCCCAGGATCGGTTTTGCGGACGGCCATGGTGCGGTCGCCGACTCGGTGCCGGACGTCTTGAAGGGCGGTGAGGTTCCAGTCGTAGGTGGTGAAGGAGAATGAGGCCCCATTGCGGCTTCGTAGCGGTATTTCTTTGACCCGGTCGGCGTAGCGGGCGATGAAGTCAGTTTTGGTGGACAGCGGGTTGCGGGCCGGGCGTCCGTCGAGGGAGAAAACATCGCGGAAGCGCAGTGGGTTACCGCCGACGACGGTGGCGCTCATCGGCCAGATGGTGGCGTCGCAAGTCTGGGTGAGCCGATCCAGGGCTTGGCGGGCTTTGTTCTGGCCGTTGTCGGTGATGAGTTTGTGGCCTTCGTCGAGCACCCACAGCACCCGGCGCTGAGCGACGAGGGCGGCAAGCTCGGACTCGTCGTGCCACAATTTCTCGTAGTTCATGACGTACACCTCGTGCGGCTCGTTGTAGAGCCGGAGCCGTTTGGCTTTGGTGCCGTCGGTGACGATCGCGTCGAGTCCCGCCGGGGTGACGAAGGTGCGGCGCAGGTTCTCTTTCAGCTTCGACAAGGTGCAGGCGATGACCAGGTCGATATCGCCGGAGTCGAGTAGGGCTTTGGCCGCCGCGCCGGAGCAGAATGATTTTCCGGCACCGGCGCTCCAATTCCAGAAGTACAGCCGGTCGCTGTTGCTGGTGCCCTGGCGGGAGCGTTCCAGGGCGCGGTTGAGGCTGAACGTCTGGAAAGGCCGGAAGGTGTAGTCCTCAATGTCGAGGGGTTGTGACCAGCGGGTGATATCGGTGTTGATTGCGGCGGTCGACGGTGTCCAGAAGACGTGGTAGCCGTCGGCGGTAAGTAGGTCGGTGAATCGCCGGGCGAGGTGCAGTTCGTTGAGGATGAGGTGGCGGCTCATCCAATCGCGATAGTGGTTGTAGAACAGTCCGCGTGAGTCGGCGTCAAGTGGCTCAAAGAGCAGGTAGCCGGGGTATTCGGGGTGTTCCTCGACGAGAATGATCCGGGTTGGGGGAATACCGGAGTCCAGGAGGTCGGTGACGTGGCGCTCGACTTGATCGAGGTTTTCCACCGTCATGACGGTTATCCTACAGGATGATTCGGGGGATGCTTGCGCCGGTAATGACACGGGTGTAACTTGTAGCGAAGGCCCCCGACTACAAGAGCCGAGGGCCTTCACAACTTAAAACATCCACCAGAGATATTACCTTCTCATCTCGCCTGGGTCAAACCCCCGGTATCTACGCAACAATCTTCCAAGGTCTCCGATTAACAGTCGGAAGCAAGAGCCGTCAGAGGGTGTGTTCCTCCGACCCGCCACCCGGCAGCGTTCAGGGCAGACCCGGCGTGCGATTCACCCACGAGGTGGCGGGATATGTCCGGTTCTGGGGCCAGCGAGTAATACCCGTAGCCCACAGTGACGCGACGACCCCTCGGGCAGTGAAATACCATAAGGAACCCAGGGACTCGGTAAACGGACGGGGATCATTCCCTGTTGTTTCGCGGTGCTGTTCCTGCAAATGCAGGGACAGCTCTGCTCTCCCCTTCCTGGTGCCGGACAGGGGGAGGAAAAACAAGCCAAAACAACCTGTAATCGTGTTACAGTCAACCCTATGCGCGTGCAAGATGATGATTTGTGGTCTCAGCAGTTCAGTGAGTTGGACGCTGACGAGATGAGTCGGAAGTTCCGCGACTTTCTGGTGTTCTGGTTGGAGACTTCCGACGGCCTGTTGTCGGATTCCGGCGGTGATTTGACCCCCTACGCCGTGCTCAGCAAAGGTTTTGAGGTTGCCGAGCAAACTTTCGGCTATATCGCGGCGGAGTGGCTTGGCCAGATGCTGCTGGTGGTCGTGCAGCACTGGGCCGACGGCCTGGCGGTGTGGGATGAGTTGTCGGTGTTCGAGCGGCGGATGGTTGAGCAGGCCACGGCGATGAAATTGGTCGAACTGCAGGAGTCTGCTAAGGTAGGTGTAGAAGACGACACCACGACGCCGCCGGATATTGGTTAAAAAAACTTTCCGAAAACCATTGACTCGCACTGTAGAAGGTGTATAATGAGTGATAACCACCCACCAGAGAGAGACCCCGACATGACGAAATCCATCGCAATCAACGACCTGACCGCCCTGCTCGACGCCGCCAAGGGCGGCTTCGTGGACAGCATCATCGCCGATCAGGCGAAGAAGGCCCGCGCCGTCGAGAAGCGCGGCTCCAACGTCGAGACCCGCAAGGCGGCGTGGCGTGAGGCTGCCGCCAAGGGCAAGAAGAAGGATATCCAGCAGGTTCTGCAGGCCGCCAAGCAGCACCCCTCGCTGGCCAAGCTGGTCGCCAGCATCTCCACCGACAGCGACGCTCACGTCCTGGATTCCGACGAGGTCATCCTCGTCGCCGAGCAGGTGCTGGCCGGGAAGCTGTTGGAGGAATGGATCAAGGCGACCTACGAGACCGCCCGCAACCTGGTCTTCACGTCGCTGGACGTCCAGTTCGCCGATCAGGGCGAGGACTTCCCGGAGCACACCAACGGCTTCATCGACGCCCCCGAGTTGGGCAAGCGCCTGAGCCGTGAGGGTGCGGGCCGCAAGGATTCCGCGCTCGACGAGGACAAGCTGCGGGAACTGATCGGTGACGAGGCGTTTGCGGCGATCAGCGTCGAGGTCGTCACCCGCAAGGTCGACGATTCGCTGCTCATCGCGGCGGTCGCCGACAATCCGGAGTTGTTGGAGCAGGTTCGTGCCGCCGTCGAGGTCGGCGACTGGAAGACTCCCCGTTTCACCATCCGGGACATTCCCGCCAACGAAAAGGAATAATCTATGAATCCGACCGACGCCGACATGGTTGAGGTTTCGGAATCAGCCGATAGCCCCGAGTTTTCCGACCGGGGCTATTCGGTCGTTCCGGTGCCGGTGGAAACCACACCGCTGCCGCCGGAGGAACCGAAGCCGACACGCCGGGTGCATCGCGGGAAAGGCCCCGCCAATTCGGTCGACGCGATCAGCGACGAGGAACTGATGACGGAGGCCGGGGTCGACCCGATCTTCTCCACCACCGAGGCCGCCGAGTTCTTCGACCGCTCCAACCAGTGGTTGTATTGGGGACTGCGGGAGGGGGTGTTCACCGACGACGACGGGGTTCCTCTCGACCCGTCAAGGTTGGGGTCGCCGCACCGGGGCCGCCGACGATTCACGCTGCCGATTATTCGCAGCATCATGCGCAGCTCGTATCGGCGCGGCAACATCCACCCCGACCACCTGAAAGTGATCCTGCGGCGCATCAAATATGCCGAACGTGGCATCGAGTGGCGGGAGCAGGAGGGCTGGCGGCACGTCCACCTCGGCAAGAGCCGCTATAAGTGGGCGCGCCCGGAGGAAGCCGAGTGGGACGCCAAAGCCAAAGAGTGGCGGGAGACTCCGGAAGCCAAACAGCGCCGGGAGTCCAAGAAGCGCAGCGAAGCCGACGACTAGCCAATGTCCACGCCCGACGAGTCGTTGCGCAACGTCATTGACGAGGCGCTGTCTCCGCGTTTCTCCGACGCCGCCACCTACCTGGTGTCGTCACGCCCCGATGTGCTGCCGGTGGCCCGCGCCGAATTGCTGTATTTGTGGGACGACTACCGCACCGAGTATTTGGATTTTGCGTCGCTACTCAACCCAGTTGGCCACTCCCACCCGATGGTGAAGGCGGCGGTCGTCGAGCATGGCCGTTACTACGGCCTGACAGCCCCGCAGGGGCATCATCTGCTGCGGTGGCCGGTGCAGTACGCCAAGAACCTCTCGGAGCGGTTCGACGCGCAGGCGCAGGCCCCCCGGCAGGTGCTGTTCTGTGAGGGCGAGCGGGAGGCCGTGCTGGTGGCCGCCAAAATGACGCGCCGGTGGGCGTCGAACAAACCGATGCCGCTGGCGGTGGTCAAATCCGGCTGGCATGACTGGCTGCCGATCGACACCTTTGACTACCCGTTCAGCGGATTCCTCCCCGAGGGGGTGCTGTGGGATCGGGTGTCGGGCCTACTACTGAGCCTGGTGGATCGCACCGGGATGCCGTTGCCGAACGCCCGGGAGTGGATGCTGGCCGCTCGCGAGGCCGGGGTGCCGGTGATCGTCGACGAGAGCGTCACCGGCTTCGGTCGGCTCGGTCATCTGTGGGGGCAGGATCGCACCGGCCTACTCGCCGATATCACCGTCCTCGGTGGTGCCTGCGGCGGCGGCTACCCGCTGGGCGCGGTGATCGCCACCCCCGACTGGTTCGTCACCCGCGACGTCAGCCCGCAAGCCGGGAATCCGGTGGCCTGCAGTGCCGGTGCTCACACCCTCGACGTCGTCGAGATGGGGGTCTGCGAGTACATGCAGGAATCCGCGCCGATCCTCACCAAGGGGTTGGCCGAGTTGTGCACCCAGTTCCCGCAATACTTGCGCTCCCACCACGGCGACGGGTTGCTGCAGGGGTTGGTGTTTGATACCTCCACCTACGCCGACCGGTTTGCGATCGACGTCCGCGCGCATGGCCTGTATGTGGCACCGCCGGTCGGCAACACGGTCGTGCTGGCTCCGACGCTGATCACTTCTACCAACGAGATGACACGCGGTGTCGACCTTATGGCCGCGACTCTGATGGGCTGGGATGATGACAACGGCACCTGACCGTCAGGTGTGATTTAGCCTGGGAGCGTCCTGAACTGATGACAGTTGTGCAAGTGCACCAGTGGGCAGGGGACGAGGACGTGAGTCGTACCGGCGATATCGACGTCGGCCTGCCGGGCGACCAGATCATGCAGCGCTATCTGGTGAGGCGCATTTTCCGCGAAGTCGAGTTCAGCATCAAAGAGGCCGACGGCACCCTGACGGTCGGCTACATCACCGGATTCGACGGCAAATGTGTGCAGGTGTCGACCGCTCCGATCCACGCCGCCGACGAGCCGCGTAGCATCCTGATCTTCTGGCCGGTGGCCCGCATCGAGGAAACTGGTCGCCGACTTGAAGACCTGGAACACGAGCACCGTTCCAGAATACGCAGCTACAGCCACGCCCTCCGATCACAATGCGAATCGGTTTTGACCAGCAGGAACGCAAGTCAGAATTGACGCCGCGCGGTGTACGACTGACAGTGAGTCTGCTATCATCTACAATGATCCTGCAGGATCACAACAGGACGTAATGATGAGGGAGACCGCCGTGGCGTTCATTGACAATGACCCCCTGGAAGACGATATGGGGGTGCGCTGCGAGAACATGAATCCCGACCAACTGGTGGCCTACATCAAAAGCTATCAGGAGGCGTTCGGACTGAACCTGAAAGTCGACGGATTCAAAGAACGCGGCGTCTTCCGGGGCCTACAGAAACTCTACGGCCAGCAGGAAGCCGGGCGGATCGTCAAGTGGGCGTTCTACCACTACAAGGGCCAATTCCGCGCCGAGCCGGTCGGCTTCTTCATGTTCTCCAAAGGCAACAAGTGGTGGACGGACAAGCTGCATATAGAGGTACAGCAGGAGATGACGAAGTCCGACGGTCGCTCCTACCAGGGGGCCACCCTGGGAGTCCGAAGCCTGTCCGACCTGTGATCGTCGGAATGCGGCTGTGCGGCCCCCAACCCCGCTCGATGTTCTCTCCGGACTTCCTCACCTGGGTCTCCGAGCATCGGTTCCCGAGGTGGCGGCTGGCCGGAGACTTGCTCCACCACACCGACCACAACGGTACCCATTGGGTCTGGAAGTTGGGCGCACCCGACCCCCGCAAGCTGGGCTACACGATGGGGGTGTGGCCCGACTAATGGCTGATATCCGCACCCGCTACCTCTCCGACTCCGAGGCCACCCGGCTGTACCGCAACCACCCGCACCTCGGAAAATCCTATGACTCGTACTGCCCGACCTGCGACAAAACCGGCACCTACCGCTGGCGCGGACTTGATCATGATTGCGACTGCGAATATCAGTTGCAACTCCACAAGCACTACCTGGCCGCCGGGATCGGCGTCACCTATCAGCGCCTCGGTTGGGACGACTACCACGGCCCCACCCAGGCACTGACCGGTATCAGCAAATACCTGGATCGCCACGAGCAGTTCGTCCGGCGTGGGATGGGCATGTATTTCACCGGCTCTTACGGCACCGGCAAGACCATGCTCGCCAATCTGGTCATCAAGGAACTCATCAAGTTCGGCTACAGCGCCTGGGCGACAACCTTCTCCCAGACCGTGGAAATGTTCACCGCCGGATGGTCGGACAAGACCGAGAAGGACTACTTTCAGCGGAAGTTCATCAACTCCGAGGTGCTGCTACTTGACGACGTCGGCAAGGAACTGCGTGGCACCCGCATCAACCTGGCGGAGACCACCTTCGACGCGATCCTGCGCCAGCGGGTGCAGGCCGGTCGGCCCACCATCATCACCACCAACCTCAAACCTGCCGACCTCGAACAGGGATACGGCGCGGCAATCCTCTCTCTGATCCGGGAGAAAAGCCTGGAACAGGTACTCAACGGCAACGATTTTCGGGCCGCCGCCAACAACCGGGAGATGGACGAAATCGACAAGGGCGAAACGAGGCCGATCATATGAGCAACGCCGAGGAACGCAAACTGCTGTCGAAGATGACGGAGCTGGCTGAAATCAGCCGCATCTGGGAGATGGGCATCCGGCAGGAAGTATTCGAAGACCCCATCAACCGGTTCGCGTTCACCTTCATGGTCGACTATTGGCTGTCTTCGCAAATGCGCCACGCCCCGACCTGGGTGGTCATGGAGACCGAGTACCCACAGTTGGCGTTGGAGAACCCGGTCGAGGAAACCACCGACTGGCTCATCGACCAACTCAAGAAGCGGTACGCCGTCAACCGGCTGCAAGACGTCCTACGTCAGGCGTTGGACAAGTCCGGTGCCGACGACCCGGTGAAGACTCTCGACGCGCTGTGGCACGACGCCTACGACGCCGCTCAGGTCAATGCTCCCCGCTACGCCCGCGTTGATATCACCGAGACCATCGAGGCCCGCCGAGAGCGCTACAGCCGCGACGTCCAGCACCAACTCACGGCGGGCGTCCCGCTGGGGTTGGCCGAATTGGACACCCATACCCGGGGCATCCTGCCCGGCGAGCTGTGCGCCGCCGCCGCCTACACCAAGACCGGTAAATCCTGGCTGCTCGCAAATGCCTTCGTCACCGCCCTACGCAACGGGATGCGCCCCATCTTCTTCACCCTAGAGATGGGCATCCCGGAGATGGAAGACCGGATTGACGCGATTTACTCCGGGGTGTCCTACCAGCGACTCTCCCAGCGTGACCTCAACCCCAACGAAATAATCGCGCTGCGCACCGCCCAGGACACCATGGCCAACATTGACTCCGGTTTCATCGAGCGCCCGCAGCGCGGCGAGCGCACCGTCAAACACATGGTCAGTCGTGCTCGCCAGGTGGGGGCCAACTTTTTGATCATCGACCAACTGTCGTTTATTGACGCCGAACGCGCCTATACCGGCGACTCGGCGCTGCGGATGAAGCACGGCGACGTCATCTTTGAGTTGAAAGATGAAATCGCTCAGGAGTCGGTCGGCAAACTGCCGTGCTTGCTGGCCGTCCAACTCAACCGGCAGGCCGCAACCCAGGGTGGTGGTGGGCGTGGCGAGTTGTACAACTTCGCCAACAGCTCGATGGTCGAGCAGACCGTCGATATGGCGCTCGGACTGTGGCGCAATCAAGAGATGCGGGCCAACAACGCGATGGGACTCGACATTATGGGCAGCCGACGCTGCGACACCCGCTCCTGGACGCTGGCCTGGCACTTGACCGACCGCACCGAGATTCGGGTGCGTGAAGAATACATCGACGCGGGAGTGTGATCATGAAGGTGTGGCTAGACGCCAAACTAGAACCCGAGGTGCAATGGGTGTGGGCGAAGACCGCGCACTGCGCGCTGACTTTACTCAAGGGTGGCTGCGTCGAGCGGATTAGCTTGGCCCCCGACCAGTCGGAATTGACCGCCGAGGTGACCGACTGGATGATCGCCAGCGACTCCCCCGCGCACTGCACCGTGCACCCGGTCGACGGCGGCGTGAAGGTGTCGCGGCTGCTCCGAATCCCGCCGCAGAAGATTCCCGCCGACCGAGTCGCGTCGTGAGGTCGGCGCTGGATCGGCTGAACGCCGACCGGCAGTACGACGAATACCGCCGCCGCCTCGACGCCCGCAAGGTGCTCGACTATTACGGCATGGAGAACGACCACGACGAGGTCACCCAGACCGGTGAAACCGAGGTGATCCATTCCTGCCTACTGGATCGGATCGACCGCCACCACAACAACGGCGACGCCCACCCCTCGGCGTCATGCAACCTGGAACGCAAACTGTATGTCTGTTATAGCTATTGGGGCGGCGACCTGTTTCATCTGATCCAGAAGATGGAGAACAAGGGCAGTTTCGCTGAGATTGTGCCGATCCTGGCCCCGTTCCTGTCCGACGCCACCGCCACCACCGACGACTTCCGGGTGGAGATGGAGCGGCTATTGACCGAGTTCCTGGCCACCCCCGGCGCGTACCGGGCCGAGTTGCCGTCCTACTCCGAGCGGGTGCTCGCACCGTGGGCCTTGATCCACCCGTACCTCCACGAACGGGGCATTGACTCCGACACCGCGTCGCGCCTGCAGATCGGCTGGCGGGAGGACGACAACCGGATCATCATCCCGCACTTCTGGGAGGGCAAACTGATGGGTTGGCAGGCCCGCGCGGTGCCGGAGCGCCCCGGCCAGTGGCCGGGCACCGCCCAACCCAACCCGAAATACCGCTCGACGCCTGGCTTCCCGAAGGCCGACACGCTGTTCTACGATCATTCTCGTTCCCGCCCGACCGCCGGTAGCGTAGTGGTCGTGGAGTCGCCCTTCTCGGTCATTAAGGCCGCCGCCCTGGGCCTCGATACGCCGGTGTTGGCGACGTTTGGCGCGAAAGTGTCCGACACCCAAACCAAGATGCTCGCCGACTACGACCAAGTCACCGTATGGGCCGACCCAGACACCGCCGGGACGCTGATGCAACGCCGCCTGGTGGCCGCCCTGCACCGCGAAACCACCGTCCGGGTGGTCATCCCCGATGAGGGCCGCGACCTGGCGGACTGTGAAACCCTCGACGACGTCAAAGGAAAGATTGAGGCCGCCGTTCCGGCGGTGACCGTCCTGGCCGCTCAATAAAGGAACACCCGATGGGCACTAAACGTCCCTCCATCCGCACGCTGCCGTCCGGAGAGCAGGTCGAGCACCGACCTGACGGCGATCAATACCTGATCCCCACCACGTCGCTGGCCGCCGTCCTGGCCCACAACGAAGCCGACATGCGCGACGCCGCCGACGCCCTGACCGAGCAGCGACTGTCCACCATCGAGGCCAAGCGGGAATCGCTGGCCGCCGGTGACGAGGTGCCCGGCGAGAAGCGTGCCGTCTAGGGGATTCGACAGCCGGTCGTCGCCGCGACCCGGCTATGGCTTCCCTAGTTGCAACACCGAACTGTGCCGACTACCCGCCAACACCGCCGACCCGCACGGCTACTACGCCGAGCTGGGAGTGCCACCGTGGGCCAGCGCCGACGAGATACGCCGCGCCGCCCGACGACTCTATCGCCGCCTACATCCCGACACCGGGGCGAAGCCCGATCCGTCCCGACTGCAGCGCGTCAAACTCATCACCGAGGTGCTGCTCGACCCCGACGAGCGCGACAAATACAACCGCACGCCGCCCGGCAAACGGCTCTTGGATCGGGTCTATCGGGCCGAACTGAACCGCCTCGACGTGTTCTCCGGTTTGGACGCCCAGCAGGTGCGTGACGTCCTACGGCCCACCCCATCGAAACCCGCCCCTGCCGTCGCCGACCCCGGATTCGACTACCTGTCGGTGGACTGGGATCACCGCGACCCCGACCTCGCGCAGAGCTGGTATCAATTCCTGGTGCGGGTCGCCCCGCTGGTCGGTTATCGCCGCAAAATCAAGGTGATGCTGCATGACGGCCCAGCCTTCTTTCAGCCCGATATTGCCCTCATGTCGATCCCCCGACGCTGGGAGCCGTCGTCGGCGTTGGCGTTTGCATTATTCGTTGTCGTGGCTGGCATGTCGCACTCGACAACCGCTCCCGCCGCCGTGTAATATCTGTAACAGCCACCCGCAGAGGGCGGCAATTCAATATCCAGTTATGACGGCCTGAGCGCCCCACACGAGAAACGAGTCACCGCTATGCGTACCGGTATCAATGCCATTGAAAGCGCCCTCAAGGGCAACGGATCGTCGGGGTCGTCCGGCCCCGCCGGTCGCTACCTCTCCTACCTGATCCTCGGCGACGGCGAGTCCAAGGTGATCCGCTTCCTCACCGACATGGAGGAACTGGCGGTCACCAATTTCTACGAGTTCGTGCAGGATAAGAACGGCAAGTTCCAGAACTTCGTCGTCGCGCCCACGTTCTACGCCGACGACCCGACCTGGCAGGGCGAAGACTGGGTGCGCAAGTTTGGCGGCAAGACCAAGGTGTATGGCACTAACGACCTGGAAGACCCGAAGCCCCGCGAGCGCATCGTCGGCATCGCCGTCGAGCGCGAAGAAATCCCCATTGACGTCGACGGTCGCCGCGTCCTGCGCACGCAGGACAAGTTGATCCAGATCGAGGGTCGGGAGGGCAAGAGCTACGACGCTCGCAATTACTTCATCGTCAAGCAGGCGAAGGCGTTCTGGAACACCGTCGTCGGCTACTACCACGAGTTCGGGACGATCTGCGATCGGGACTACAAGATCACCCGCACCGGCACCGGCAGGGATATCGTCTACTCGATCATCCCGAAAACCCCCGACGCCGACTGGAAGCACGACGGCAGTAGCCTCAAGGCGCTGCAGGCGTCCTACGGCTACGGCACCGGCATGGACATGGACGGACAGGCGATCACGCAGGAGTCCGAGGATCGGTACCTGTACATCACCCAGACCCTGCAGGAGTGGCTGAAGAACCAGGCCTCCGAGGATCGCGCCCGTGCGGCTCTGGTCAACGACGGTGAAACCTTCACCGCCGACACCACCGCTTCGCCGTCATGGGCCACCGCCCCCGTCGCCGACGAGCCGAACACCGCACCGGCGGCCTCCGGCACCGATGTGTCCTCGCTGCGGGCACGCCTGGAACGGCACCGGTAGCCACCAAGAACCTCTCACCCTGGATAGGCCCACAAGGCCGACCCCATCAGGGACACGGCTCACACCGTTACGAGGCCGACTCCGCCCGATATGGGGATAGCGGGCGGGGTGCGGAAGATGCTGGGGGTTCAGACAACCACTCGTCTGGCTAACAAGCCCCCAGCGTCTTCCCCACCCGGCATAACCCGACACCACCAGCAGGGAGACCGGTGACCCTCCACAATCACAGCGAGTTCTCGTTTCTCGATGGTCGCGCCCGCACCTTGGAAATGGCGCAGGCCGCGAAAGCCAACGGCGACGAGGCGCTGGCGATCTGTGACCACGACGAGGTCGGCGGTCACTTGGATTTCCAAAAGTCCTGCCGACAGGTCGGCATCAAACCGATCTTCGCCACCGAAGCCCGCTGGGTGCATTCCATCGCCGCCAGTAGGGCCGCGAAAACCTCTGGACGCGATTCCTCCCACATCATCCTGCTGGCCGGAAACCAGACCGGCCTGCGCAACCTGTGGTCGCTGTCCAGCCTCGCCTACGAGCCGGAAAACTTCTACGGCAAACCTCAACTGCAACCCGCCCTAATGCGGGAGTACGCCGACGGCCTATGGGCCTCCGACGGCTGCGGCTTAACCCGCTTCACCGACCACGTCGAGGCCGGGGATGAAGACGCCGCCCGGCAGGAGTGGGCTGTCCTACTCGATATCTTCGGCGACAAGTTTTACTCGGAGCTGCACACTTTTCAAATCATCGACCCGGTCACCGACGGCGATGAAAAACTCAACGCCCGGATCACCGCCATGAACCAGGCCAAAGTTCGGTTTGCTAACGAGATGGGTGTTCCGTTAGTCGTCGTTAATGAC
>Ga0114975_10001737_pt1 | contig 15258 bp, 17 predicted proteins | sample S_130626_EF_Meta_FD_87031 | JGI IMG/M metagenome (GOLD analysis project Ga0114975, IMG submission 87031) | Freshwater microbial communities from Lake Simoncouche, Canada to study carbon cycling - S_130626_EF_MetaG | ecosystem: Environmental > Aquatic > Freshwater > Lake | place: Lake...
CCGGTTCGGGCAGCAAGGGGTGAGCGGTGCTGGGAAACATCCCCGCACCGAGGCCCAGAAAGCCCGCCGCGCCAGCTTCAAGGCCCGCCATGCCGACAACATCGCCAAGGGCCCGATGAGTGCCGCCTGGTGGAGTTCGAAGATTAAGTGGTAGAGCGGATCCTGATGATGTGGCCCCGGTTTTGCCGGGGCTTTTTTGTGACCATCCTCTCGCTCTCTCCGGGAAAGCTGAGGCATGGCACTGCCCACCACCGCCCAAGAGATCTACGACCTGCTGGCGGCCGATGCCGTGGTTTCGGCGGCGTTGGGCACCTACACCCCAAGGGGCGGCGCTTCCCTTCCTGCCATCGCAGTGATCAGGCGAAACGAGGCCCTGCCCGAGGGTGTGGCCGTCACGGGCCTGGAGGTGGTGATCATGGCCAACCCGGACTACGCCACCCAGGCGCTGCTCACCGGCGAGACGGGGCTGAACCCGCAGTTCAGGATCTACGTGTCCGAGTGGTCACCCGCTGGTGGCATGACGGCCCTGCAGGCGCTGACCCAGCGCATCATCGCCCTGCTGCCTGGCTGCCGTGCGGTGCCGATCGGTGGTGACCCTCCAGGGCGCGGGCTTGGGGTGCTCGATCAGTACTCCCTGAGCTGGACCAACCCCACCCAGTACGTCGTGACACCGGAGAGCTGATATGCCAAGGAATGAATGGGTCGTCAAGGTCACAGCCGACGTGAAGGGTGTGCTCGACGCCTCGCGGCAGATCGGGCAGCAGGGCAAGCAGGCAGGGGAGCAGTTCAAGCAGGGTTTTAGCGGCAGCGATCAGACGATCAGCGGGCTGCGTGGTCGGTTGAATGAGCTGAACCAAGCGGTTGAGAAAGCAACCATTGGTTCACGGGAGTTTAAGCAGGCACAACGCGAGCTTGCTGCTGCTCAACGGGAAGTAGACAAGGCGCTGGGGCAGACCAGTGTGGCAGCCAAGGCTCTCAGTGGTGTGCTTTCGACCTTGGGAGCCCTTGGGGTTGGCTTCTCGGTGGTTGGGTTCTTGAAGGGATCAATCCAGCAGGCCATGGAGCTGGAAACAATCAGCAAAAAGCTTTCAAATACCCTCGGCAACCAGGGAACGGCTGGCGCCCTAAGCTTTGCCCGTGAGACGTCTGACAAGCTTGGCCTGTCGTTCAAGGACTTGGCCAACAACTTCGGCAGCTTTACCGCAGCGGCAACAGCAGCCGGAGTTCCATTGCAGCAACAGAAGGATCTGTTTGCTGCGATTGCCAAGGCTGGCCAGGCACTAGGCCTGTCAAATGATGAGATTAGCGGCAGCCTGCTGGCGGTGCAACAGGTGGCCTCTAAAGGCACAGTGGCAATGGAAGAACTGAGAGGGCAATTAGGCGAACGTCTCCCGATTGCGTTAGCTGCCACTGCCAAGGGCCTCGGGATTAGTCAGCAGGCACTGATCAAACTGGTGGAATCGGGAAAACTCACATCGGCTGAGTTCTTCCCAGCACTGACCAAGGGCCTAAATGAGCTGACCGCCAATTCTGGTGGCGTGCCAACAGCGGCGCAAAACTTCGCCAAGTTGCAAAACGCATGGGTTGATCTGCAGGCCAGTTTTGGCACAAGCCTGCTGCCGACTGTCACCAAAGGGGTCCAAGCCCTTGCTGGCGCTCTGGAAGGTTTCAAGGCTGAAAGCGCAGCGTTTGACCTAGCCCAAAAGTTCGGTCTAACTTTGGATGAAGGAAGAGCTTTAGCTACTCAAATAGGAGTAATTCAAAATAAATACGGCCTAACAAATGAACAAGCTAAGAACTTGCTTAGTAATGCTATTGCAAACACAGGGGCTAGTCGTGATTGGTTTGGGCAGCTCAATACGGGTGGAGCAACATTTGGAAAGATTCAAACTGGTTTAATTGATGAAGCAATTAAATTTAGGGCGGCAAATAGGGATACCGTAGGCGAAGTGAATCAATTAGCAGCAGCAGAAAAACAACGTCTTGACCTAGCAAAGCAACAAAACGAGCAAAAATCCAAAGAGCTTGTTAAGCAAGGGCAACTAGCCGAAGCAGTAGGAAGAAGTCTGCAGGCCGAGATTGAAGGTCGCGTCACCGTTCAGCAATCTGCTATCAACCTTGGCCAGTCGCTGATCAGTCTGGAAGAATCACGTTTCAGTATTGTTAAGAGCTTCAACAGTTATCAACTACAGGAAGCACAAAAACGCGGGGCCAGTCAGCGTGAAATACTTGAGCTTGAGCGTGTGGGTAGAGGGATTGAACTAGCGGCATTAAATAATAAATACAACGCACTAGTGCAGCAACAGCAACTACAGCGCAATCTACTGTCGCTGCAGCAGCAACAGGCAACGCTTGAGGCTGATCTTGCGGCAAAGAAGGCAAGAGCAGAAATAGACAAAGCAATAATAAACTTGTCTACAGCTAAACTTTCAAATGATCAGCAAGCCATAGCAACGGCTCAAAATGCGCTGGATATTGCAAACATTGACCTAGAGGTGGCCAACTCCAAAAGGGACATCCTTGCTCAGATCCAGCCACTTGAACGGCAAAGTGCCGATGCCGCTAACCAGACTGCCGAGAACAACATCAAAGCCGAAGCTGCCGCCAAGGGCCTGGCCCTGGCCTCTGATGGCACCTTCAAGGCCGTCAAGGGCCTTGGCAACGAGTTCAAGAGCATCGGCGACTCCCTGAAGGTTCCCTTGGATCAGCAGACCGCCTTCGCTCAGTTGGCCAAGGATGTGGGCCTCCAGGTGAAGGACACCGGCAAGGGCTACTTTGAGATCGGGCAAGCATTGAGCAAATCAAGCGCCCCCGCTGCCAACGACATCAAGGACAGCATGAAGCTGTCGGAAACCTCCACCCGCTTGGCCAAGAATCAAGCTGCAGGGCTTGCCGACAACATGAAGAACGCCGCTGATGAGGCAGGCAACTTCTACAGCTCCCTCGCCCGCGCATCCGGGCTCCCCGAGGCCCGCTTCACCGGTGGCCCGGTCGCCGCCGGCCAGACCTATCGCGTCAACGATGGCCCCAGTGGGATGAGCCTGGGGCAGGAGGCCTTCCTGTCGGCATCGGGCGCCCTGTCCCTGATCAACCGGCCCATGAACAGCCTCTGGACAGCCCCTTCGCGAGGCACCGTGATCCCGGCGAGCACGACCAGTCGCCTCAAGGGTGCGGGTGCTCTCGGTGGTGGCGCTGGCGTGCTGCGTGGCCCCGATCCGGCAATGGCCCATCTCAGCCTGGCGGTCGGAAACCTGAGTCAGGAAGTAGCCGAGCTGAGGCGCAAAGCGTGGAACGTTTCAGTCGGTGTGCGGGGCGATGGATCGGGCCTGAGGCTGGCGCAGACAATGGCGCGGATGCGCTGAGGGTGCCCTGATGGCCCTCCAGCTCAGCTATGGCGGTTCGACCCTGACGCTGCGGTACCTGCAGGCGCAGCCGATCGGTTATGCCGAAGCTGAGACGGAGCAAGGCCTGGTGGCGCGGCGGTTCACCGTGGCGGGCCTCTGCACCCCGGCCCAGTGGGTGACGTGCTGCAGCTTGTTTGATGCCTGGCAGGCGGCCAAGATCACCGAAGCTCCAACCCTGGCCAGCCGGGCGGTGGGGGCCACCGTGGCGTTGACTTGCGCGGCTCATGGCCGGAGCGTCACCAGCCTGGCGTGCTGGTTCACCGGGGCACCAGCGGGCGAAACAGTCGAGGGTGGCGTGTGGGTGAAGGTGTCATTTTCCCTGATCGATGCAACCCAGCAGCTGGCGGTGCTGCTACGGCAGAACGAAAAGGGCCGTCTAGGCGGCGATGCGTTTATCCCCTCCTACGGGACCATCACCTTGGGAGCCACCACGCTGGCCCTGCTGGAGCAACCGGAGGGCTACGAGGACGGTCCGAGTCTGGAGCCCACATCCACCGGCGGCTTCGTGGCCCGAGGGCCCCTGGTAGTAAGCGAGGTGCGCAACGTCAAGGGTGTCACCGATGCCAGCGGCTGGGCGGCGGTTCAATCCTGGTTCAAGAGCACCATCGCGGCCCGCCCCGGTGCATCGGACTTCTGGCCGGTAGGTGAGCTGGGCCTGGAGCGGGACAAGATCGTGTCAAGCGGGGCGGTGATCGAGCGGTACATCATCAGCGTGAAGCTCAAGCGGAGGGCCTCCTAGTGCCAGCCGGTGTGATTGATGTCCGCGCCCAGGTGTTCTGCGATCTGGGCCCTGTGATCAGCGGCCAGCTTTCGGATGATCCGGTGGCGCCAGGGGTGGGCTTGCTGCGCACGCAGGGTGAGGTGGTGATCAATGGCCTCATCCAGCCCGCCCGTGGCACCGAGATCAAGCTGGGGGTGCGGTTGCCTGATGGGAAGCTGACGCGGCTGCCCCGGCGCCTGCGGGTGATTAAGGCCGACAGCGACCCGATCAACAACCAGACCACCTTGACGGTCGGATGCCTGCTGACCTTGAAGTGGGACTTCGTGCAGCCAGCGGTTTTTGCCGCCGCCAACGATCCGCCTTGGTCGAATGTGGACACGGCAGCAGGCTCTTCACCGATTGTTTCATTTTTGAGCGGCGTGCTGGCTTTTTGCCTGAGCAACTGCTCGATCACTCAAGCAGCTAGTAACCCGACCATCAATGGCGTTAAGGCCGTTGACAAGATTGACGTATCCAACGGATACCTGAACATTGCCAGCACGATTATCGCTGAAGCTGGCATGTATGGCTTCATTGATGCTGATGAAAAGCTGCGGCTGCGCCAACTGCTTGCGCCTACAACCAAGGGCCCGCTGCTGACGGTCAACGACACGATCACCAACGAGACCATTGGGAACCCAGCGCCACCGGAGCGGATCACGATCAGCTTTGGGCAGGCGGTGCTGCCTACTATTGAAGGCAATTCAAACTACAAGCCTGATAATCCAACAAATAAACCTTACAAGTGGCCTCCTTATGGCCCACCGGACCCCAATGATCCCCCATACGATCCAAAGCGCGACCCCTTACAGGGGTGGACGTTTCAGCAAACAATCAGTCCCGCCGAAACGTTTGTGGTTGAGTACCGTAAGAATCTGAACGGGGTTTATCAGACAAGATCAGATCAGGTTAAATTTGCTTCCATCTCAGAGGTATTAACTCAATACCAAACATTAAATTACACCGATAAAGACGGCAAAGAGCAAAGTCAAGACGTAGTGGCAACCACCGTTTCGACCACTACGACATGCGTTGGAGCGGCCAACCCGACCCGATGGAAATCCAAGCTGGAAGCAGGCAGTCCCGCCTACCCTGGCGTGGAGCTGATTAAACGTACTGAGAGCTTCAACAAGTACATCATCACTGAGGATGGCCCCATTGAAGTGGAAGTTAGCACATATGAATACGAACCAAGGATTGCCTTTGCTGGTGGTTTGGCAATCGAGAATTACAAGAACATCGATCTTGGTACTGGCATTGTATTAGTACGAAAGACGATTGTTGAAAAACAACAGAACAAGGAAGCTGACTTAACCTTGCAGTTTACCACTGTTTACCAAGCCTGGGGCGCAACAGCAGGAGGTAAAACGGCTGCGTCCGTGATTATGAATGGTCTGAAACGGGCAGAGGATGCAACTCGGATCAGCGGAACTTATGCGCTGGTTGATCGCATGACTGCGCTGATCTGCAACGGCACCGAAAAGGTGGTCAACATCGGGCGCGGGACGGCCCCTGCCTTGCCGAGTAAGTTGCGGCAACAGAACGACAGGCTCTATGGCGTACAGAACGACCTTAATGTTAATGGAGGCTGGGATAAGTCAGATTTAAAAGAAGGTGAGAAGTCTCAAAGTCAAATTATCACGTTGCTTTATGGTTCGGACTGGACCTTAAAAACAGAAAGATATGAAATGCAGTATTGCCCAGATAGTTATATAGCGACAGCGGTTGATTCTGGTGACAATGGTACAGGCCTCAAATACTTCCATGTACCTAGCGGAAGCTTTGCCTACTTCTACGGCAAGGTAGTTTACTTCATCCTTTCGGGGATGGCCCACGGCAAGTCGATCACCACCGAGCTGCGCAACCTGCCCAGTGAGCCCATGGGCACCATCTACCTGGAGACGGCAGGCACCGTGGGCCGGTTCCGCGCCAACGGCACCACCTTTGCCTGGGATGCCCAAGGCCTGATCGCTGGCTGTGATGCCATGCTCGATGGCGGGGCGGGCAAGCTCACTGGTGCCAGTGGTGTTGATTGGTTCCCGCTGCAGGTGCCATCAGCCAACCTGCAGACCGTGACGCCAACGACCAACGCCAGCCCCGCTCTGGCCAACACGATCACAACGCCGAACGGGTTTGACCCGGCAGCACCGGGAGGCATCTGGAGCAGCCTTGGCACAGCAGGGGTGGCCAGCGATGTTTACGCGGCGGAGCTGACGGTGGACAGCGTGGTCGATGCGGTGCCCGAGACAGTGAAGCGCGAAAGCGTGAGCCGCTCCCTCACCTGGCTGCTATCGGTGCCCTATGACGCAACGCCGGTCACCGTGTCGCTGGTGAGCGTGGCGGTTTCCTACGGCACCTTCACGAGCTTCACGGCTACCACAGTGCCTGGGGCCTCCTGGGTGACCTCCGTGACCTTGTTCGTGCCTGGCGTCAGGACGGACGGCAAGGGTTACAACGGCGGCGTGGCCTGGGTCACACCTGCCACCACGTTCACGCCAGGCGGCATCACCAACAGCCCCAACAACGGCGTGGCCTTGGTGACGCCATCCACCACGTTCACGCCGGGGCAGCGGTTCAACGGTGTGGGCATGAACCTTGGCGTGGCCTGGGTCACAAGCTCTACCACCTTCACGCCAGGCGCTACAGGGGATCCGTACTTTTCTAATGTTGCCCTGTTGCTGCACATGGATGGCAGCAACGGCAGCACAACAATCCTGGACAGCAGTTCCAATGCACGGACGACAAGTTCCGTTTCGGGTGCGTTGAGCACTGCAAACAAGAAGTTTGGAACGGCATCGTTCACGGGAGGGGATGCAAACTGGACAGGCGCTTACACATCTCCGATAAATTCTGTCTACACAATTGAAGCGTGGTTGTATCGCTCCAGCGCAAGCAATGCAGACTCTAACATCTTCAGGTTTGGCGATGAAACGGCGGGACGAGTTTACATTTATTACAGATCAAACAACAAACTTGAGTACGAGCAATATGGCATTGGCGCAAGGTTCCTGTCGTCGTCTGCAGTTCCCCTTGACACCTGGTTCCACCTTGCGGTTGTGTTCTTCTCTGGAGCTAATACCCTGATCTTCATTAATGGCGTTCAAATTGGCTCGATTGGTAATGAAGCCTTTGGCAACAACAATAAATTGACGGTCTTTGCTCCTGATTCCAATCATTACATAGATGAGGTTCGCTTAACCTCTTACGCTCGTTATACTGCCAACTTCACACCCCCTGGCGGGCCATTCCCTAACAGCTAAAGACTGGGAAAGCTGAGAGGTAATGGCAGGTAATTATGGCTTCGGTCGTCTTTGACAGCTTCATCGCTGACGTATTTGCGGGCAACTGCAACACCACGCACAGTTACAAGGCGATGCTGGTGACCTCCGCCTACACCGAAGATCGAGGCGCTCACAGCAAGCGATCCTCGATCACCAATGAGGTGACCGGGACGAATTACACCGCAGGCGGAGCGACCGTCACCCTCACTGCAGCGGTGAACACCACAACCCACAAGCTCACCCTCACGATTGGCACAGCAACCTGGGCGACTAGCACCATCACCGCCAGGAAGCTGGTGATTTACAGGGCCCGTGGCGGGGCGTCGTCGGTGGATGAGCTGGTCGCCTGCGTGGACAATGGCGCCGATCTGGTCAGCAGCGCCAGCACGATGACCTGGAATGCCAGCACCTGGGAGATCCCGCTGCCTGCGCCGGCCTAAAGCCACGGCGGAAAGCTCCGGTAAGCAGGGGCACCCATGGACGTCTTGATCTCGCCGGATGCGCTGGGGAAACAGGCGCAGCTCGCCTATGAGGGCAAGTCCTACCGGATGTTTCTGGCCTACCGCAACGGCACGGAGCTGACTCAGGCCAGCCTGATGAGCTCCTGGAATGCGGTGAAGCTCACGGCGGGCAATGGCTATGCCGAGCTGACCGGCACGATCGGGGCCGGTGCTTGGAACAGTGGCAACGCAAGGTACGAGCTACCGGCGTTCACCATGGGGCTGACTGCCACTGGCGCTGGCTTTACGTTTGATGCCATCGTCCTTCAGGTGGACAGCAGAACCTATCCCGATCGGGTGGTGCTGCTGCCGGGCCCGGAGACGCTGCAATCTGGGCAGAGCAAGACCTACGTGCTGCTGTTGGCTCAGGGATGAGCCTGATCGTTGACATCGACCCGGTGCCCTGGAACATCCTGGAGGTGGTCAAGTGCCGGATTCTGAAGAACCGAGCAAAGGCAAAACGAGCCGTTGAGAACTGCGGGGGAAGTGAAGAAAAGCGAGCGGACAGCTTGCGACCTGGGCCGTTGTCAATAAGGAGAAAGGACGAACCAAGTTTTGTGTTGTCTGGTGATACGCCTTACATAGCTATTGTAACTGGTGGGCAATATGGCACAAAGTACATTTCAGGCGCTTCATATACAACCGTTTTTAATTTTGGAAATGTTCCACCAACAAGCTATGTAGCTACAACTGGTGTGTCTTATAGTCAAATTGGCAATGTTACAGTAAAGCTTAACGGAATTACAATCGGTGATATTCAAAATCCAGGTGTTGATAAATTTGTAGTTTACTTGTTTGTATGGTCTAACGGTACTGATATACAAGAGCAAATTAAGTCTAGCGTAAATTATTTTTATGCCAACCGCTATGAGTTACACGAGGTCACGCGAATACCTTTTCTTTTTAGTTTCGGTTGGGATTATATTTATGAGCCAGACCCGAACACTCCGTACCTAGTTAAACTTAATTGGAAAGTTATTTTAGTTGATTCTGATATTTTTCCTGAGCCCCAACGCGGCGATAAGATAAAGCTTGATTTAATACCTGAAAGCTCTGTAAAGCCTCTTTTCTACCATCCTTCAAATATAAAAATTTGGTCGGCTTTAGTTGATGATGAAAAAAGTATTAATTGGGTTACTAGCTCAACATATCCACCAGCATTTTCAATGTCAGGAGATAATTGCCAAAGTTTCACATTAGAGCTTCCTATTGATTTAGGCAATCCAGTTAAATTTATACGTTTACAGTAGGTTTTCGATGATTAACCTCCCCCAGCCCGATTCCATCGAAACCCTCCTGGAAACCGTCCAGACCCGCCAGCTTGCTAACCGCCTGGCCGCTGCCGAACGCGAGCAGCAACGCCGCCAGCGACCTAAGCCACAGGCCTCCCGCTAAGCCGGAAAGCTCCGAAGTAGTTCGCGGGCGTGATGCCCCGAAGCATGAAGACTCGATTGTTTGAACTGCTCCAGAGCCCAGAGCCTGGTAGCGAAGGCGGAGATGGCACCGGGACAGGAACAGGGGTCGCTGGTGCTGCTGGTGCTGTTGCCGGTGGCACTGGCGAAGGCGAGGGCGATGACCTGTCCCGCCTGCGCCACACCCTGGACCGTGAGCGCAATGCCAACCGTGAGAAGGACCGCCGCTTGGGGGCCCTGGAGGCGCAACTCAAGGAGCTGACCACCACCAATCCCGACGCCGTGCGGGCTGCTGAGGCCAAGGCTGCAGCGGCCCTGCAGGAGCGGCAACTGATCGAAGAACGGTCCCGCCTGGAACGTGATGCAATCGAGTCGAAATACTCAACCCAGCTACAGCAGGCCAACGCTGAGCTGCAAACCGAACGGGAGGCCCGTCAGCGGGAGCTGGTCCGAGTGCAGGCCGAGAAGGCTTTCATCGGCGCCAAGGGCTCCATGGTGGCCAGCACCATTGATGGTTCCACCCCCTTTGATTCGGTGTGGTCCCGCTTCGGCGCTCACTTCCGCATCGAGGACGGTGCCCTGGTGGTAGTTGATGCCAAGGGCAACCCGGAGATCGACTCCGAAACCGGCAAGCGGTTTGAACCCACCAAGTGGCTGGGCCGCCTGCAATCCGATCCCGTGTGGGGCCGCAACTTTGAGCCCGCCATGGGCACCGGCGGCGGGGCCCGCAGCAGCCGTGATGGCCGCGTCAGCACCGGCAGAGACCTGATGGCCCAGCCCCTCGGCTCGCTGTTCTCCGATGCCTTCGGAGGCGCGGCTTAGGAACCCGGAAAGTTCCAACAACAGGGACCGATCGGTGGCGTGATGCCCAGGCCGGTCCCAAATCAATCAGCACGGCGTGATGCCTTGCGGTGAATTAACCGGCGTGATGCCACCCCCGACCTTCACCTGAATTTTCCCCATGGGACTAACCATTCTGGAGGCTGCCAAGCAGGAGACAAATCCTCAACGGGTGGCCGTTATTCGTGAACTGGCTGAATCTGAACTGATCGGCATCATGCCGTTCCGCAATGTGCAGGGCGGTCTGGACTATGCCGTGGAAGCTGAGCTTCCTTCCGTTGGGTTCCGTGGCTACAACGAAACCTACGACGAAACCTACGGTGTCATCAATCCGCAGTATGAGCGGCTGAAGTTCTTCGGTGGCGACATCGATGTGGACATCCAGCGCATCAAAAACTACGGGCCCCAGGCCAAGGCTGAGCAGATCCAAATGAAGGTGCGCTCCATGCGCCTCACTTTCGAGGACTACGTGATCAACGGCGATGAGTCAAGTGATCCCCGTGCCTTTGATGGCCTCAAGGTTCGCGTCAACACGGGCAGCTCCCAAGCGGTCAACGTCAACGGCGCCCTGTCGCTGACGGCTCTTGATGAACTGATCGATGCTGTCGATGGCGACAACAAGATCCTGCTGATGAACAAGAAGATGCGTCGGCGCCTTACTACTGCCGCCCGCAACACTTCCATCGGTGGTTTCATCAGTTTTGAGCAGGATGCCTTTGGTCGTCGGGTGACGATGTACAACGATGCTCGCATTGTTGTCACCGACACCAATGCCCAGAACACGCAGATCCAAGGTTTCACCGAAACCTCCAGCTCCACCAGTATCTACTGCGTGACGTTTGGTGATCTGCAAACCACCGGCATCCAGGGCCCTGCCGCCCAGGGCTACGGCATCGACATCAAGGAGTTCGGCGAAGTGCCTGATGCTCCCGTCGATCGCACCCGGATTGACTGGTCGATCGGGATGGCGATCATGAATGGTCGTTCTGCCGCTCGTGCCTACGGGATCACCGATGCTGCGGTGACCGCTTAATCATCGCTTCATCTATCCATTTCCTGAGGTACTGACTAATGGCTCGTTCTACTGGACTTGCCCCCCGAAGGGGCTATCAAGTGGATGCTGAAACCATCCTTCTTGGTGCCGTCAAAGCCGGCGCCCGTGGCCGTGCTGCCGAAACCCGCACCGGCGCCGCTCGCTTGCTCACCACCAACCTGGCTGCCCAGGATGAATGGAAGCTGGTCGCTGCCGGTGGTTCTGGCGCCTCTGGTGGCTACGTGCTCCAGGCTGCCAACGTGGCTGAGGGTGCTGCCCTCAGTTCCGCCTCCACCTACGCCAACATCGGTGTGGTGACCGTTACCGCCGGTCAGATCAACGAGGTCGCCGTCAGCGGCAAGCAGATCCGTGAGGCGGTCAAGGCCGCTGGTTCGTTGACCGGTGATGTTCGAGTGGCTGCTGTGCGGCTTCGCCCGGGCACCGGCACGCTGGCCATCAGCAACGTGGCCCTAACCTCCAACGTGGCCACGATCACCCTGTCCGCTGCCCACACGATGTTGGTCGGTGAGATCGTCACTGTGGGTTGCAGCAACCCGCTGGTGAATGGCACCTTCACCATCACGGCGGTGGCCTCCACCACCTTCAGCTACGCCTCGACCCAGAGCAACATCACCAGCGCTTCGGCGACTGGCACCGTGACCAATGGCGCCGCCGCTCCGGCTGGCACCAACACGGTGTACCTGGTTCCCGGCGAGTGAACCCATAGGCGGTTCAAGCATTGGGGCCCTTCGGGCCCTTTTGCGTTGAGAGGTGCGACGGACGGAAAGCTGGAGCAGCAAGGTTGAAGTATGGCCTGGGTCGAAAACGAAACCTGGGGGATGGAGCAGGGGATTGATGCTCTGAAGGTATTTGAGCTGTTCAGTGATACCGCCCAGACCACGCCATGGTCGTTTGTGGGATGGGATGTGAATGCAACTGTCAGCGACATCAAAGCCCGGACGATCTATCCGGTGACTGTGCAGACCACGCCAGCGCAGGGCTTGGTGCGGCTGATCTTGCCGGAAGCAATCGTTAATACCCTCAAGGTCGGTGGTGCTTACCGGTACGACTGCCTGATGGTGCCACCTGGCGCCACCCAGGCTGATGACAACTTCTTGGCCACTGGATTAGCAACGGTGGCCTTGCGCAGCAGCAGGAGGGATCCATGAGCACCCCTGCGGTTGTCAGGATCACGAACAACAGCGGCCCTGCTGTTGTCAGGATTCTGCCCCCTGGAGCGGGCGTTGCGCTCTCTGACGCCACTCCCCAGTCCCTCGGCACCGCAGCAGCAGGCACCGGCACAGCAGCCAGTCGCAGCGATCACCGACATGCAATGCCCTCGGCGGCAGATGTTGGAGCTGCCGCCAAAGCCAACAACCTGTCCGACCTACTGGACTTCGATGCTGCCAGGACAAACATCGGTGCAGCGCGAGCTGGAATTGTCAATTTTTCGGGAATAACCGCTAGTGGCTTAGTCCTGGCTGGCCGCTATTCAACGGGCGTAGGTGGCCTGCAGGAGATCAACCTAGGCACCGGTCTGTCGTTCACGGGGTCAGTGTTGAATGCGTTTGACCGTGCCAACCCCAGCGCCATTGGCGGCACTACGGCAGCGGCAGGAAGCTTTACCGCTTTATCGGCGAGCACTTCCCTGCTGCTTCCGAACACCGCTGGCACAGCAGCAGGCCACGCCTATTGCTCTGGTGACACGATTCGATACAGGGATTCCAGTAATGTTGAACGACTGCTGTTAAATAATGCCGACAATTTAGCAAACCTTGGCAATACCGCAACGGCAAGATCAAACCTGGGAATCGGCACACTGCCTTTTGGCGCTCTAGTAGGCACGACCGACACCCAAACCCTAACCAGTAAGACACTAGGCAACGTTAAAGAAACCGTCTACACAATCACCGACGCTGCCGGGTTTGCGATTGATCCCGCCAATGGCCCAATTCAGGTTGTAACCCTAGGCGCTAATCGCACTCCAGTCGCCACCAATTTTATCGCTGGGCAGTCCATGTTGTTATGCGTAGACGATGGCACCGGGTTTGCAATTACATGGACATCAGTCGGAACATTCATCAGTGGCACAACGGCTCCAATTTTAGCAACAACTGGCTATACCTTATTTGAACTATTTAAGATTGGCAGTGTTGTCAACATTGCTTATGTGGGGACTGGATCATGAGGGGGCATTTGTTGAGGGCGGCTCAAAAAGGCGACACCAATGCGCTCGCCTACATTGCTGCCGTAGAAGCAGCAGATGGCCAGGCGCTGGAAGCTAACGTCAAAATTGCCATCAATGCTTTTGTTGTTGGCTGTAAAGATGACGGTATTTGGAACGCAATTAAGGCAAGTTGCATCTTGGCCGGTGCCCGCTCATTGGCCGGTGCATTGGTGCCACTGGTGGGGACTGCACCGACAAATTTTAATTTCGTGAGCGGTGATTACAATCGCAAGACGGGGCTAGTGGGCAATGGATCAAGCAAATACATAAACAGCAACCGTAACAATAATGCTGATCCTCAAAATAGCAGGCATTTTTCACTATATGCAAGCGTAATAAGTTCGACAGCTGGTGGTTGGTATATGGGTTCAGGCAACGGAACTGGTAATTCCAATTTTGTATCACGAAGCGCAACGTCCATTGGGCAGCGCCTTTCTGGTGACTCGGTCGATATTTCCGGCGTAAACGGAACAGGTTTTATAGGAATAAATAGAAATAACTCTACAAGTGTGACAGGCCGTGGCAATAGTCAAAATGTCGTAGTTACAGCCGCTAGCGTCTCTCCTACAACTTCGTCTATAACTGTTTTTGGCAATGTATCAACCGGCTATAGTTCTGCAAAATTACAATTTTACTCCATTGGTGAATCCATAGACCTTGCACTTCTTGACGCTCGCGTCACTAACTTAATCAACGCCTATGCGTCCGCGATCCCATGACCTACGCCATCCTTGCCAACGGCGCAATCACGGCTCATGGCTCAGCCGCTGACTTATGGCCCAACACGTCATTTTCCGGCAATGGCCCCAATGCTGCATTCTTGACTGCATACAACGCGCAGCCAATCCTCAGTGACGCCCCCCACGACCCGGCCACGCAGATCCTGCAATCTTGCGATCCGTACGTCCTGAATCGGGAAGTTTTCAACACCATTGCTGTACCGATCCCCACTCCACCCCCAGAGCCCGCCTGGGATCAATTCTCCCTGACAGCGCTAGCTGATCCCGGCCTCAACATTGCTGTCCTCGTTGCTGACCCCACGGTGCCTAATGCTGCACGCGGCCTGTCAGCGGCGCTGCTGGAGGCAAAACTGCAGGGTGAATATGTGAATTTTGCTGCGTGCTGGGCCACGGTAGTAGCCGCCGCCCAGATCCCCTCTTCCCGCGTGGCTGAACTGGTCGGACTGGCTCAGGCTTGCCACCTCCCCCAGGCCTTTATCAACGCCATTTCGCCTCCCTAGCATGGCCCTATCAGCTCAACTGCACGACGCGATCATGGGACCTGAGGCCGCCATTGCCCTCGCTGCATTGGCTACTGCAATTTGCGGAAGTGGTGTCAAGGCTCTTTACGCAATCGCCAAGGGTCTTGGCAGTTTCGAGGCCCGCATAGCAATTTGGATTGAACATAGTGAAAAACGTTTTAATCATCTGGAAAAGATTACAGATGAGCACGACGAACGATTGAGGCAGGGAAAACTATGACCAAGTTCTTTGGCCCCTGCCTGCTGTTCGCTGGCCTCTGCCTGCTCGCCGGCGCTGGTGTAGGGGTTGCTGACTGGGCGGCATGTCTGCGGGGCCATGGCGGGTCAGCCTGCCGGGCCCCAAGATCTGAAGCTATGGCGGCTCTCAGCGGCGCCGCAAACGTGGCCCTGGGTGTGGCACTGCAGGAGCGGACGCCATGACGGCTAGCAGGTGTGAGCAGATCCTGGCTGCGTTTACAACCGCAGCAGCTGGCACCGTTGGCCTGGGATCCAGGATTTACCGGGACCGGGAGCAGGCCATCGGACGCGGCGAGATTCCCC
>Ga0114975_10001738_pt1 | contig 15246 bp, 16 predicted proteins | sample S_130626_EF_Meta_FD_87031 | JGI IMG/M metagenome (GOLD analysis project Ga0114975, IMG submission 87031) | Freshwater microbial communities from Lake Simoncouche, Canada to study carbon cycling - S_130626_EF_MetaG | ecosystem: Environmental > Aquatic > Freshwater > Lake | place: Lake...
CGCCGGTGAGCAGAATGTGCTGATTTTTGATTGTGGCGGCGGTACGCACGACTTGTCCGTTTTGACGCTAGATGATGGAGTATTTGAGGTCAAGGCCACTGCAGGGGATACCCACTTGGGCGGTGAGGATTTTGATAACGCAATGGTTGACTGGTGTGTAGCCGAGTTCAAGAAGAAGTCCAAGTTGGATGTTGCCGGTAATTCCAAGGCACTCCGCCGTCTCCGTACTGCTTGTGAGCGCGCCAAGCGTAATCTGTCTTCTTCTACACAGTCGCAGATTGAGGTGGATAGCCTCTCTGAGGGCGTGGATTTCCAGGCCACCATTACTCGCGCCAAGTTTGATAGCATGTGTGAGCCCTTTTTCAAGCGCTGTATCGCACCTTTGGAGGGTCTCCTGAAGGACGCGAAGATGAGCAAGGACCAGATTCACGAGATTGTGATGGTGGGTGGCTCCTCCCGTATTCCCAAGATTCGCGAGCTTCTCAGCGGCTTTTTCAACGGCAAGAAGCTCAATGACTCTGTGAATCCCGATGAGGCCGTTGCCTTCGGAGCCGCTGTCCAGGCGCATATCCTGGCTGGCCCCAAGGATCGTAATGACCGTACCACCGATATCTTGCTTGTGGATGTGGTGCCTCTGTCAGTGGGTCTGGAGACTGCCGGCGGTGTCATGACGAAGATTATCAACCGCAATACTGCCATCCCCTGTAAGAAGACCCAGACCTTCTCTACGTACGCTGATAATCAGCCTGGTGTTCTCATCCAGGTGTTTGAGGGTGAGCGTGCCATGACCAAGGACAACAATTCACTGGGTAAGTTCCAGCTTGACGGGATTCCCCCCATGCCCCGTGGAATGCCCCAGATTGAGGTGTCGTTTGACGTGGATGCGAATGGTATCTTGAATGTGTCGGCTGCCGAGAAATCTACTGGCAAGTCCCAGAAAATCACCATTACCAATGACAAGGGTCGTCTGAGCAAGGACGATATTGAGCGGATGGTGAGTGAGGCAGCCAACTTTGAGGCGGAGGACAAGGCCCGTATGGAAGTCGTGGAGGCCCGCAATGGCCTGGAGTCCTATGTGTATAACGTGCGGAACTCTCTGACGGATGAGAAGACACGTGAGAAGCTGGGTGCCGAGCTGTGTGATGAGAACTTGGAGAAGACCAAGGGGTACCTGAGTTGGTTGGAGGCTAATACCTCTGCCGAGAAGGCCGAGTATGATGAGCAGAAGACCAAGGCCGAGGAGGAGTTCCGGCCCTTCTTCATGAAGCTGTATGCCACTGAGCCGTCTGCCACTGAGGAAACAAAGGGCCCCAAGGTTGAGGAGGTGGATTAAACTAATACATATTGCGTTGTACGCGTTGTACTGTAAAAACAATACATCATCCTAACATTTAGGAAGATGCCTTGTTCATGTGAAAAGCCCCAACCAGATTATCCAGAATCCGATCACTGGGGTCCAGTACTCTGGACAATCCTACACGCCCTTGCCCAGAAGGGTGGAAAGGCCCTGTTTGCGTCCTCTCGTGATGACGAGCGGCGACAGTGGATTCTCATGCTCCAGACCTTACCGAAAATGATTCCCTGCCCCATGTGCCGCGAACATTCACAAGAATGGATAGTCGCGCATCCGATTGCCGTAATAAAAACGATGCCCTACGATGACCTAGGCCCCTGGCTGGTTGATTGGGTCTATGACTTCCATGAAGCCGTCAATGTCCGTGTAGGAAAGCCGTCGTTTGATAAGGCGCTACTCGGACCTACATATGATAATATATCAGTCCCAGGTGCGCTTCGTGTTTTGAAACCCTTTATTGAAACGGCCATCAGGCTCTCGGGCATAACTCTGATGCCGTGGAATAGTTGGGTTAGCTACGTACGTTTATTATGTTCTTATTATGGGCTCTAACTTAGAAGTTAGCAGATGATTGAAGGCCTAGTATATATCATATTTCTTTTTGGTCTAGGATATTTGTCATTTCAGAATATTAGGCGGCGCTAAGAGATGCTAATAGGCGCTAGCACGTAATCATATTCTAAGAATGGAATCTTGGGTAGCGTTGGTACATATTCGCGGGCAATTTTAATGAGACCATTAAAGTCAATATCGTATAAAAGTATCATACCAGAAAATCTTATAATAAGAACATCCTCCCACTCAATTCCAGGAAAGCTGTTTAATGTGAAAAATAAGAATAGGTACAGCGCAACAGATATTTTAAAGATCGTATCTGTCAAAATATATATCTTTGAATCACGTGTCTGTTTCTTTAAAAAGACTAATATAAATTGTATGGCAACTAGGATCTTTAATAAAATAAAATATACGTGATAACGCTTCATCTATTATTTCATTATATTAAACTGCTGAGTTAAGCAGCAGGGGTACGCTTGAGTTTGATAGACTTCTTGCCCGCGGCAAGAGTTGCTGCCGCGGTAGTTCCTGAACCGGAACCGGAACCGGATCCAGTCCATGCCGCCAGCCAAGATTCAAACATAGCCTGGCATCCGCGTGCAGCCATGGCAATTGATGTCCTCGCCGTGAGCTCATTCCCATCCTCCACGCCAATACGAAGAAGCATTTCGTCCTTCAGTGGGTGGGGAATCTTGTAGCCCGCAAAGTTCAAATTAGGATTCGCCTCTCCCTCCACGTGATGCTCCACAAGCCACGTCTGAATCATGTTCCCGAAGCTCTGGTCCTGATTCTTAATAGTGAAATCAAAGCCCGTCATGAGTGTATCAGAAGATACAGTCGAGATGCTCTCAGGTAAATCACCGGCATCAAGGCCCACGAAACCCTTACACATCTCAATCAGACCTAGCAAAGCGCGCTCAACAATCGCACGGGGTGCCATGGGGCCAATGGACTCAATCTGGAAATCAAAACTATTGGGCTCACCCTTCTCATCCACCAAGTAAATCCGCTGAATCTCCATAGTCTTGAACTCGCGGTCCAACTCTGAGCGACGCGCCTCATCATCTTTTAGCGACTCAGGCTCCACCTTCTTGTGCCGAACTAGCCACCTCTCAAAATGCTGATTCCTTCGCTCCGTATTGGTGTCCAGTGTGTAAGCATAGGACGCCTGGGATGTGGGAATAAAGCGGGCGTGCTCCCTCCCCAGACCCACCGTCGCCCGCATCTCCGCCTTCAGCGTAGGTACCTGCGAAGAACGCTTTCCGGGCAGCGTAGTTATCAGACAAGTATCGCGAGTCAGAGTATTCGCGGGGAAGAAGGTACGACCAGGGATTTCCACGAGAGCCTCAGACAAATCAGCCGCCTTCCTCCTCTCAAACACCTGGATATCCGCCGCCATCACGTCGCGAGGATCGGGGCTCTCATTCGTCACATCCAGCTTGAATACAATCCGGTCAGGGTCCCACTTCAGAGGATCTGCTCCATGAATGGGAATCAAACTGATCCTGTGGGCGAGGAGTTCATTCGGCTGTGTGTTACTGTCATTCTGGAGAATCTTGATATCGGGAGTATCCAGTACAACGCCGGGTGGGTCAGAGCGGAAGCCGATTACGGAAACAAGAGTCATGATGGCTCTCCTCAGTGTATTGGCATAGGGGTAGGCCGTAGGACCCAGGGTGAATTGGAGTCTCCGCTCAGAAGGCACTTGAATATTCTGAAATGTCGCCATGTGTAACTAATTCTGTTAGAGGCTATACATTCATTTTTTAGACCGAGTCTAACTACCACTTAATATTTATCTGATTACAAATAAACAATGTCTGAAACGTCAAGCTCTAAACTTAAAACACGTCTTACATCCAAGGAGAAACGTAGAATAAGGCGTGAAGAAAGGCGAAAGGCATATCTTTCTGCCGCTAAGAAACGAGAAGCAGAAACTATTTCTGTCTGTTCAGGTCCGAGCCCGGGTTCGGGCTTATCTAATTGGTGCTGCATGGTACCTGCGTTTTTACTCAAGCAGCCTTCTCGCCAGATTTTATAGAATGGCCCTACGGCAAGGTCAACCACCCCACACTTGTTTTTACAGTAACAAGTGCGAATGGTCCGAGGCATTTTTGAAGGAGTTATCTGCGACCCCTTACAAGTCAGAATTCCACTTTGTCTGTATTGACACTACACCTAGAAGTCAATTGCCCACTTGGCTGAAGCAGGTGCCAACACTCTTGATTAAGGGAGCCGATGAACCTGTCAAAGTCGGCGGAGATGTCATGAACTGGATGTACGAAAGGAAGATGGGTGATACCAACCGAGTTTCACCACCCTCTGGGAATCGTGGACAATCTAATCCTCAAAATAGCAACTCCGGTTCTGGCGCTGGCGCTGGAGTAGGAGAGCCTGAAGCCTGGAATATCTCCGAGATGGGTGGCAAGTTATCCGAATCCTATGGAAATCTGATAAATGGCTCAGGCGCCTCCGTAGAAAGCAGCAGTTCCAAGAATTTTGATTTCGCATTTCTCAACGGGAACGCAGCCACTGGAGAAAAGACTGGTCAAGGAATGGGTATGTCCGGACAAGATAGTGGTGGGAGTAAGAAATCTAAAAAGGAAGATTTGCTAAATAAACAATTGGAGTCTTACCAACGAAATCGCGATATTGGAATACCCAATCTACGACCCAGGCAGGCACCTATGTAAAAAATTGCAAAGCCTAAACACCTATGACATGGTATAGATAGACATGTCACAGTTGTCAGCATTCTGTATTCAATTAATCCGTTTCTTTGAAGAGTTACAACAGTCCTTTCCTGAGGAGAAGGGGATTTCTATGGCTCTGGAGGCTGTGAGGGCGGGTAAGAAGTCCAATCCACGCCTGATGCTTGATATCTTCTACGACAACATCTATTTGAAGGCTAATGATCTCATTGTCAATAGGAAGGAGGACGAGATTCGTGATTTGGCCAGGAATGTCCTGTCTCAGAAGTACAATGAGATGATGCCAGCGCTTATGATCTTTGATAAATACTGGCCCACAATGACTGCCGAGAATAAGGATATCATTTGGAAGTACCTCTTTGTTCTTTGTAAGCTGTGCGAGAACGTACGTGGTGAGAAGTAAGAATCGTGTTAGACACGTAAAGACCAATAATATCGTCTATCTATCCTGTCTAGATGAGTGCCTCCTTGAATGCAATCTTCCAGACCAAATACGACGAGTTCGCCGCTTCCTTGACGGAGGCCTTCCCTGAATTGACCGAGGTCGTGAAGATGGCCTTGGCGATTTCCCCCGCCGAGAGAACCACCATGTACAAGTCGCTGGTTCTCCCAGGGGCCGGAAGTCCCAAGAGGGAATCCACTGCCTCTCCTGGAATGGTTCTCCCCGGCGTCTATATCAACGATGCACTCTGGAATTCGTGCTCGGAACGTACGAAGGCTGCTATCAACCAGTTTCTCAGTATCATGTCCTTCTCCTTTTTGATTAACGATGGCAACACTGACTCTTTCGGGACCGAGGCATTCAAGACCTTCGCCGACACTTTCATGAATCAGTGGCGCTCCAAGTTGGACCGCTCCGAATTTGACTCTTTTACTGAGAAGTTGAAGGAACTGTTTGGTTCCGGGGGTGATCGTCTCCCACCCTTTCCCGAAAAGTTCAAGAATGGGAAACTCGCCAAACTCGCTGAGGATATTGTCCGTGAATTGAAGCCCGAGGAGTTTGGTCTGGATCCTGAGACTATGAAGCAGTGTGAGCAGGACCCCAGCCGGGCCTTTGAGGTTCTCATGCAGAGTACGATGCGAAACCCAGATGTCATCCAGAACGCCATGAAGCGCATCATGAAGCGTCTCCAAGACAAGTTCCAGCGTGGGGAATTCAAGCCCCAGGATATCGCAGCCGAAGCCGAGGAAATGATGAAGGAGTTCTCAGAGAACCCTCTTTTTGTACAGATGATGGAGTCCATGCGCAAGGCTTTCAGCTTTGAGGACCCTGAGGCAGCAGCCGCTGCCGGGAGACCTGAGAATGCAAGACTAGCTATAGTAAGAGATCGTCTCCGACGCAAATTGGAGGCAAAGAAACAAGCTAAGAAGTAGGTAGTATGGTCAAAGTCCCTCAATGTACTCCTGGATGGTGGGAAGACCCCCGAGTAATTATAACAGATTCATGGCTCGCACAGTGGAAGCGACGTAATACAGGTCATCCACCCTGCTTTACTGAGCGTATAAATGCTCTCACCAGGACATTTATCTCAATAATAGTGTTTGCGCTCATCATTTCACTCTTTAATCACGATATGACGACGACATTGATTTATTCACTTCTGCTCGGCACCATTATTACGCTCCCAGATATCATTGACATGATAAAGGCATCGTATATTCAGGAGCAGTTCATAGCGACTATTACCCCAAGTGAGCCAGCCTCCAATGCCTGGACAACTCCTCCGGTAGCTGGCGCAGATGACTCCTATGACGACGGGGATATGATGACTCTCCCCAGTCCCAAAAATCCCTTCATGAATGTGCTGATTGATGAGATTAAATACAACCCAAAGAGGCCCGAGGCGAAGTCAGTGGATGATCCTGTGGTGAAGGCGACACTGGACGACTATTTCAGAGTGAATTGGTACTCTGACCCCACTGACGTATTTGGTAAGTCACAGAATCAACGTACTTTTATCACAATGCCATCAACAACGGTTCCCAGTGATAGAGACAGTTTCCAGAATTGGTTATATAAGATTCCTGGTAAGACATGTAAGGAGGGTGGTCGTGAGGCATGTCTTGGTGGTACCGACGGTGCCCCTGTGCCTTGGCTCAACACATCACCCTAATTTCCTTAACTATAGCAGTAGGATGCGCGGTTTTCCTAAAATAAGTCTATCACAAGCATTGTTTGTAGCAATACTTTTGGTACTAGGAGTCTATGTATATATAAGGTCTGATGAGGGCTTTGATGTGGCGGCGTCAAGTTCACTTGCGACCCCAGCCATCCCTTGCGCCATGGGTTATTGGTGCCCAATTTCTTCAGGCAAAAATAAGGGCTACCGTTGTCCCGGAGGTACATTCGGTAGCGCAACCAATCTGTCAGATCCAAAGTGCTCAGGATTATGTAAGGCAGGTTGTGTCTGCCCTGAAGGCTCTACACAGAAATGCGCTACTCCTTGTCCCGCGGGATATTATTGTGTAGAAGGCACGGGTGGTGCTGTACCACCTCTGATTTGCCCTGAAGGCTATTATTGCCCCATATCAACAGTTGATCCTGTTATTTGTCCTAAGGGAATGGTGTGTCCTCCAGGAACGGCTTCTATCTCCTAAATCCCTTGTGTCTGTAACATGGGGCCCTTGGGTCCCCGGCATCTGAATTTTCTGAGAGTCCTACCATGAGATTTGAGAACCGATTTCACGCAGATGGCGATGGCACCAGATTCTTTAGTATTTCCTGGGCGACGTTTCACTGTTTTTTTGACTGACTTGATACATCTACAAAAGCGCAACGCCTGTTTCATTATGTTCTGTTGTATAGATTGTTTTTTTTTGAAAAAGTGTAGTTAGATGGATATCAACCGACTGACAAAGACACGTGATGACCTTTGCGGAATCCAGCAATATTACACTCAGAGTCTGGGCCCCGGTAAGTACACCACGACTAATCTGGTTCCTGATGCCAAGAAGGTAAACCCCCTCGCCGCTGAGCAGCAACTCATGTACCCAAGGGAGGGATATGGAATGAATAATTCCAGCATCGACTCTGATTCCATGCTTCGTAATGAGTCATCATTTAAGAGCAACAGGTGCCAGATTCGTGCGCAGGCCCGTCCCTTTCTGAGTGTGCCTTATATGGGGGGTGGGCGCGGGAATCCCGACATAGAAAGCCAATTGATTCACGGGGAGCAGGTTAAGCAGATGAAGGAGTGTGGTACGGTGACTGAGCAGGAATTCACTGGGCAATGGACTCCTCTGGTTCAGAGTTTATCTGAGAATATTCAGAATCCCAGCAATCTGGTCCCCGAGGTCGCTGCGGCTGGATGGATCCGCGGTGGTATTCCTAGCAGGGCTTACATGAGGGATGTGAATTGCTAATTGTTAATTGCTAATTGTTAAATCAAATCAAATCAAGTTGTATCTCACTGTGAAATATACCCACTGTGACATACAATATACAAAAGAACTCGTAAAAGTAGGATGGTCTCAAGAGTAAAAAAAACAAGAAAGATGCGTGGTGGCAAAAATCCTAAAATTGGAGAGCATGGTAATGATGATATCTTGAGACACCCGAATGTGGCAAATCTGGATAACTGTCTTGTAAATCTGAATGATAAATGTGTTGATGCCATTGACAAGATGATTACTATTGCCTTAGACTCAAAGCTTCCCCCTAGAACTCTCAAATATGACACATTCTTCGGATTATACACGTACGGTGGTATCCTAGGGGTTGGGGGCTCTACAAATCTGGCGACCCTACATATATTTGATCCCGACACGATTCATATCTTAGATATCTATGTCAGTGACACCAGATACTCTCCCAGTGACATTGCCAAATCCCTAGGATACACAAACTCAATTGATTACTTGAAACTGGCCTTGGATGTAAAGAGAACCTGTGAGATGTACGCCAGCGGTACGAGGGCCATACCGACTATAAAGGCAATAATCAACGACTTGAGAAATCTGATATTCCAGCAAATCTTGGATTGTGGTGAGGCATGTAATAATTTTGCATCCCATTTGGACAAGACTAGTGAAAACATGTTATTTCAGACTTGTCGTGGCACTAGAAGGACGTTATCTAAAAACGATTATGTCAGTCATGGATTACAATGGGGAGAGAGTGAAAGTCCAAGTTATGGACGTCCTGGTACTGGAACTATACCTAGTATAGTGAAACGCCCAAGGAACAATATTACAAGCCCTACAATACCCACAAGGGGTACCATGACTACGGTCCCTGGCACTTCTAAAGAGGAGTTAGCCCCTAGTTTCCCCAATAGACGTATTGTCACCGCTAGAAGAAAACAGACAGTCAGTCACAATCCTTATGTATAAATATCTAACATGGGTAGATATGGAGGATCCATTCACAGTTATGAAACACCCGTTTGAGGCCAGTGAAAATCCTCAAACGTATGTTGAGAGCCCATTTAGTTACGTCAGTAAAACTCCTGCCCGGCATGTTCTCGGCATTGTGGGGGGTAATGAGGTCAGTCTCCCTTCTGGAAACATGATAGATGTGGAATCCGATTTACGCGGGTTGAATATTCCTTTGACCCACTCTCCTGGGCGCCAGTACCAGGCACCTCCAGCAGAACAGGCCACTATTTACAGGAAGAATACCAAAGTGAATATGACGATTGACGTGAGGCCTAGACACTTGCCCGCCATTCAGATGTGGCCTTACGCACCTAGCTTTGCGCCTGTGCCCATGTCTGTACAACAGTGTGGCAGGCCCGAGAAATACTAGAGCTATACAAAAACCTAATAATATTCTTATATTCTTCTCATAAATTGCGCTACATAGAACTCACCACCTTTTTGCGCTCTTATATTCCTGAAATATCACCACCTTTTTTGCGCTCTTTTTTTCTAAAAAAGAGCAGGGATGACATCAACGAGGTCCAAGTACGACAATTTCCACCAGCAGGATGATATGCGTATTACTTCTTATTCGGCTCGGTACTACCTAGAGAAGCCAGAGCATAATTGCCCGTCAAGCTTTCCGGCAGAGCCAACGATTCGCCTTCAGTACTCAGGTGCCTCTTGGCCCGAAGGCCAGTGGAAGACGGATGTGGAGTCCGATTTGAAGAATATTAACCGCCTAGGAACTCGTGTGAAGAATAACTATATTCAATATAATCCCGAGACGAATAAAATAAATAAGCGCCCCCTGGTCAATCCCGAGGACCTTTCCATGGGCCTCACCCATCAGCGCCTCTACAACCCCCCCTGTACTCTGAGGGCCACTGGATGGAATCGCTTCGTTGATCTCCCCCACAACCCCCAGGAAGTCTTTGAAACACCCTTTGACTTCTTTATCCCATCCAGGACTCAGAGTAAGGACACTTGGACTAAGCAGTCCTGTTATAAGAAAATCGCCACCAGTATCAACAAGGGTTACTAAGGGTATTTATTCAAAGGAAGAATGTAACGTAGTAACTGTTAGGAGTAAAAACACCCTAACAGTTAGTATGGAAATCGCTGCCCTCTCAGGATTACTTGCCGTCGGCTATGCCGTCTCCCAATTAGCCGGCGGGAATAAGCAGCAAAAGGAGGGATTTCACACCCTCGGCCTCGGTATCCTTCCCCAGAAGACACCTCCCTCCGACCCTGCCGTGCCCCAATTTAGTCAATATTACACTGTGGGAATCCAAGAATATCTGGGCAAAGAAGAAAGTGCCAAAATGAAAGATCTTAATGACCGTCTGAATTATCTCGCGTCCATTGGTTCCTCCGACGGAAAACAGGCAGTACAAGCCCAGATGCAGACGATTCTGGAGCGGGCATCCCAAAGGCGTTCCAACGCAATGGCATCCGATGCCAAGCGTGCCGCCGCGAATACGTCATTTTCAAGCAGTGAATTGGATATGATGTATAAGACTCCCGGTGGGCAGATGTATCCTTCTGAGCCTAATGGTGGGCCCATGTACGGTGGGCCCATTACATACTCGTCCTCTCTTCCACCCCTGAGAAATCCTACGCAATCCAACAAAGAGGGCTTTAGCGGCGGTGGGCCCATGCCCGAACCCATTGAGTCCGCGACACCTCAGATTGCCATGACTAGCAGCGGTGTGGAGGCATCGTCCGCCTGGGTCAAAGGCGATTCAGTCTTCAGTAGTCTTAGTGGGCAGGAGATCGCTTCCTCCGAATTCAAGCACAGCAACATGCAGCCCTTCTTCGGAGGGAGGGTGAAGCAAAATATGACGGCCAGTGCCAACACCAGTCGTCTGGATATGTACACTGGCGCAGGGACCACACAGATTCAGAAGCAGGAGCAAGCCCCCATGTTCAATACGAATGTACCTTTCGGACAGCCTTTCGGTAATGAGGCCAATGCCGACTTCATCCGAAGCCGCATTGTAGAACCTGGTCGCCGCAATAATGAATTGCCCTTTCAAGCTACACGCGTGGGCTCTGCCTTGAACGAGAAGGGAGGTATCACGGGCAAGGGTGGATTCCAGCAATTCGAGGTGAATGAAATCATGAAACGCGCAATGCCTACTACCGATAAACTCCGTGTGGCCGATAAGCCTAAGGTTTCGTATAACAATCAAGTGATTCCAGGTGCCCACTTCGTTACAGCAGCCGCTCTGGATTCCGGGGAGGTCCGCAAGTACCGTCCTGATACCTTCTTCATTAATGAGACTGGTGAGCGCAATGGTGTGGCGACGTCCGAGGTGAGCAAGGAGGCCGTGAGACCTATGCAGATAATCAAGCACACCACACGTACGGATACCACCGAAGAACTCATTGGTACTCCCGCATCCCAGGACGCCTTCCAGTCCTACGTAGCTGGTGACTACAGGACTCCTATGACCCAGCAATATGGTGGTGCCGGCTATCGTAACACGGATGGAAGTGGCTACGGTGGTGGCGCCAGGGATGACTATGGCGCTGCGAGTTACGAGGTGAGACCCAATGAGCGTAATGGAACACAGGACCGCACGATGGGTCTGAACTTGGTGCCTGCCGAGTCTGGCCAGGTCGCAGTCCATTACAATGACGACGCGAGACCCACGAGGCGTGGGGAGACGGTAGGTAATATCCGGCAGACGGGTACTCCTGTCGGCTACGCGGCCGGTGCTCCTGCCATTACCACCTGGGACCCTAGTGACGTCGCACGCACGACCATTAAGGAGACTACGATTGACTGGGACTACCGCGGTATTTCCGGACCTGGTGCGGGACCTGAGCGCCTCAAAGTCTACGACCCCAACGATATCCCTCGCCCCACGCAGAAGTCTCAGCTGTCAGCGGATGCCCGTATTGCCGGCCCTGCCATCTCAGTCAATAAGGACTTCACCAGTCACGAGGCAGCCTACAATATGCGGAAAAACGAGTCCAAGACAACTACCTCCGTTCTCAGGAAGCCAATGGCGGGTAACGGGAATATTGCTGTGTTCAAGGGTGATATTCACCAGAAGTCCAGGAGGCTGACTGCCGACGACGTGAATGACAGGGCAATGGCCGTAAATCGTGTCACGGGTCTCACAACCGGCACTGCCGATATCGGGCGCGTAAAGTACCGACTCCCTCTGAAGTTGGATGTGAGTATGGAGCGTAACATGCCGGCCATGGTGGATGCGGTGGATAATAACCCCTTACACCAGTCCTTGAGGAAAAACGCCATTCACGATTCCATGCTTCTTGAACAGTTACAGAAGAGATAAATAATGAAGGGCATAGTAGATGAGTAGCCAGAATCTGCCTGTACCTATACCAGTGAGAGCAGAATTCAATGAATTTAATGAACAATATCCTGGCGTAGCTGGGTTTAGTAAGTTTGATGAAAATAATCTGTATAAATTCAAACCTATTAGCAAGTGGGTAGGTGGAAAAAAGCACATGGAACAATGGGCCATGAGACTCACTAGCACTGGTGAAGGCGCCACGCAAAAATCAATACCCTTTCTCTTGACATCTGGTGGTCGCAAGTCTAGACATGTGAGGCGTTCAAAAGCTAAGCGTACACTGACTAAGCGTAAGCACGCTAAGCGCAGACATGCTACTAGTAAGTTATAAGGTCCTTATGGGTTTCTACGATGATAGCGTTTAGAGTCCTCGTCTGTCAGAACACTGATAATACTCACAATGATACCAGCAATCGTAAAGGCGGGTGACCAATTCCCTCTCTGTCCTGTATTCAAGATGTCAAGAGATATAATACCCGTCTCACGGGAGACACAGAGGCAATTTACATTATTGAGGAATCTCACCGTAGGTGGGTTGAATGGGTAGTTGTCAGGTAAGGTAATTTCCAGATTATAGTCCTTGCCCTCGTGCCATTTAACTGGTATGCAATGAATATTTGCAGACCAGTTCAATATATTATTAGAGTCGTACGAAAGAGAATAGTAGTTTGATGTACTGTACGTGGCATCCTGACTATTGTAGTCCTTTATCTCCTTCATTAATCTGCGATTTGTCGTCGGATCCATTTCTAATTGGTCTACTTACAAAGGGCACTAGATAAGTAGTTCAATTTTATAACGGGGTATTCGGCGGTCTAAGACTTCTGCCATTTACATGACAGAAGAATGCAAACAACCAGAGGAAAGAGTTATCTTGTTGTTGGCCCCCCAGGCTGTGGAAAATCCCGTTGGATTCGTAATGCGGCTGCGAATTCAGGTCAGACACTCTTCCGCTGGAATTGTCGTGATGACCGTGCCCTCCGACAAGGTCGGGAACTCCTACATGGAATTGTACGGACCAGGGAGCCCACGTGGGTCTGGTTGGAGGGTGCCGACGACATTACACTGGATGCCCAGGCATTCTTACGTCGTATCCTGGAGACAGCTTCAGCGAATGTGACGTGTGCCCTGGAGGTGCGCAGGTTAGAGTGTATGTCCGAGCCCATTCAGTCTCGTTGTATTCTCAAGCGCCTTCCTCCACCCCCGAAGGTCTCATGGCGTCAGGGCGTAATTCAGACAAAATGGGGTCAGCCAAATGATATGAAGGCCCCCGTCGTGGAGACACCCAAGACACTCAAGGAGTTCCGAGAGGCGAGACTGAGTGGCGCAGACCCGTATGCGGTGGCTCTCCAGATTGCCAAGGGGCACCCCATGGAACGAGATGCCTTGAAGAGGCTCAGTACTGGTGTGAGTCCGTGGATTCTTGGTGCGTGGCTCTTATCATTTTAGTACAGGATAACAGAATGGAGGTTTCCTTTACAGAAGAAATACGTGAGATATCTGGAAGGGGTACTATGGCATTCTACATGTTTGGATATAACGGAGCCAAAATTGATATTCTGGAGATGAATGATACTCTTGAACTCTCGTCCTTTATAAACAAGGGTGAAAAGGGTGCCGGCAGAAAGCTTCTTTGTCATGTGCTTAAGTGGATCCGACAAAACAAGCCCCAGTACGATGAAATTACTCTGGCATCTGTACCGAGTTCCAATAAGTACAAGGGTATGGGGATGACTAAGAACAATGCACGTATTTCCCTCAACACGTATTACAAGTCACTCGGCTTCAGGAAGAATCGTACGAATTCCGTGAACCGTGATTTCACTGGTAAGATCGATGAACTCTTGGAGAGGTGCCTGGGCTCCAACATGGGTGGTGGTAAGAGGTCTAATAAGACCAGAAAGCTAAAGGCTAAAGCCTTATACGCGAAGCGTTATACGTTAAATGCGCATTCTTTTTCTAAAACAATGATTTAGCATACATGGAAGTTCATGAGACCCCCGCGGCCATTTACAGCGAGGCCAAGTCTGAATACACCAAGCAGCTCGTCTTCAACTTCCTGCCCGTCCTCCTCCGTTTCTTCTTGGATCGCTACGACGAGAGCAAGAAGGCCGCAGCCGTGACATCCAAGACTAGGTCGGCTCTGAGTGAGTTCCAGGATTCCCTGAAGCAGATTCCCGAGTGGAATTTGGACAAGGTACAGCGTGAGACGAGTGTGCTCTTAGAAAAAGTGAGTTGCGACTATATTGAGGATCTCATTACGGCAGTCTTCATTGCTCACACCAAGATTCTCTCTGCCATTAATCTTCACACCAAACCCCGGCGCGGACCCATTAAGATTACGATTCCCAAGCCTGACCATTTCATGCACCGGACAATCTCTGAGGGCAGCCGACTGATGTGGTCCAATGTATATCTATTTGACGACTCGGCATCCAGTCTGGAACGTCAGAAGAATATGAATGAGGTCAATCGGTTTCTGGAGGAGGGTATTCTCCAGGCAATCCGAAACCTTCTCCCGGTCAAGTCAATCTTGAGAGATAGTCTCCAGGAGGATGGCGACGATGCCATCCAGATTACTACGGGTCCCGCCTTATCCGAGGAGGATGAAGGCCCGACTCCCAAGTTTGATATTGAAGATATCAAACCAAAGGTTGAAGAGGCTAAGGTTCAGGAGGAACCCAAGCCTGTGGAAGAAACGCCCAAGCTTATCGATGAACCTAAGGATACTAATTCCGTAGTCCAGGTCTCAAAACTGGATGAGTCAGATTCCAAGGAAGGTACTCAAGCCCAGAATACCTTCGTGGTTGATACCGAGCGTAGTGTCGGATTCACGGGGGTTGATTCAGTCTTTGGTGAATCTGGAGACGCCGAGTTGAGACCCATGATTGATGAAGAGGAGAGTGAAATCAAAATCCTCGGAGAGTCTGAG
>Ga0114975_10001740_pt1 | contig 15240 bp, 14 predicted proteins | sample S_130626_EF_Meta_FD_87031 | JGI IMG/M metagenome (GOLD analysis project Ga0114975, IMG submission 87031) | Freshwater microbial communities from Lake Simoncouche, Canada to study carbon cycling - S_130626_EF_MetaG | ecosystem: Environmental > Aquatic > Freshwater > Lake | place: Lake...
ATGACATTTTCGGGGCGCCAACCTAATGGCATGAACCAGATTCGTAATTTGTCTTTCCAAGAATTTGCATGCCAAGCGTCTTGAATTAATAACCAAAGATGCATGAAATTAATTTTGATTGGATTCCAAGTTCGAACCGGCCTAGTGATTCCATAAACGGCTGGAATATCATCTCTTTCTTCTTGGAATGTACCAAAAAGTCGATCCCAAAAAATAAATATTTGGCCATAATTTTTATCCAAATATTCCGGATTAATCGCATGATGAACTCGGTGATGAGCCGGAGTTACAATGACATATTCAAGCCATCCCATCGTTTTGATGTGACGCGTATGGTACCACAACTGGGCAAATAAATGTAGCGGGGCAACCACAGCAATAACATTTTGTGGAACTCCAAAAACAGCCGCAGGCAACAATAAAAAAGTGAAAATTCGAAAAAAGACAGAAATACTTTGCCTCAGGGCACAGGCTAAATTAAATTCCTCACTGCTATGATGAACCAAGTGATTGTTCCAAAAAATATTAATCGTATGGTTTAAACGATGCACCCAATATCCTGAAAAATCGAGGGCCATAAACGCAATAAAATACAACAAGACACTTGACTGAACTTGAATAATATTAAAATGCTCCACCAACCATGGATAGGACAAAATCCCAACACTAAGTCCTAAAACATCCTTAGTTGAATTCGTAACCCCTGAACTCAAACTTGAAATCATGTCCAAGGTTTCCACCGTTTCAAATCCTTTATACCAACCGTACCACTTTTCAAATAGCACAAGAAATAAAAATAAAGGAGTCACAATAACTAAAATATTTCCGTAGGTTTCCATCGAAATTGTTTACCGTAAAATCATTTAAAAGAATCGTAAATGTATAAAAAAAATACGCGTTAAAGTGCAAAATTAAATTCGTTGAGTTTCATTTTTTCTATTAGGCATATTCAAATAATTTAAATGAGTCGATTAATGAAAAAATCGGCTAAATTTGGCAACCCTAAACCAAAAAAAATGAAAAAAAGTCCCTACATCGTATTCATCATTTTGTTGACTTTTTTCGTCATTTCATTTCTCTCCAACATCATAGGCCCGATCATTCCTGACCTCATCACCAGTTTTCATTTAAGCCTAACGATGGTGTCCTTATTGCCCTTCGCTTTTTTCATTGCGTATGGATTTATGTCCATTCCGGCAGGCATTATGCTAGAGGTTTTCAAAGAAAAGAAAGTCATGATGTTTGCTTTTTTACTCTCCAGTTTAGGCTCCCTTTTGATCGTTATTTCACCCAATTATATGTCCGCAATCGTTTCGTTATTTATGATTGGCTGCGGAATGGCCATGTTGCAAGTCGTGGTGAATCCCCTTCTCAGAACGGCAGGGGGAGAAGAAAATTATGCCAATTTTTCTGTGTGGGCCCAATTGATTTTTGGGTCAGCTTCATATTTAAGCCCTTTCGTCTATCAATCCTTTATTTTACAAAAAAAATTATCCTTTAGTCAGTCGGGTTTGGTTTCATCATTTTTCCAAAAAATACCCGATGCATTCCCCTGGCTTTCACTCTATGTCTTATTTATAGCCGTTAGCTTATTGATGGTCGTGATTATTTATGCATCAAAATTCCCCAAAGTCGAATTAGACGAAAGTGAAAAACCTGGACCCTTAGAAATCCATTTGGCCTTATTTAAAAATAAATATGTGATTTTATATTTCATCGCCATGCTTTGCTATGTAGGCACAGAACAGGGAATATCGAATTGGATTTCACAATTTTTATCAACGTATCATGGGGTAGATCCGCAGACGACCGGCGCTGATACGATAGCCTATTTTTGGGGACTTATGACCGCTGGGGGTATTCTCGGATTAATATTTTTGAAAATATTGGATAGCAGAATTGTGCTGGTCACCTTCTCTTTTTTAGCCATTGCCTCCTTAGCTCTCGCGCTTTTGGGCACAAAATCCATGGCATTATTGGCTTTCCCTTTGCTTGGCTTATTTCTTTCTGTGATGTTTCCCATCATATTTTCCCTAGCCTTAAATTCGTTCAAAGAGAACCATGGTTCCTTTTCTGGAATTTTAGTCACTGGGATCGTAGGAGGCGCCATTTTACCCTTTATCATTGGCGGGATTGGGGATATTTTTGGGTTAAAAATAGGCATGAGCGTTTTATTCATCACACTGCTCTATATTTTCAGCATCGGTTTTTGGGCCAAACCACTCGTGAATAATAAGCATTTGGACTTGTTTAAGAAAAAGGAATAGGATCGATTTATCCCAAAGAAATTAATGCTCATTGATATAATAGGTTCATCCGCATCCTGAAGTTTGATAGTTTCGGATGAATCCATTAGTGAAAGAGCCTAGCTCTTTAAATGCTTTTTAAAGAAGTTGATCGTTCTCTCCCAGGCCAATTTAGCAGTCGCTTCTTGATAGCGAGCGGGTGACGAATCATTATTAAAGGCATGTTGGGCCCCTTCGTAAATAAACAATTGATAGTCAATTTGATTATTTTTCAACGCGCTTTCGTAAGCAGGGATACCCGCATTGATCCTTTCATCTAATCCTGCATAATGCAACATTAATTTGGCTTTGATGTTGGGCACGAGTGAAGCGTCAATTTGTCGACCATAATATGGAACACCAAGGGTTAATTGGGGATCCTTGGACGCTAGGTCGTTCACGATACCACCACCCCAACAAAAACCTATGCAAGCCGTTTTCTGATTACTATTTTTTAAAGTTCTTAGAAAACTTAATCCACTCGCCATATTTTCAAGATTTTGCTTGGCATCTAACTTCCCAATCAATGTCCGACCCTCATCCTCGTTGGCAGGCGTACCCCCAAACGTGCTTAGTCCATCAATCCCCAAAGCAATAAAACCCTCCTTGGCAATTCTCCTAGTCACATCCTTAATGTGTGGAGTCAAACCCCGATTTTCATGAATCACTAAGACAGCACCTAAGGACTCCTTCGCATTTTTGGGTTGCTCCAAATATCCTTTGATGACGCCATTGGGTGATGGGAATTCAGCGGTAGAAAAATTTAAATCCGCATCATCTTCCGCGACCATTGCGCTAGCCGAATAACTTCCTTCCAAGGCTGGAAGAATCGTATTTAAGGCCGCTACTCCTCCGACTAATTTTGTCAAGCGATTCAAAAATACCTCTCGGGTTAATGGCTTGTGGGTATATTCATCAAACAACTGGATGATTTCCTGATTAATTTTCATGTTTTTTTATTTTTTAATTTTCTTATGAAATATTTGGAATCAAAAACTACACATTTTGATTGATAAATTTAAAAAATATGGAAATAAGTAGACCAAAGAGTCCTAAAATTTCAAAATTTTAAACGAGGTCAAAAAATATCTGGCATAAAAATTGTCACTGAATTCTAAAGACTTAAATTTTTTTGGCGGTCAGTGTAAGACTGCTAAAGCATAATTATGATGTAATTAGATACGCAAAAGGTCACATCGTGTATTTTAAAAAGTTGTAAATTTAGGTGTGTTTTCTGCATTAGCTACATTCTTAAAAAATTATGTAGTAGAGTTAGATTAGTGTAGCTAAAATAAAGCTTTTTGGTAATTGATTTCTATCACATTGGAGCTTCGGAGCCCATTATTATAATATTAACTAATAGTAGACTTAAAACTTTCGAAAAAGCCTTTATCGGTCTACTTTTTGATGACAATTTACAAAATACTTACAATCCTAAATTAAATGTTTAGTAAAATATCTTCAGGATTTCCTTCTAGAATTAATTTCCCACTTTTTAGCTTAAAAATTTTATCACAGTTTGAAACCGTTGAAAGTCGATGGGTTACAATTATAATTGTTTTCTCCCTTTTAAGATTATTTATTGCATCCATAAAACCTTTTTCCGTTTCATTATCTAATGAACTTGTCGCTTCATCTAAAATTAAAACAGATGGATTATGATATAGGGCACGAGCTATTCCTATTCTCTGACGTTGGCCTCCTGAAAGACGAGCGCCACGTTCTCCAACTAATGTATGTATTCCTTCATCCAAATTCAAAATGAATTCCGTCAATTGAGCCGCATCTACAGCCTTATTGACCGCATCATCATTTATAAATTTAGGATCAATTCCAAAAGCAATGTTGCTACGCAACGAATCGTCAGCTAAATAAATTGATTGTGGAACATAACCAATTTTATCTTGCCAAGCTCTGCAATAACTTTTAAGTGGCATATTATCGATTAAAATCTCGCCATGTTCAGGTTCTAACAGTCCTAATAGCAAATCAATTAAAGTGCTTTTGCCAGAACCACTTGGCCCAATAAAGCCAACCGTCTCCCCTTTTTTTATTTCTAATGAGATATTTTCAAGTACTAATTTGCTTTTTGAAGTATATCTGAATTTAATATTTTTGAAGATAATTCTATCCCTAAAATTTAATTCTTTATTCTCCTGTTTTAAAATAATGGACGTATTTATAAGGTAGAATTCATCGTACAAAAGATTAATTGTTGGCCTTGCAATTTGAATTACTTGCATGTAGGACGCAATTCTATTAATAGATGGAATTAATCGAAATGCTGCAGCAGTAAATATCCCCAAGGTTGGAATTAGAATATCTATAGGCTTATTTTGAGCTAACATGGATAAAATCAAAGCAACCAAACTAATTACGGCGAGAACTTCTATGCAATGTCGGGGTAGTTGAGAAAGAGTACACGCTTTAATTCTAATTTTGGATAAACTCAGGTTACTTTTTGAAAATTCATTTGTAAAATGATCAAATCGATTCATCAATTTAATATCTTTCACTCCGTCTAGACTTTGAAGTAAATTTTGATTTTTTATTACTGTAAAAGTTTGGCGCTCCTCTCCCCACATTAAAATTCTATTTTTAGTAGATTTATGAAAAATAAATAGAAAAATAATTAAAAATGAAGCTACAATAAAAGCTCCTTTAGGTTCAATAAAAATAATCAAACAGAAAACCCCGATAGTGGCTGAAAGTTCAATAATTAAGCCCATTAAGGCCTGAGTCATTTCAGTAAAATGATCTATTTCAATGAAATTTCTAAGTAATACTGCAGAATTTCGATTTAGGTGAAAAGTATATGGTTGATCTAAATAACCCTTTAATAATAGACCTACTAATTTTTTTGATAATGAAAAAGAAAAATTATTTTGATACCAATTGACAAAAGTTAAAAAAAGAGCCTTAAAAACATATATTACAACAATAAATAGTAAGCCATACAAAATGAGTTTAGAGTGCGATGTATTTCCTATAAGTTCAATAATAACTTTTAATTTGGGGTAATCTTCTAAAATATTTGGATTTAAAATGATAGCTAAAGCCGGAAGTAATATTCCAACACCTAACATTTCAAAAAGCATTCCAAAAAACATTAAAATAAAAAGAAAAACCATACCCTTTTTAAACGAATTTGGAAGTAGATAAATAAACTTTTGAAAAATTGTCATATAATTATAATCGTTAAATTTTAAAGCCAAATTGGCCTTAATTGGTTTCGGTTAATAATAACTACGGCCTATCATAATCTAATAATGATTGCCTTTACAACTATATATTTATTTTTAAAAAACTTCATTAGGTAGGGTTTTCTTTAAAAAAGCAAAAACACCATTTAATTAAAAGCGGTGATTAATAAATATATAAAATTACCTAAACCTATTAAGAAAAATTCTTCCATAATTTACGATTTGCAGGACAAAGTTTTTCTTAAATAGATTAAAACATGTATTGAGATTTTGATTAGATTGTAATTTAAAAGCCAAAATGAGGTGCTTATGTTTTTGTTTTAAGTTCCAGCGGTGTTCATCACAATGAATTAGCAATTCATGGTACTCGCCTAAAATAGGATTTATAAATTCATTATACTTCTTTTTAGTATACTCATTCAATTTGGTATACATATAAATACGATTCAATAAAAATTCCTTTGACTTTATACTATCCGTGTAACTTTGGCCCCCTAAATGTTTTCGATAGACAGACATAATTTCAGGGATATATCCAATTGGGCCTCTTTCAGCCAAAATTACGTACATAGGTATATCGCCACTTTTACAATCATTAAACCAACTAGGCAATGGATTAACGTACTTTCTTCGCATCATCACACTAGCCGTTGCCATGAACCAAGTTTCCTTCTTTTTAAAAAAGTCGCCTGTATTTGTCCAAAATGCCTGATTTGGGGAATTAACTAGTTGGGTTGGCCGTTTACTCCCATCTTCAAAAATTATTTCCGCATTGTGAAAGCATGCGGAAGCTTCTAAATGAGTGTTTAAAAAGTCGACCTGCTTTTGTAACTTGTGTTTGTTTGTCCAATAATCATCTCCCTCCACATATATTACATATTCTCCTTGGCATTGATGAAAACAATTTAAAAAATTTTGCTTGGCTCCTATATTTTGTTTTCGAAGATATGCTTTAATTAGGTTTGGATACGAATCTGCATATTTTTTAACAATTTGAGCGGTTTCATCTTTAGAATGATCTTCACCAATTATAATTTCATAATCAAAATTAACTACTTGACTTACTATACTTTCGAGACAATTATCGATAAAATTGGCATGCTTATACGTTATTATACATATACTGACTTTAGGAATACTTATTATTTTAGGCTTGCTATACAAGTCAACATCATCCTGTGAATTCATGATTTTATTTCGATAATACGCCATAACGAATGCCTGATTCGTCAAAGCCATTGCCATTATACAGTCTGTAAAAATTTAATTTACAAGGTAATACATTTGTGCATTCAACTATCATATCTTCCCAAGAACTATGTAAGTCTATGCCTTAATCTATAGGACGCTCCTAAGTTAATAAATCCATACTTTGAGTACATTTACACGGTTACTGTTTGTTACATTTTTCTTGTAATCCGATCCATTACGGACAAAAAACCACAGATAAAATTTATCTTTAATTTTCATTACAGGTGCATTTGAAATCACTCCTTAATCGTTTTCAAAAGGAATCGCCATTTTTTCAAAAAGGTTCCAATCAATTAGGATTTCTGAAGTTGCTCATTTAATGTCATAAATTGGTTCCATTTGACCATCATAATATATCCACTTTCGACAAGATAAATAAAAGTTATAAAACAATGATTTTTGCTGAATAATAGAGATCTTTCCCATAAATCCTGGTTCCAAGTTTGGTGTGGCAAAAATAGAGCCATATGAAAATTTAGTCCAAATTTCCCCTTATCAACCACTAATCGCTATTCCTAGATAATTGTGGTAAAGAATATCCATTCGATTAGGCAAACCAAAATAATATAAGTATTAAACTCCCCGACTTGAATAATTTCTGTGAGCAAAATTACAGCCCAAACTAAGAAACCCTTTATTCCAAATTTTAATAATTGCTCCGAAGATTTTTTAAGAATATTGGAGGAATTTTCCACTTCTAAAACCAAGTAATAAAGTAAACTTTGGCCTCTATTTTTCCTTTGAGAAAAATAGATTCTACAAAATCCAATATGAAAAGTATCTACAACTGAAAATTAAACTCTTCATAAATAGAACCTTTTTTAATCAAGTTCATGTATTTTTAAATAGCTGAAAATTAATAGAAATAAATTAGAAAAGACTAAATATTCAAAATCTAAATTATACTTTTAAACCACGAAATAAATGATTTTTAAAAAAATGCAATTGCGTTCTGAATTAATGTTTCAATTTTGTAAAAAAATTTACTTTTTTTTCTTAAAAATAGTCTCCTATTTTTTATTCATAAGTGCCTTAAATAATTTTTTCAAAATTTGGGCTAAAAATAAAAATACAGATGAAGTAATTGTCATTTCTTTAACCGAACACATCGGTGATATAATTGCAAGTGAGCCCATTAGCCGCTACTTAAAAAATAATTTTACTGATAAAATTGTTTGGGTAGTTAATCAGAAGTATTCCAACTTTGTCAGGTATAACCCTACTATTGATCATTTAATATGCGTTGATTCCATGTCGGAATGGATATATTTGAAAAAACTATTAAAAGCTTACAAAATTAAAATATTTGATTTGCACATTGACCAGAACCGTTGTAATAAGTATTTCCTTACTATTAAGAATCCTAATTCAATGGGGATATCAACCTATAATTATTATAATTTTGGCAACTTATTGGGTGTTTTTTGTCTCAACGCCTCTATTCCTTTAATAAATGATACCCCAAAATTTTATTTTCCACCAGGCTATCAAATAGCTAACGAAGATAAAGTGCCCTTTATGCATTATGTCTGCATACATTCAACTTCAAGACAGACCTCTCGGAATTGGAATATTGAAAAATGGAATGCTTTAACTGATGCCTTCCCTTCTACAAATTTTATTGAATTAGGGTTAAACGCAAACTTAGACCATAAAGCTAATTGCTATAATAGTCATTGTGGTCGAATCTCTTTTTTTGATAGTGCTTATATTTTAAAAAATGCCCTATTTTTAATTTCAATTGATAGCTCTTTTGCACACATAGCCAATGCATTTAAAATTCCATCACTGATATTATTAGGTAAATATAGCCATTTCAACTCATATATGCCATATTCTGGCAATTTCGAATTAACTGAAAATGCCGAAATCATACATTATGAGAGACCCGCTTCAGAAATTCCTTTAGAATTAGTTGTTGACAGACTTGCCCGGAAAAATGTTTTTAAAAACTCAAATACATTACAAAATTAAAATATAAATGAACTCTAAAAAAGTAAACATAATAGTTCTGAATTATAATAATTATCGAGATACCATTGAATGTATTGATAGTATTTTAAAATTAAATTACGTTAATTATAATTTAATTGTAGTAGATAATACATCAACAAATAACTCTTTTGAATATTTAAACAAACATTTTAAATTATTAAGAGAAAAAAGTATTATTTATAATTATCAATTATTGGAAGAAAATGAAAATTGTATTTTCGACGATAGCTGTCAATTTTATTTAACTAGAACAAATGAAAATAATGGATATTCCAGTGGGAATAATATTGGGATAAAAATTTCAATGGAATATACTAATTGTGACTATATCTGGATATTAAATAATGATACCATTGTTGATATTGATTCTTTAATGAATCAAGTAAACTATTTTAACTCTCAGATTATTCATGGAAATAACTTGGGAATTCTTGGAAGTAAAATTTTAAATTACTCTAATAAAGAAAAAATTCAATCCGTTGCAGGTTCTTATAATAAGGTTTGGGGTATTACAAAATTGATTGGTTTTAACAAAAATATAAATGAAATTTCTCAAATTAAAGTTGAAAAAATCGATTACATAAGTGGAGCCTCCATGTTTATATCAAGAGATTTTATCTTGGATGTAGGTTTTCTATCAATAGATTATTTTTTATATTTTGAAGAATTGGATTGGGCACAAAAAGCAAAAGCAAAAAATTATTCATTAGGTTATTGTAATGAAAGTAAAGTTTATCATAAAGGTGGAGAAAGCGTGCACTTCAATCAATCTTTGAATAAAAATATTAAAAGCCATTATTATTCAAAGAACTATTTAACAGAGTATCACGGCACAAAAAGTAAATTAATTTATACCTATAAATATTACCAAAACTTCAAAAATTATATTTTCATTTATTGTGGTATCTTTTTAATTATTCTAAATAGGCTGAGAAAAGGCCAAATCAGAAATATTTATTTTATCCTCAAGGGAATTTATGATTTTAACATTGAAAAGAGCAAATTGATCTAGTATATTATCTACCAGCTAAAATTATAGATTCATCAATATTGATATTTGAAACCTTTTTTAGCTCTTGAATCACCATTCTGCCCCACACGCTTTTTTATTTACTCCTAGAACTCTTTAAAGTCATATCATAAGGTTCTACCATCGTCTTTAAACTAAGCAAACAGTGTTTTGCTAACAATATAAATATCTCACTTTCGTATGATAGGAGTAATTTAGCAGATACTACTCTTAAATACCGGTTCTTAATACTAGTCCCTTGCCATTGACTGATATACATATAAATAAATAATAGCAAATTACTCTGATAAGGGAGATGAAATGGCGATTTGGGAATCAAAAAGAACAATTGCAGTTATTGTAGGTAATTCACAATCATTATTAAAAGCAAAAATCGCACTTAATAATGGCAATTTATTTCTATTTATTGATAATGGAAAAGAAAGTTTAAATCCTAATAGATTGTTTTTTTAAGTCAGAAACTCAACAAGAATGTTTTCTTTTTATCAACTGTTTTGGCAAAAGATTTTTCTGTTGAAATAAAATTTAAGTCTTTACCGTTTCCATACAACTTAGATGTACTTGAGATAGAACAAAATATAAAGTTTTTAAAGGATGAGGTAAAATTGATTTACGATAAATATTCTATTGTTTAAAATATTATACTGATATAAATTGTCGCTAGGTTAAAATAAGACTAATGGGAATTATCCCTGTTCAAAAAGATAGGAGCGAATGTATTTTAGAAATAAAAAATATTATCAAAATCCAATTTGTAGCACCCCATTTAACACAGGTCACAAAAAAAGTCCCTGAAAATCAGAGACTTAATTTGTTGTTGGCGGTCCGGACGGTCTAAATGATACTTAATTTACAATTCTTATGAGGATCAAATCAATATTAGATTTATTAACTACAATTTTATCAACACCATTGCAGTTGAAATCACTTGAATGTTCACTTTTCATTGTTCCTAGTATTAATAAAGGAATTACTTTAATTTAAATGAAAAATTATAAATAGTAATATTTCTTAGTACAATTACAGAAAAAGTGGACAAAAAGATATTTTTAAAAGTTAGTGTTTACATACCATTAATAACTCAGAAAATGGAAGCTTCCACTAGCATTAATATTTTTCTTAATCTAACTTTGAATATGAATAGAATGATTAATTTAAAATTTTGCAAGTAAATGAAACCTTTTCAAAGAAATGGAACAAATAAAAAAATGTAATCCTACCGTAATTCTACCAAAAGCTTTAAATGGCCCTAACACTAAAATAGATTTAAGAACATCTCCAATACACGGACATGGTATTTTTTCAAATGCAGAAATATCGGAAGGCGAATTAATTGAGGAAGCGAAGCTATTAAAGCTAAGTTTTAGATCAAAAATTTTTCAAGATTCTGTTTTAATTAATTACGCCTGGGTAAATGAATCGTGCATCTGTGAACAATGTCAGAAAGAAGGAATGGAACAATACTTAGCGTTAGGCTATGGATCAATATATAATCATTCAAAAAATCCTAATACAAAAATGAAACTGGATTTTGAGAATGAAACTATGAAGATTTATTCGACTAGGAAAATAGAAAAAGATGAGGAAATTTTTGTCAGTTATGGTCCAAAATATTGGTTAATTAGAGACTTTTGGAAAAATGCCATTGGAGAATAGCTATCTAATATAAATAGCTTGAATAATATAACAGTCAGGATTAATTCGTCCTAAAACAATTTGAGTTGATTTAAATCATATCTTATTCAGGTAAAATTTGAATTTAAAAGTTTTTCCCTCATTTCTAATCTATCTTTTATTTATGGGTTTACTTAAAATAAAAAAAGTATTAGAGAAATTTAATTGAATCGACTTGACAATGAAAATTCTTTTATATAAAGAATTACTTTTTCTTTAAAATGTTCGGCCTAATAATAAATCGAAATGGTCTAATTATCCAATAAATTCCAATTAAATATTTTGGCAGTCTTATTACTTCAAATTCATATAACCCCGGTTTAAAAACATAAAAAATATATTTAAAAATAAAAATAAACTTAGATATTATTCCTTTAAAAAATATTACTGTAGAATTAATATGCAAAAAATAGTATTTTAACCTCTTTAACCTATTTTTTGAAATTAATAATGATTTTGGATGTTTTCTGTTCTCTAAAATGCTATTGATTATATGCGAAGGGGTTTTATTTGTACTTTTTACACCCAAAGTTTTACACTCAACTCCAGTAATTAAACCAACGGAACTCATTATAATTCCTAAATTTAAAGAACCGTTCAGCTTGGCAAGTGATGATAAGTCTAAATTGCTTTCAGAATTTTCATTAATAAACTTAAATGAATTAGCAACATCAAGAATATGTTTCAACGAATTAATAGAATCATGTAAAATATGATGCAATAAAATAGTTCGAATATTTTCAACTTCATTTAGCACCTTAATTTCAGTTCCATTAATTTGAATTCTATTATATTCATTTAAATTAAAATCCGTATTTAAACCAGATATAGAAAAATATTTTTCTACTATTTTCCAGTGAATTTCAATATGAAATTCATTTTTCAATCCAATATTTTTCTGAAAGGATAAATCCCTATATTCTTTAATAAATTCTTTTCTATCTAATTTAGTAAATGCCTGTTCTTGTATAAGAATATAGCCATCTGCTTTAAATAAATCAACTATTTTGGAAAGCTGAGATGGATTTACAATGATATCAATATCGCTCAATTCTCTTGCAAAAACATCACGGTAAAATAAATGTGCAAATGGAAAACCTTTATAAGGCACATAATCTAATTGATTCTTTTTTAAAAAATTAAAAACCCTATCTGCTTCAATAAACAAAGACAGGTTTTTAATTTTTAATTCACGAACTTCATTTTTAATTTTAAATGAAATCTCAGTAGGAATATTATATTTAAGTAACGCATCAAATACTTGAATTCGAATACTTTGTCTTCTGCAGATTATTATTAGGTCTTCCCAATCAATTGAATTTCTCTTAATAAACAAGGGTATATCTTTTTCTGGAATAGATCCTAATACGCACCGAATTATTAAAATGACCAATGCCATTGCATTGCCATATTTTAATTTAATTTCTTCTATTAATATCATTTACGCGTTAACCTTATTTTTTCAATGACTAAATCAAATGTTTGTTTTATCGTCATTTTTTCAGTGGTCACCTCTATTGAGGGGAATGTCTTTAATTCAAAAGGAGAATCAATTCCTGAAACATTTTTTATTTTATTATTGAGTGCTAATAAATATAGTCCCTTCGTGTCTCTTTCTCTACAGACTGTCAATGGAGTATTTACAAAAATGTCTACATAAGCCTCATGTAAGATGTTTTCATTTGACTCATGCATTACTTTCAGTGGAGTTATCATAGACACGACAACATCGTAACCTACATTCAGTAAAATTTTTGATAATTCAGCAACCCTTCGGACATTTTCAATCCGATCCTCTAAAGAAAAACCTAAATTGTTATTTAATCCTAACCTTATTTCATCCCCGTCTAATACAATGACTTTCTCATTAAATTGTAATAACCATATTTTAAGCAAATTGCCTAACGTAGTTTTCCCTGAACCCGATAATCCCCAAAACCAGTAGCATATATTTAAATTCATCAATAAAATTAATTAATTTTACTCATCATAAGAAATAATAAATGTTTAAGTACTTTGCATTTGGCCTGAAAATAATTTCAGATTTAGATTTACCTGAACTAATTGAATCACAATTTGAAGAATATGATCTAGAAATCACCCTTGGGGATATTCCCCGTGTAATTTGGGATAATAACAGCTTACACAATCCTATTCTATCAATAGATAAATGCAATCTTTTATTAAAACTCCCTCCAGCAACTTATTTAGCATCTAATGGAAGTAGAATTTTCATTGCACCAAATCCAAGACAAGATTTCGATTCTATTAGACTTTTTTTATACAGCAATATTTTTGCTGCAATTATGCACCAGCGAAATTATCTGTTAATTCACGCATCTGGCGTTGTATATAAGGAAAAACTACATTTATTTTTAGGTGCATCAGGAATGGGGAAATCAACAATCGTAGCTTTTTTAGAAAAAAAAGGATATGAAATCTATTCCGATGATGTAATTTTATTTAAACTAACTGATGGCGAACTTACAACCTGTCAAACTTATCCTCAAATCAGATTATGGGAAGACACATTTGATAAATTAGGAATTAAAAAAATCATGGCAAAAAAAACAAGACCTGAATTGCCAAAATTTGGAATAAAAATAAACAAATATGTAAAAGGGGGGTTTTATCAATTAGGAAAACTTTTCTTTTTAGCTAATTCGTCAGATTCTGAAAAATTTCAAATTTCAAACTTAAATTCTATCGAAACCTTTAAACTATTACATCAAAATATTTATAGGGTACAACAAGTTTCTAAAAAATTAGATCCAAATTATGTTTTTAGTATTTTATGTGAAATCTCAAAAAATCAAAGTTTTATAATTAAAAGACAAGCTGATTTTAATACCATTGAAGAACAAATGGAAATAATTCAAACTAAGTTTAAAGATGAATAGTAAAAACCTAATTTGGTTGGCTTCTTATCCAAAGAGTGGTAATACCTGGGTTAGAACTTTTTTTAATTTATATCTATCAAAAGATTTGAATTTAAATTTCTCAAACCTTAAAAACGATATTTTACATTCTTCTAGAAGTTATATTGACAAGTATGCTGATTTAGACAGTACCTTATTATATAAAGATGAATTAAATTTAATTAAGCGATTAAGCTTAAAAACACTTTCAGATTCTAATTCAAATCAACTTTTTTTTATTAAAACACATGAGAAATTCTTTAAACTTACAGATAATCTACCTAACATTCCAATTGAAAATACACTAGGAATAATTTATATACTACGTAATCCTCTTGATATAGTTGCATCATATGCAAACCATATCAATAAAACGTATGATGAAATAGTAAATTACATGAATGATCCGAATTATCATCTTACAAGCCAAATTGGAAATTTAAATTTATCGCCTGCAACTCCTCAATACGTAAGTTCTTGGAGTGAAAATGTAGAAAGTTGGATTAATCAAACACAAATTCCAATTCTTGTAATACGATTTGAAGATTTACTATTGGATCCGATAAGTAATTTTACTAAAATGGTTGAATTTTCTCAGATTAAAGTCAATCATCAAAAAATAAAAAATGTAATCGAAAAAGTACAGTTTGATAAATTACAAAAAAAAGAAAATGAGGAAGGCTTTTTTATAATGAATGGGACCGAACGAAATTTTTTCAGGAACGGAAAGGCTGGAGGATGGAAAAATGAATTAACAAATAATCTGGTTTTATCTATTATTTCCAAGCATTATCAACAAATGAAAATTTTCGAATATGTTGCCTGATAATGATTTTAACTTTAAATATTTAGGCCAGATTGAAATCAAGCCGTACTTAAAAAAT
>Ga0114975_10001743_pt1 | contig 15221 bp, 12 predicted proteins | sample S_130626_EF_Meta_FD_87031 | JGI IMG/M metagenome (GOLD analysis project Ga0114975, IMG submission 87031) | Freshwater microbial communities from Lake Simoncouche, Canada to study carbon cycling - S_130626_EF_MetaG | ecosystem: Environmental > Aquatic > Freshwater > Lake | place: Lake...
TTTAGTTGTTTCGTTTATGCTTTTACAAATACTACCCGGCTACTTTGATTAAAGTAGAAATAAAAGAAAAAGTAAAACCAGTTGCTATTTGCTTTCATCGTGATACAAATATAGGCTAAAAAGCCCTATTACAGGCTAAAACAGGAAAGTTTTTTACATTTTACTAACAAATATTCGTATTTCAAGATTTTTGAGGTCTCCCATTTTTATCTATTTTTGTAAAAAATAACCCATTATGAAGAAAGAAGTAGGCCAAGTTTTATTTGCATGTATTACTTATATCGTTTTATTAGAGTTGATATTAATTTTCGCTTCAAGATAGATAACCCCCTAGGTCAAGAACAAAAAACAAAGTCCCTAAGGGACTTTGAAAATCAATTGAGTTTTTATTTTAGCCCTTTAAATTCTTTAAAAGGGCTAAAATAAAAAAAGCCCCCCCGTGGAAACGAGGCGGCTTAACGATTGCTTGCCATATGAAAATTGTTCGTTAACTATTGGTTGGCAAGCTTTATAATTAGATTTCTCCAATCAGGACCAATAGTCCAATAAGTTAAATTACTTCTTAGCAGCTGTATCAACTTTAGCAGTTGAATCAGTAGCAACAGCAGCAGTGTCAACAGTTGTTGCAGCAGAATCAACAGTTGTTGCAGCAGAATCAGCAGCTGGTTCAGTAGAAGCACCACCACAAGCAGCTAATGCAGCGATAGCGAAAATTGCGAATACTTTTTTCATTTGGAAAGGTTTTAATTGTTTAATTATACCATTAATACAAGATTAAATAAAAGGTAACCCCCGATTTCAAAAAAATCTAAAAAAAATAAAAATTAGGCATTTTGGGTTACTTTTACCCTCCCAAAGTATTAATATCTTGAAAGCTGAATACAACGAAACCGCCCTGTTAAAAGGGCTAGCAAATAATGACTCTAAAGCGGTGGAAACCCTTTACAAAAGTCATTTTAGCACTATTCAGCATTTTATCGAAAATAATAATGGTTCTTTTGATGATGCTAGGGATATTTTTCAAGAAGCAATGATCACATTGTATGAGAAAGTACAAAACGAGTCATTTGTTTTAACCTGTCAAATCAAAACCTATTTATTTTCAATCTGCAAGCATTTATGGCTTAAGCGTTTGCAACAAATGGGTAAATATAGCGCCCCTTTAAGTGTCAATGAGGAAAGTATATCGGTAGAGACTGATATGGATGAATTTGAAAAAAAGGATGCAGCTTTTGCCATAATGGATAGAGCTTTAAATAGCCTTGGTGAACCTTGCAAAAGTTTATTAGAGGGTTATTATTTGAATAAAAAAGGGATGCAAGAGTTAGCGGAAGCGTTTGGGTATACCAATTCAGACAATGCCAAAAACCAAAAATATAAATGTTTGCTGCGTTTGAAAAAATTATTCTTTGCGCAATATAACATTGGAGATTAACAATGAATAGCATGAAACAAATGGACGACATACAATTATTGGAGGCGATTGAAAGGTACTTGACTGGAGATATGAATACTTCAGAGGCAGCACAATTTGAATTGTTGCGTCAAAAAACACCTGAAATTGACCAAATGGTTGTTGAACATAGCATGTTCTTACATGAGATGAATATTTATGCTAATCGAATCAATTTTTCAAAAGTATCCGAATCTACATTTAATAAGCTGATGGACCAAGGGGAATGGGCACCAAGGGATGAACAGTCTACTTCCTTCAAGCTAATTCAATTATGGAGTAAGTATAAAAAAGTAACTGCTATTGCCGCCTCTGTAGGAGGATTTATCGCCTTATTTACAGCTTCTTTAACTGTTTATATTTCGTCTAGCTTGAACGGTTCTCAGGTATTACAATTAAGTAAAGCAATAGAGGTTATAGAAAAAAAGCAACAAGCTCAAGGACATATATTAAATGAGGTGAAAACAAAAATGCCAGAAAATGCAACTTTAATTAGTGGCGGTTCTGGTTTTTTAATTGATAAAAAAGGATATATAGTAACAAATGCGCACGTTTTAAAAGGGAATAGTGCTATTGTAATAAATAGTATTGGGCAGGAATTAAAAGCCACCATTGTTTATGCAGATAAAATAACTGATCTAGCTTTAATTAAAATCACAGATTCTGATTATAAACAGCCAAAAAATATACCCTACTCTATTCGCGAAAAATCAACTGAATTGGGTGAGGAAATTTTTACACTTGGATACCCACGAAATGACAATGACATAGTTTATGGAAAAGGATATTTAAGTGCGCAATCAGGTTTCGAAGGTGATAGCAACGCATACCAAATTCAAATAAGTGCTAATCCAGGATATTCTGGAGCGCCTATTTTTAATAACAATGCAGAAATTATTGGCATTATTAATACTAGACAAAAGCAAGCTGAAGGTGTTGCCTTTGCAATTAAGGCTTCAAGAATTGACGATTTAGTTGAATCTGCACAAGCTCAAAACAAAGAAGATAAAAGCTTGAAGTCTTTTAATCATTCTCTACTTCAGAAAAAAGAAGGCAAGCGTAAAAAAATTGGAGATATCAAGAATTTTATTTTCAATATTCGATCTTACAATTAATCCATTTAAATACTTATAAAAAAAAGGAGTCCAATAAAGACTCCTTTTTTTTATTTATCGCAATGATAACATCCAAATTAATTTGCGTTTTTACCATAATTTATTTGGGTAAAGTTGCGCCTTTACCAAGGCCTCAATGTTTGCTTTTACCGTTGGCGCATCTTCCTTATAAGTTACGCCAAACCATTTAGCATTTGTCGGAATTACTTTGACATCACCAAGTCCTAATTTTGAAAATTGCCCAGTTACAACAGGTATATAAAATTCAGACTTTAATTCCATGCCCTGTTTGTCTAAAAAAGAATTGAATTCTGATGCACACAAATCAATGAAATTTGCAGCGAAGCACATGAAATTCATACTCACTCTTGTATCCTCAGCTAATGGTGTTTCTACACCCTCTTCCTCAAACACAATCACACCATCGTTTCTATAAATTTTCGTACGCTCATTAATATTGGTTAACACGTTATTTTCATCTATGCTGCAAACTCCTCGACTTACTGTTCCATTTTCACTTAATGTATTAGATAATTCATATCCTAAAATACAGTAGGTTTTATCATTACATTCCTTTGTTAAAAAGGAATACGCTTGCTCAAATGCTTCCTTACCATAATAGTCATCCGCATTGATAACAGCAAAAGGTTCATTCACCACACCTTTGGTACATAAAACCGCATGTGCAGTACCCCAAGGCTTGGTTCTTTCAGGATTCACTTGCTTATCATCTGTAAATTTATTTAAGGCCTGATAAACATATTCAGTTTTTATTTTGCCTGCTAGTTTAGGTTCAAAATTTTCTTTGAACGCTGTAGCAAAATCTTCTCTAATAATAAAAACTACTTTCCCAAATCCGGCTCTTATAGCATCATAAATGGAATAATCCATAATAGTTTCTCCACTAGGTCCAAAACCCTCTGTTTGTTTTTGACTGCCATACCTACTTGCCATTCCTGCTGCCAAAATCACTAATGTTGGTGCACTCATTGTACTAGATTTATATTTTGTATTTTTACTTATTAAAATACAGTCAGCAAAAATAACTGTTTTTCATTAAAAACTAAAAGTTTGCACCCAAGTCCCTCCATTGAAGCCCTTCCTTATTTAAGTAGTCATGATATTGCCTGCGATGTATTGAGATTAGATCAAATTCACCCTGTGATAAGTGGAAATAAATGGTACAAATTGCGCTATTATTTAGAAGAAGCTACACATGTGAAGGCTAAAACTATAGCTAGTTTTGGCGGGCCTTACTCCAATCATTTAGTTGCCTTGGCCTTTGCCTCCAAATTAGCTGGATTAAAAAGTATAGGATATGTTCGACGAAATGACGGGGAACCTATTACCAAAAGCTTGCAAGAAGCAATTACTTATGGAATGGAAATAATTAACTTGGGCAGAACTACCTTTCAAGAAAAGAAAAATGAACTCATTTCATTAAATGCAAATAATATAAATGAAACGTATTTTGTGGATGAAGGTGGCTATGGTATTTTAGGAGCAAGGGGTGCTTCAACCATCATTAGCGATTGGGAGCATAGTAATATAAATTCAGATGGCATAAACCCAATGCATGCATACGACTATATTGTTTGCGCGGTGGGAACCGGTACAATGATAGCAGGAATTATAAATGCTGCAGCAACACATCAACAAATACTGGGTATTCCCGTATTAAAAAACGAAGGTTCCATAAAGGACGAAATAAACATTTTAGTGAACAATAAAAATGCAAGTTTTGAACTTAAATATGATTTTCACCAAGGAGGTTATGCTAAAACAACAACTGAACAAATAAATTTCATGAATAAATTATGGGAGCATGCTCAACTCCCTACCGATATTGTTTATACGGGGAAACTATTTTACGCGATGGAACAATTATTGCAACAAAAATATTTCAAACAAGGAAGTAAAGTGGTGGTTGTTCATAGTGGTGGTTTGCAAGGAAATCGATCCCTTGAAAAAGGAATCCTTCACTTTTAGACGATGTAAAAAGTTTTTCTACCCCTCTACCAATTCGCAATCAAAAATAGCTTGGAAATGTTTTTTAATTTTCGATTTCACTTCCTCGTAATTTACTTTGTGCCCCAATTCCTTTTCTAGGGAAGTGACCGTTTTACCTTGAATGCCGCAAGGGACAATGTATTCAAAATGTGATAAGTCAGGGTTTACATTTAAAGCAAACCCATGCATGGTAACCCATCGGCTACATTTAATTCCCATTGCACATATTTTACGGGCCATAAAAGGATCATTGGGTTGCAACCAAACGCCTGTTTCACCCGAACTTCTTTCACCCTCCAAACCATACTCAGCAATGGTGTTGATGATAACCTGCTCTAAACTTCTTAAATACCAACCTAAGTCTGTTTTAAATTTATCTAAGTCCAAAATTGGATACCCCACTATTTGTTGAGGTCCATGATAAGTGATATCACCACCCCTATTAATATGAAAAAACTCAATTCCCATTTTTTGCAAATGTTCCTCAGACACTAATACATGCTCCCTTTTTCCATTTTTTCCTAAAGTAAATACAGGTGGATGCTCAACAAATAACAATCGGTGCTCGGTAGCTGTTTGCTTAACGTCCTCCTCCTTTTCTCTAGCTTTAGATTTGATTTGCGTGTTTTTAGCCAAGAGTGCCTCCTGATAATCCCAGGTTGGTTGGTATGATTTTATCCCTAAATCCTCGAAATACACTTTTTGACGCATGCAACAAAGTTACAAACTAAGCAGCAATAACTTACTTTTGCATTATGTCAACTGAACAAGATTTAATACTGGATGAAAATACTGAAGAAGTTTACGAACGACTTACCTTTTTAGTGGATAAAGGCCAAGAGCCAATGCGCATAGACAAATGGGTTCAAATGCGTATTGAAGGCATGACGCGCAGTAAATTACAAAATGGAATTGATGGGGGTTTTTTGACGGTGAATGGCAAAGTGGTTAAAAGTAATTATCGTACCCGTCCTGGCGACGAAGTTACTTACATGAGTTATGTAAATCCAGAATATACCGAGTTGAAGCCAGAGCAAATGGATTTAAATATTGTGTATGAAGATGATGCGGTTATGGTTATCAATAAACCATCCAATATGGTCGTACATCCTGGCATTGGCAATTATACTGGCACTTTATTAAATGGAGTTGCTTATCATTTACTATCTCAAAATCCTAATTTAAATGAGGAATTATTACCTCGCTTTGGTTTAGTGCATAGAATTGATAAAAACACAACTGGTTTAATCGTGTTAGCTAAAACGGCCGAAGCGGCAAGTCATTTAGCAAAACAATTTTTTAACCATACGGTAGAAAGAAAATATGTTGCATTGGTTTGGGGAGACATGGAACAAGACGAGGGAACAGTGAACGCTCATATTGCTCGTCATAAAACATTTAGAAAAATGTTTGACGCTTACCCTGAAGGAGATGTAGGTAAACATGCTATTACGCATTATAAAGTAATGGAAAGATATAACTATACTACACTCGTTTCATGTATTTTAGAAACAGGACGTACACACCAAATTCGTGTACATATGAAACACATTGGACATACCTTGTTTAATGATAATGAATATGGTGGTGATAGAATTTTAAAAGGAACTATATATACAAAGTACAAGCAGTTTGTTGACAACTGTTTTGAAGCATGTCCAAGATGCGCATTACATGCGGCAACACTTGGATTTGTCCATCCAACAACAAATGAAATAATGCGTTTTGATAGTGCACTGCCATCAGACATGGAAGCTGCAATTACCAAATGGAAAAACTATAAGTCTGCCGCACACAGCCTTGAAAAATAAAGGGGATTAAATATTCAAAAAAAAACGAGACCATCCATTATCGGCGGTCTCGATTTTTTTAGTTTATCCCTTTTTTATTAACTAGCTATAAATGCCAGGTTAATTATTCAAAGACTTCTTCCAAACATTATTAGCTGGATTAAAATCAGGTAATTCTTTATCTGGATCATATGTTACTGATTCTATCTCTTCTGTAGTTGGCACTTTGAATGTCCAACTAACATTTCGCTCCCAAACCTCAACTGGCAATTTAACACGACTTGATTTTCCACTAATCGTTTTTATTTCTAAAATTACCGGCATGGCCATTTTTTCTAAATTATCTAAAGTAATAGTAGCTCCTTTAGTATAGTCAGTGCTGTCTTGACTTACATTTCTTACTGAAACATCTAATCTCCAATTATTTACAAACCAACCTCTCCAAAACCATTGCAAACTTTCACCGGCAACATTTTCAATGGTTCTGAAAAAGTCGTCTGGAGTTGGATGTTTAAACGCCCATCTTTTAATATAAGTTTGGAATGCATAATCAAACCTTTCTTTTCCTAAAATTTGCTCTCTTAAAAAAGTAAGCCCTTGGCCAGGTTTGCTATAAGACAGTGTGCCGTTATTTCTTTCCTTATAATTATCAACATAACTTAACACGGGCTCTAAACCAGGCGCTGTATAAAAAGCACCAATGCGATGCATGTCCGGTTTTTGTTTTGATTTATACTCGCCATTATTAAAATCAGCTTGTGATAAAGAATTGATGAAAGTATTAAATCCTTCATCCATCCAACCATATAGACGCTCATTTGATCCCACAATCATAGGGAACCAAGTATGCCCGAATTCATGATCATTCACATTCATTAGTCCAGCTGTTTTTGCGCCCATTCCACAAAACACAATACCGGGATATTCCATTCCACCTGGCCCACCCGCTACTGCTGTTGCTGCAGGATAAGGATATTCAAACCATTTGTTGGAATTGTATTCAATTGATTTTTTTACATATTCAGTTGAACGTCCCCAAGCTAAATCACCATCACTTTCAATTGGGTATGCTGAAATAGCCAAGGAAGGTTTTCCTGATGGCAAATTCATTTTAGCAGCATCGATGATAAAGGCCGAGGATGCACCCCATGATGCATCTCTCGCATTAGCTATTTTGAATTTCCATGTTAATTCTTTTTTTGCAGGTCTTGAAGCAGGATCCGTTACTTCTTCAGCAGAACGAATGATCACTGTTTTATCTGATTTTTTTGCTAACTCCCAACGTTTTAATTGTACAGGTGTATAAACATCAGCTGGATTTAGTAATTCGCCAGAACCAACTACCATGATATTTGATGCAGCTGTAATATTTAAATTAAAGTCTCCATACTCTAAATAAAATTCTCCAGGACCTGTATAAGGGATAGCGTTCCATCCCATTACGTCATCAAAAACACATACCCGTGGATACCATTGTGCAATGGTATAAACTTTTCCATTTTTTGTAGGAACATAACCCATACGATCAGAACCATATTGTGGAGATATAAATGAATATTCAATTTTAATTTTTAATTTACCCCCTTTCGCTTGTAGTTCTGATGGCAGGAAAATTTGCATTCTTGTATCTTCAATTAAATACTTAACATCGGTAGCTGTCTGTGCTTTATCATCACTTACTACTTTAACTGTTTTGATTTTATATCCTGCATCGAAATCTTCACCTCGACCTCCATTTCGACTACCTACTGTTGGAACAATTAAAGAACCTCTGGAATCCAATTTAAATAAATTTTGGTCTAATTGCATCCAAATAAAATTCATTTTCAATGGACTGTTATTGGTATATGTCAATAACTCCGTACCAGAAATTTCATTGGTTTGTTCATTTAACTTAACATCAATTGTATAGTCAGCTCGGTTTTGCCAATAACCTGGTCCAGGTTCACCTGTAGCAGCACGTTGGTCATTACCATTTTTAGTATAAAAAAACGGAGCAAATAAATCGTGATAATCATACTTGGTTGCAGGCGCGTTTGGATCTGGAACTTCCACTGGACGTCTTCTCACATTTTGAGTTGCCTGCTGTGCAGGAGCTGCTGTTGTTTGCTGTGCTGAAATAATTGAGCTTGTACTCAATAATAAAAAACAAAGGGTAACTAAATGCTTCATTTTATTACTTTACTATTTAAAATGGTTAGGATACAATTTATTCAATCGTAGCTAAGAATATTGTGTCTACGAATATAAATTAAAATATTAAAATTTAGCTAACAATGATTAGTTCAAATGGGATTGTTTTGTTATTTCCCCTGCCACTTGTGAAAAAGTTGACCATTTAAGTACCCTACAATGATTCCAATTAAGGCGCCGGCAATTATATCTAACGGAAAATGCACCCCTACATATACTTGTGCATAAGCAATTAGCGCAGCCCAACCCAAAAACAAGTAACGATAGTTTTTTAATAAAGGTTGCAAAGTGACCACTAAAAAAACTGCTATGCCAAAATGATTGGCAGCATGTGATGAAGTAAAACTAAAGCCTCCTGAACAATGATCTAGCAATAACCTTGATTGATACATTAATGCTGGATCAGCACAAGGTCTTAACCTATGAAAATAGGGTTTGAATAAATGACTGCTTATTTGATCAGTTAAGGTGATATTAACGGCTACTAATACCAGCCATTTCCATGATTTTTTACCCCATTTATAAATCAAAAACGAAAGTAAAATAAGATACAGAGGGATCCAATTGTTTGAATGCCTTACCCATGGCATAACATTATCGAACAAAGGATTTGTCCATTTCCCATTGATTCTGGAAAAAAGGGCATGATCCTTAGCAATCAAATATGTTAGAAAGTCATTCATGATTTGATAAAGATACCAAGAAGTGCAAAAATTTGAACTAAATTTGTAAATCCTTTTTAAAAAGTAAATAAGTACAATATGTCTCTCATAAAAAGCATTTCTGGGTTTAGGGGTACCATTGGAGGACGCCCAAATGACAATCTTACACCTATTGATATTGTAAAATTTGCCTCTGCTTATGGCTCATGGTTAAAAAGCAAATCACAAGGACGTAAAAAAGTAGTCGTTGGACGTGATGGTCGTATGAGCGGAGAAATGGTGGAAGCTTTAGTAGAACAAAGCTTATTGGCCTTAGGTATTGATGTCATTCATCTAGGATTAAGTACCACGCCAACGGTTGAAATGAATGTAGTGTTTGAAAAAGCCGATGGTGGAATTATTTTAACTGCAAGCCACAATCCTAAAGAATGGAATGCCCTTAAACTGTTAAATGAAAAGGGAGAATTTGTGAGTGGTGAGGAAGGCAAAACAATTTTAACCTTGGCTGCAAATGAGGACTTTAATTATGCGTCGGTGGATGATATGGGAAAAATAATTACAAATAGTGATAGTCTAGAAAAACACATTAATGCAATTTTGGCGTACCCTTTAGTGGATGTCAATGCCATTAAAGCCGCAAATTTTACCGTGGTAGTGGATGCCATAAATAGTTCTGGTGCTTTTACGGTTCCTGCATTGTTAAACGCTATTGGTGTTTCAAATATCAAAGTATTGAATGCTGAAATGACTGGAAATTTTGCGCATAATCCTGAGCCTTTAAAAGAGCATTTAACTGACTTATGTTCAACTGTAATTTCAGAAAAAGCGCATTTAGGTATTGCAGTTGACCCCGACGTTGATAGATTATGTTTTGTGTCTGAGAACGGCGAATTATTTGGCGAAGAGTATACCTTGGTCGCCGTAGCAGATTTTATATTACAACATAAAAAAGGGTCAACAGTTAGTAATTTGTCTTCTACAAGAGCTTTGCGTGATGTAACTGAAAAATATGGCTGTACCTATTTTGCAAGTGCTGTTGGAGAAGTGAATGTGGTGACGATGATGAAAAATCAAAACGCAGTTATTGGTGGAGAAGGGAATGGTGGTATTATAGTTCCAGACTTACATTATGGAAGAGACGCTTTAATTGGCATTGCTTTGTTTTTGACCCATTTAGCTAAATCAAAAATGTCCACATCCGCTTTAAGAGCTAGCTATCCAGCTTACTTTATGAGCAAGAAAAAAATGGATTTGGATGAAAGCATTTCCTTAGATAAAATATTTGCCGCATTAGAAACAAAATTTGGTCAATATGCAATCAATAAAGTGGATGGTTTTAAAATTGATTTCGAAAAGGCATGGGTTCATTTAAGATCAAGCAATACTGAACCAATTATTCGTATTTATACCGAAGCACCTTCACAAAAGGAAGCGGATAATCTTGCAGATGAGATCATTGCTATTATTGCAACAATTCAGTAATTTAGCAATTATGGATAGAATATATTTTGATAATGCCGCAACCACTTCACTAGATCCATTAGTGCTTGAAGCAATGATGCCCTATTTGACTGAGAAATTTGGTAACCCTTCTTCTATTTATAGCTATGGTAGAGAATCAAGAATGGCTGTTGAACAAGCGCGCAAATCAGTGGCTAAAATTTTAGGGGCAAAGCCGTCAGAAATATTCTTTACAAGTGGTGGAACAGAAAGTAGTAATACCATTTTGCATGCCTGCATTTATGATTTAGGTTGCAAACATATTATTAGCTCTCCGATTGAGCATCATGCAACCTTACATACCGTTGAGCATTTGGCAAAAACTGCAGGTGTGCAATTAAGTTATGTACCTATTTTACCTAATGGGCATATTGACTTAACTCATTTGCAACAACTACTTGAAAGTAATAATGATAAGACCATTGTTAGTATTATGCATGCTAATAATGAAATAGGCAATATGATTGACTTGTTTAAAGTCGGTGAAATTTGCAAAAAACACAACGCGTATTTTCATAGCGATACAGTTCAGACGGTAGGACATTTTCCATTTAATTTAAAAGAAACGCCTGTTGACTTTATAACTGGTGCAGGCCATAAATTTCATGGACCAAAAGGTGTGGGAATTTTATACATTAATGAAAATATTAAAATAAACCCATTGGTACATGGTGGCGCACAGGAAAGAAATATGCGCGCAGGTACTGAAAACTTATATGGTATTGTAGGATTTGCAAAAGCCTTGGAAATGGCGAATGAGCATCATGAAAAAGACAGTGCCTATATTAATGAACTCAGAAAATATATGCATGACCAATTAATAGTACATATTCCTGGCGTTAGCTTTAATGGAGACACTTTTGGGGATAGCTTATATACTTTATTAAGTGTCAATTTCCCGAAGAATGAGAAATCAGAAATGATGTTATTTAATTTAGATATTCATCATATTTGTGCAAGTGGAGGTAGTGCTTGTTCAAGTGGCGCACAACAGGGATCTCATGTAATCAATGCATTGAATAAAGGAAATGATATTGCTACAATACGTTTTTCATTTTCGAAAAATAATACGATTGCAGAAATCGATAAAGTAGTTGCAACACTAAAAGAACTATTGTAAGCCGCGCAAATATTTCAGCGCTCATAATAAAATCATAAAAAAAGGTCCCAATTCATTGGGACCTTTTTAATTTAAAATAGTAATTTATTTTGCGGCAGGAACTGCTGCATTAAGTTTAGCATAATCCTGCTCCATTTTTGTAATAGTGCTCATTAATTGATAAGAGCTTAAACTTTCTTGCACAAACGATATTTGCTTATTTGTCAATCCACTTGGTTTGCCTTGGTAAGCTAATTCCAAGTTTTGAATAAACTGATCCTCGCTCATATTGTCTCCCATTGACTTATAATAAGTAATTTGTTGTTTCAAATCTTTAATAAGGGCAGTTGATACCTTTTTTGCCAATTCAAGGTCACCCGCAGCATAACATGCTTGCAAGAAAACATAAGAGAAATAATCATGTTGATTTCCTCTATTCGAAGTCATAGCGTAAGGGAAACTTTTTTGATTCGTTTCTGAATCTAATTTTCTAAGTATTTTTCTAGCACTATCTTTTTTGCCTTCTAATACTAACGCCTCTGCAATTTGTGCAATTGAATAGCGAATAGAATTTAAATGACGTCTATTTTCTTCATCATAATAAACTTTATCATTTTTAGCATTGCCAAAAGCAAACTTAGTCATGATATTATTATATGCCACTGAAGTATTTACCGCACCTTCGCCAATGACAGGAACCAATTGATATGACATACCTGTTTGTCGCACATATTTATCTAAACCGAGTTCCTTTAATTCTTGTAGGGAAGTAAAGCAAACAGGACGCTTAAATTGTGTGGTTGCAATAATGGCATACATCGCCATTTCATTTTTTACTAAATATTGACGATTAGGATTAAAATCAATCAACATTTCATTTACAACACTGTCATTTGCATTTACAATACCCGACGCAACAGCATTTGATTTGTTTACAGGTATTTTAAATTTGTGTGTAGGGAAAATGTTTACGGGGCCTTCGTTGGTTTGCGCAACATATTTTCCTGAAGGATCTGCAATTACATATCTTAAAATAGAATCTAAATCATGGTATCTTTTTTCACCAAATTCAGGAAGATCATTATAATAAGCAACGTTTAGTTTATTTCCAGCTACTTGTTCTTCCGAAAAAATAACATCAAATTTTTCACTTTGATTTACTTTATATCTTAACTCTCTCATGTACCAGTCAGAACCCAATAAACTATTTACAACAACACGAACATCAGGGCGAATACCTTCCACCTCTTGTGCATACCATAATGGATAAGTGTCATTGTCACCAAACGAAAATAAAATAGCATTAGGAGGACAACTTTCTAAATAATTACGCGCTAAGTCGCGTGGCAAAGTTTTTTGACTTCTATCATGGTCATCCCACTCCTGCTGTGCCATTAATGCAGGTACAGCTAATAAACAAACCACTGTTGCTACTATTGAAGCTACGCGTTGATTTATAAATTTGGTTAGCCACTCAATAACTTGAAGCACACCCAACCCAATCCAAATTGCAAATGCATAAAACGATCCTACATAAGCATAATCACGTTCACGTGGCTGCAGGCTTACTTGGTTTAGGTAAATAACAATTGCAATACCGGTAAAGAAAAATAGTAAAGCGGTTACTACAAAATCATTTTTCGTTTTTTTAGATTGATATATAAATCCAATGATACCTAATATAAATGGCAACATGAATAAAGTATTATGCGCTTTATTTTGATTGCTGATTGAATCAGGCAATTTAGATTGATCTCCAAAAAATAAATTATCAATAAATGAAATACCCGTAATAAAATTACCATCTCTCACATTTCCAAAACCTTGTAAGTCATTTTGCTTACCTGCAAAATTCCAAAGGAAATAACGCATATACATAAACCCAAACTGGTAGGTAGCAAAATATTTGATATTATCTCTTAAAGTTGGGTCTTCGCCATCAACTACGCCTGCGAATGCTTTGTAACTATCCATTTGACCACGATCATTGTCACCATCCCACATTCTTGGGAACAAGTGAGCAGAAGGAGCAGAACTCCAATCTCTTTTATAATTTTTTCCAGCTAAATCATAAGTCTTTGCCCCTTTTACATATTGATCACTTCCTTCAATATTGTCTACTTTATCAATATAGTCTGGTCCGTATAAAATAGGCCAATCCCCATATTGCTCTCTTCCTAAATAACCTACTAAAGTCACAGGATTATCAACATTATACATATCCACGGAAGGGTCTGCACTTGAACGAATCATGGTTGTCAAATAACTTGTGTAACCCAATAAGAAAAACGCTGTTGACCAAATACCTAGTTTTAAAAAGTAAATTCCTTTTTTATTGGCATAGAATATTCCAAAACTTAAAAGGGCTGCCACCAAAATAAAGAAGGTAACGAACCCACTAAAAAATGGAAGGCCAAAATTGTTTACAAATGCTACATCAAAAGCACCTGCCCACTTAATAGTATATTGAATAAGAAAAACTTGAATGAAACCAGTGATAATGACACCAATAATAAATGCATAAATGCCCCCTTTCCAACTTGCTTTGTAATTTCTGAAATAATAAACCATTACAATGGCAGGTATTGTCAATAAATTCAACAAGTGAACGCCAATTGAAATACCCATCATATAAAATATAAAAATCAACCACTTGTCTGCACCTGGTTGATCAGCTTGATGTTCCCATTTTAAAATGGCCCAAAATACCAATGCAGTAAAAAATGAACTCAATGCATAAACCTCACCTTCAACAGCACTATACCAAAAAGAATCTGAAAAAGTATAAGCCAAGGCACCAACAATACCGGCACCCATGATAGATATAATTTGAACATTCGTTAAGGCTTCATTTCCTTTTTGAACAATTCTTTTTGCAAAATGCGTAATGGTCCAAAATAAGAACATAATGGTGAAGCCACTAGCTAATGCGCTCATAATATTTACAGCCTTAGCAGCAGTTAAAGGATTGTCGCCAAATAATATGATAAAAATTCGACCTAATAATACAAACATAGGGGCTCCTGGAGGATGCGGAATTTGCAGTTTATAGGCACTACTGATAAACTCACCACAATCCCAAAAGCTACCTGTGGCTTCGGTGGTCATGATATAAACAGTACATGCGATTAGGGTTACGATCCAACCCGTCCAATTATTCACTTTTTTAAAGTCCATTTTGACAATTTTTGTAGTTGCAAACTTAACTTAATCTGAGCAAAAAGGGAAATCCAAAGGGGGTTTATGATTATTTTAAGATTTCCGGGTTCCCTTTAGGTTTTTTATCTTTGCCATCCATGAGCAACCAACGTACTGTCGCATTTCATACTTTAGGCTGTAAACTTAACTTTTCAGAAACCTCCACCCTTTCAAGGCAATTGGAGCTGGCTGGCTTTGAAA
>Ga0114975_10001745_pt1 | contig 15213 bp, 14 predicted proteins | sample S_130626_EF_Meta_FD_87031 | JGI IMG/M metagenome (GOLD analysis project Ga0114975, IMG submission 87031) | Freshwater microbial communities from Lake Simoncouche, Canada to study carbon cycling - S_130626_EF_MetaG | ecosystem: Environmental > Aquatic > Freshwater > Lake | place: Lake...
CCAACAGCTCCTCGAAACGCCCGAAGCCGGTGCCGCACGTAACTATCTGCGTTCACGCGGTTACGACGGAGAGACGGTTCGCCAGTTCAAGTTGGGTTGGGCGCCCGATGACTGGGACTCGCTCTGTCGCGCACTCGATCTTTCGCCTAAGGACCTCGAAGGTACCGGTCTCGGTTTTGTCAATAAGCGAGGTCGCAAACAGGACGCCCTAAGGGCGCGCATCATCTTTCCAATCTTTGACTCATCGGGTCACGCCATCGCCGTTGGTGGGCGAGTCATGCCACCACAACCGGGAGGCCCTCCCGTGTCAGAAGCGAAGTACAAGAACTCGCCCGAGACCCCGATCTATTCGAAGCGTCGCACTCTCTACGCGCTCAACTGGGCCAAGGCCGAAGTGGTTAAGAAGAGTGAGATTGTGGTCTGTGAGGGCTACACCGACGTAATCGCTTTTTTCCGGGCCGGTATTCCCCGGGCCGTTGCGACCTGTGGAACCGCTCTCAGCGAGGACCACTTCCGCACGATGCGTAACTTCGCCAATCGGATTGTCCTCGCCTACGACGGTGACAGCGCCGGTCAGAACGCGGCCGCCTCCGTCTACCAATGGGAGCAGCAGTTTGATGCCGAAGTGGCCGTGGCCTCTTTCCCTAAGGGTATGGACCCCGCCGAACTGGCCGAGAAGGATCCGGAGGCATTACGGCTCGCGTTAGAGCAGGCTGAACCCTTTTTGCAGTTCCGCCTTCGTCGCGTAATGGACGCTGGAAAGTTTGACACACCAGAAAATCGAGCCCGCGTGGCCCAGGCCGCCGTGGTCGTAATTGCCGAGCACCCCAGCGACCTCGTGCGAGATCAGTATCTGCAGGAAGTTGCAGACAAGTGTCGCGTGGAAATCGACGCACTGCGTCCCAAGGTTGTAGCCGCCCGACGTTCCGGTCCAGTCCGCGAGGAACCCCAGGATGCCGCGGCGACAGCGACAGCTCCCGAGCGTGCCCCAGACTTCATGGCCTATCGACCCGGTATCGAAGCACTGCGTCGTCTCTTGCGCGACCCCGACCTCATCGGCGGCCGGTTGACATCATCCATGTTCCTCGATTCAATCCAGCGCTCGGCCTTTGAGGCGCTGGAGTCTGGTGAGTTACTCGTGCGGGTCATTGATGACCTCGAGCGACGCGGCGAGGAGTGGCCGGCGATGTTGTTGACCATGCTGTCAGTAGAAGACACGTCTGTTTCGAATCTCACCCCTAGCGCCGAAGAGAGCGCTATCGACGAGCTGGTGGCCCAGTTGCTTCGTAATGCAGGGCAGGAGGGATTGAACGACATCAACCGGCAAATCCGCGACGGATCGATTACGGCTGAATCGGGCCTCTCAGTAATTAGAGATGTACGCCACCGACTCGACCTACTCGGCAGTCCTCAGCAGATTGAGATTGAAGAGGACCTGCGACTCTGGCTCGCTTCATTGGAGGAGCCGCTGGCCTGACCAAAAAGTGTCAGTGAGCGTGACTGCTACACTTAAAAACGCTTATTCCCAGATAGCTCAATTGGCAGAGCAAGCGGCTGTTAACCGCTAGGTTGCAGGTTCGAGTCCTGCTCTGGGAGCCATTGATCTCTCGATAGCCCACATCAACCCTGGTTGGGTTGGTCGGTGAAGGCCGGCGCGCATGCCGCTGACTACCGGCCAAGTGGCGCAGTGGACGAGGCAGTACGTTCGAGAGGTGAGTTCGGAGCCAATAGTCCTTCCGCAGGTGGTGGCTCCTCTCACTCATCGCTCAGACATTCAGGGCTTGCGCGCCGTTGCCGTAATCATCGCCGTACTCGCTCACGCCGGTGTTGGGGCCCGATACGTATGACTCTTTTGTTGACATGACATGGCTCCACATGACGGCCGAGCGAGATCAATCGACATCGAATGTGCTGCTCCCCTTGAAGTGAGGTTCTGGAAGCACGCGAAGTTTGGAAACTAGGGTGTTGGTGTTGTTTCCAGGAGCACGAAGTCTTGGGGCTGTAGCTCAGTGGTTAGAGCGCGGGACTCATAATCCCTTGGTCGTGGGTTCGATCCCCACCAGCCCTACCAATTGTCTTTGTATTTCGGTCAGAGCGAACCGATGAGCTCGCCGACGGCCCTGGAAATCCAGGTGGCGTAGTAGCGGTTGATGTGCACACTATCGAAGAAGACGAGATGCTTCTTCTTGCCGTCATCGACAAACACTGTGCAAGCTTTCACGGTACAAAACAGCGACTGCACGTCAATCATGGTGATGCGGTTAGCGTCGTGGTAGTACTGCTCGACTTGCAACTCGGTCTGAGGAATCACCTTGGAGGGCTTGAGCAGGCAGGCCTTCATGGGGCGTACGCCCAAGATGCAGTCTTTCGCCTCGACACCGACAGTGCCGTAGGCGTAGCGCGGGGTCGGTCCCATAATGAACAGCTTCGCCCCGCTCGGGCGAAAAGCTTTCATCGACTGGCCGAGTGCCACCTTGAAGGGTCCTAGGGCTGGCGACTTGTCCAAATTGCGGCCCTTGGGGTAGGCCCGACCAGCCATGAATACTGCGTCTGGATGGTGGCGCATGGCCCACTTCACGACGGAGGCCGAGAATTTGCTACAGGTGCGCGCCGTGATCGTGCCGTACAGAATGAATTCTGGATCGTTGGGGCTTCCCCACGGCGCACAACCGCGCATACCCAAGAACACAATTCGCCAGCGGTTGGCCTTCCCGATGGCGTCAAAGGTTGGCAGCCACATGCCGGCGAGAGAGTCGCCGGTCAAAAGTACGACCTTGGAGGCTCGGGTGTCGCCATAGGCGCACTCCACCGAAGGGTTTCGAGCCAAGTTCTGGGTTACGGCGTTGCTCCAGCAGCCGAGTCGGTGTGGCATCAGCGTGGAGTCGTCAGCAGTCAGTTGCGGGAGCATGGGCACTGTTGCCAACAGTCCACTTTGCTTCGGGGCTGTTAGCGAATTACCGACATACTTTTCAATCTGAACGAGCGATGGCTTCATCGTCGCCGCGTACGCCGCTACGGGAGTAATGGTGCAGAGTGACACCGCGATGGCGATCAAGAGATGCTTGGGGAGTACACGCCGCCGCTGTGGTCGGCTGAGTTGGCGCATCACAATCCACTCCAATTGCCGATGTCACGCTGCTCGTCGAGCCACTGCACCCTGAAGAGGCCCTGATGACTCATGGGTGCTGGGCCGTGGGCGAGGAGCCGTGAAGTGGTTGCACAATCCAACCTTAACCAACCAAGTTGTGGTGTTCCTAGCGCACAACAACAACGGTTCGTACACTTGACCCATGGATATATTCACTGGACTTTTGGCCGACGCGGAGGAGCTCCTCCCCGGTGCGATTGCGATGCGTCGCGACCTACATCAACACCCCGAACTAGGCAATGATCTGCCTCGCACACAAGCCAAGGTCCTTGAGGCTCTCGAGGGGTTGGGGCTCACGGTAACAACCGGCGAAGCTCTGAGCAGCGTTATTGCCGTTCTCGAGACCGGTCGCCCTGGGCCAACCGTCTTGCTCCGCGGGGACATGGACGCACTCCCAATGCCGGAAGACACGACGGAGCCATTCAAGAGTGTCGTCGATGGTGCGATGCACGCCTGCGGTCACGATTCGCACACGGCCATGTTGGCTTATGCGGCCAAGTTGCTCGTCGCCCGCAAGGATGACCTCAAAGGCCGCGTGGTATTTATGTTTCAGCCCGGTGAAGAGGGCCACGGTGGTGCCGAAATCATGATCAACGAAGGCATCCTGGATGTGGCCGGCAAGCCCGATCTTGCGGTAGCCGTCCATGTCACGCCTTCGTTGCCCAACAAGATGATTGGTACCCGTGGAGGAACCATCATGGCGTCCTCGGATGAGGTCACTATTGACATTGTGGGACGGGGCGGACACGCGTCACAGCCCCATGTGGCACTAGATCCGATTCCGGTGGCCTGCGAGTTGGTCATGGCTATTCAATCGATGGTGACACGCAAGATCAATGCCTTCGATCCCGCCGTGGTCACCATTGCACACGTGACGGCCGGAACGACCAGCAACGTAATCCCCGAACGAGCGCAAATACACGGCACCATCCGAACCGTTTCGGCCTTCACACGCGAACTTGTTCGTAACGAGTTGGAGCGATTGACGCATGGGATTGCCGCAGCTCACGGAACGACGGCAGAATTCAACGTGCGACTCGGCTACCCCGTAACGGTGAACGATGCCTCCGTGGCTCAGTGGTCTCGAGACGTTGCCACGGGTCTGCTCGGTAGTGGATTCGCCATTGAGATGCCGACGCCAGTGATGGGAGCAGAAGACTTCAGCTACGTCCTCGAGCAAGTGCCTGGAGCCATGCTCTTCCTTGGTGTTTGCCCTGATGGCGTCAACTTTTTTGAGGCAGCGCCCAACCACTCGAACCGGATGACTATTAACGAGTCGGGAATGGCGGCCGGCATTGCGCTGTACGCCGGTGTGGCGCTCGCCAAAAGCCAAGAGGCTTAGCGAACCGCAATCAATGGGTCGTTAGCCACACGACTCTCAATACCTGACGGTCCCACGGGACGTGTGCCGCGCAAGGTGATACGTCGCATGCGACGATCAACGTTCTCGTAGTCGTCGGTGGCGTAGTGCATCGTGGCCTGGTTGTCCCACATGAGGACGTCACCAAGCTGCCATCGGTGGCGGAGCGTGAACTCCGGCTGCACCTGGTGGGCATAGAGGAGTCGCAGCAAGTGTTCGCTTTCAATCCTCGAACAGCCCACGAGGTGAGACGTGAAGCCGGGGTTGACAAAGAGGTTCGGACGTCCGGTCTTGGGGTGGATTCGCACAACGGGGTGAATGACGGGTGGCTGCTTCTTGGCCAGTTCGTAGAGATAGTCAGCGTCGTCGCGCGTGAGGGCCGAGTCAAACGGCTCGCCCCAGTAAGCGAGGGGCGCAATACGGTGTACGGCTTCGAGTTCTCGGACCGCTTCACGAAGGACCGGATTCAGCTTGGCGTAGGCGGTTCGCGTATCGGACCACAAGGTGTCGCCGGCGAAGGGTGGCACGGCGTCAGCGACGAGAATGGACATCTGGGGTGGGTTTTCGATGAACGTGACATCGGTATGCCACATGGCGTTCTTTCCCCCCTGGGCCGCGTCGAGGATGAGCATTTCGGGATAGTCGGGGTGGCCTGGAACGACGGGGTGGGCCGGCGTGGGTTCACCCATTAGGTGGGCGAGTCGCGAGTGTTCGGCGTGGGTGAGGTGCTGACCCCGAAAGACCAAGACGAGGTGTTCAGCGAGGAGATCGTGAATCTCGCGAGCGTCGGTCACATCTCGCAGATACTGGCCCGAAAGTTCGGCCCCGAAGGCGCCGGTGATTGGGCTTGCAGTCCACGTTGTCGACGTCATCGACCCTCCTCAAGAATCCCTATGAAAGTAGTAGGGATTGAAAAGTTGCCAGCCACAAAATCCTCGGTTGTCACGAAATTGCAACAGACCGCAACCCCGCTGAAAGGTCTATAAATCCTGATAAAAGGGTGAAAGTATGAATAGATGACTAATTCAGTAAGGTATGTTGCAATTAAGGAGGCTGTCCCATGGCTGAGTCTGTAAAACAAGAGACATCTGTAGAAGTCGCGAAGCGCGCCAGCGACTACCTGCGTGGCTCCCTGCTCGAAGAGATGGGCAATGCCAGCCCGAAGTTTGATGGTGACTCCGAGCAGCTCCTGAAATTTCACGGCGTCTACGCTCAGGACAATCGCGATGTCCGTCGCGAGCGAAGCTTGGCCGGCGAAGAGCTTGAGCACATTTTCATGACGCGCGTCGTTGTGCCCGGTGGCTTTCTTACAAGTGCGCAGTGGTTGGCCCTTGACACTGCTTCGGACACGGTGGCCGACGGCACGATTCGTCTCACCACGCGCCAAGCGATTCAGTACCACGGCACTATCAAGAGCGGCCTTCAGCCGCTGGCCCGCCAGCTGGACGAAGTATTGATGACCTCCTTTGGTGGTTGCGGAGACGTTGTACGTAACGTCGTCATGTGCCCCGATCTACAAATTCCCGAAGCCGATCCCTATATCGTCGAAGTCGCCAACGCCATCGCCGAGAGGTTTCGCCCCACGACCACGGCCCACTGGGAGATATTCGTCGATGGTCAGCGAGCTGCGAGTCGTGAAGTAGTCAACGAACACTCCTTCTACGGAGACACGTACCTCCCTCGTAAGTTCAAGATTGCCATCGCGCACCCCAATGAGAACTGCGTCGATGTTTTCGCGCAGGACCTCGGCTTGATTCCTGGAACGCACCCCACCCTTGGGGAGGGTTTCACCTTCATCGTTGGTGGTGGACTGGGCCGCAACTACGCCCACGAGCACACCTTCGCACGTCTCGGTGAGGTTCTGGGCTTTGTTCCTCGCGCCAATGTTGAAGAGGTCATCGCCGCCGTCGTTGATGCCTACAAGGATTTGGGTGACCGCACCGACCGGAAGCGAGCCCGCCTCAAGTACGTGCTTGCCGATGCCGGCCTCGAGGCCTTTCGAGGCGAGATTCACGCCCGCCTCGGCTACGAGTTGGCCGAAGCACTACCGCTGCCAGCGAACTATGACCGCAGTGACCACCTCGGGTGGCACGGGCACGATGACGGAACGTGGCGCGTGGGCGTTCGCGTGGCCGCCGGTCGCATCCGTGACGACGAGACGAGCCAAACCCGGAGCGCCCTACGGAAAATCGCCCAAGCGCTGCCCGTCAAATTCTTTCTCACACCCCAGCAGGACATCATCATTGACGGTGTCAGTGCTGACGAGCGCCCTTTTGTCGATCAACTTCTTCGTGATGCCTCGGTGCGTGAGGCCGAGCAACTCGGTTCGATTGAGCGCACCGCGCTGGCCTGTCCCGCCCTACCAACCTGTGGTCAGGCGTTGACCGAGTCTGAGCGAGTGCTCGGTTCCGTTGTTACCCAGTTTGAATCGGCTCTCTCGAGTCGGGGCTTAGAGCGACGTCCGGTGGCGCTTCGCATGACGGGATGCCCAAACGGTTGTGCCCGTCCAGCCGTCGCTGAAATCGGCATCGTGGGTCGTACGAAGTCGACCTACGACATCTACGTCGGTGGTTCCCGTCAGGGCGACCGACTGGCCACGTTGTTTCAAGAGAAGGTTAAGTTGGCCGACTTGGCCGACGCCGTCGCACCACTCTTTGACGCGTGGCAGAGCGATGGAGCCCCCGACGAATCATTTGGTGACTTTGCGAATCGTTGGAGTGTCAAGTGACCGTCCAACTGGTAGGCGCCGGTCCCGGTGAGGCCGATCTTCTCACGGTCCGGGCCGCTCGCGCCATCGCGGCCGCCGAAGTCGTTGTCTTTGACCGCCTCGTCGATCGTTCGGTCCTCGATCTCATCTCGCCGCTGGCTGATCGTTACGACGTTGGCAAGACGCCGGGGCAGTCTTCCAGTCAAGAGGCGACCAATGAGTTGCTGATTGAACTTGGTCGCTCGGGCCGCCGCGTGGTCCGCCTCAAGGGTGGCGACCCCTTCGTCTTTGGTCGAGGTGGGGAAGAGGCGCTCGCTCTCACCAGTGCCGGTATCGACTTTGAAATTATTCCGGGACTCTCGTCATCGCTCAGCGGCCCACTGGCCGCCGGTATTCCCGTCACCCACCGGGGCATCTCGCGGGGTGTGACGATAGTGACCGGCCACCTCATCGATGGCGAGTGCAATTCCTTTGTCCACTTGGCCAATCCCGAACTCACCCTGGTGGTCTTGATGGGTGTCGCTCACCGGGCGGAGATTGCCCGACAGCTCGTCGTTGGGGGTTTGACGCCAGACACACCGGTGGCCGTTATTGAGCGGGCCTACACCTCCTCGCAGCGCACGGTACGCACTACCTTGCAACGGCTTGGCTCAACCGAAATTGCCAATCCGGCCATCATCGTGATTGGCGCCGTCGCGGCCATGTCGCTCAACGACATCACTACAGAGTTGGCCACGGCGGCCTGGTAGTGCTGCCGCTCGCCTTCAATCTCACCGGCAAGCGCGTCCTTGTTCTTGGAGCGGGCCGTGTGGCCGGCAGCAAGATTGGCCTGTTGGTTGCCGCCGGAGCAGACATCACGGTAATCACGACGGAAGTCTTAGAGCCGGTACCCGACTCGGTCACTCTGTTACTTCGCCCCTATCAGCCAGGTGACCTCGAGGGATTCCAGCTCGTGATTTCGGCCACCGGGGTTGGATCAGTGAATGATCAGGTCGTCGAAGAAGCTAAGGCTCGCGGAATCTGGCTCAACGTAGTTGATGATCCCTCACGCTGCGACTTCTACTTCACGGCCGTCCATCGTGACGGTCCCGTCATCGTCTCAGTCTCCACGGAGGGCTCGGCGCCGGCGTTGGCACAGTATGTTCGCGATCTCGTGCGGTCCGCGCTGCCGAAGAATCTCGCCGCCGTGGCACGACGGCTCCGCAGCGAGCGTGACACGATGCACGATGAAGGCATCTCCACCGAGAGCATTTCGTGGCGGGCCCGTATTGATGAGTTAGTCGCCGAGGAGACGACGACTGATTAGTTCAGGGGTTCGATAACGACGGCAGTGCCGTAGGCGAGAATCTCTTGGTAGGCACCGCCCAACTCGTTGGAGTCGAACCGCATGGCGATAACGGCATTGGCGCCAGCCTGGCGAGCATTTTCGGAGAGTTGCTCCAGGGCTCCTTCGCGTGCCTTCATCAACATTTTGGTCATACCGGACGGCGTTAACCGTTGGGTAAGGATGGAGAGTCCCGAGACTTCACCCATCAACTCGGTAATCCTGTAGCCCGGTGCGTCGTTGGTAGTAAGAATCAGCAAGATTCCCCCTCGTTGTTAGATGCATGGCCACTCTACGTCTGGCGTGGTCAACTGAGGTATGCAGAAACTTCGATTCGTTCTAGCCGCGATCTGTGCGACATCCCTGTTGGTCTTTGGGGCCTCGAGAAGTTCGGCCACGCAGAGTTCGGTGGGGCCACCTGAAACGTGCACGGCTCAAACGGTTGCCGATGGTCTCAACGCCGCGGGTAAAGCCAAGGTGGTCGTAGTCACGGCTTTTGCTTGCGAAGGTCCGTGGGCCTATCTGTGGGCTGACGTCAAGGCTGGTTCCGAGACGATTGGCGTGACGGTCGTCTTGAAATGGCGCCCCGATCGCAATAACTGGTGGCCAACAGACCGCGTCGTGACCTGCGTGAAAGGCGTGATGCCGGAGTTGATCTATCGCCAGGGATGTTTCTCGAACTAGACGATCTCTACACCAATGATGTTGGGCGCGGGGTGTCCCTGTGCTTCGCAGAGCAGGCGGTAGACGTTGTTAATAAATTCGGCATCCCAGACCGAAACAACATTGCCGTCAGCGTCCAGGTTTTCGTTCTTCCCGAAGATGGCGAAGAAGACGTCGGTCACTTCGGTGTTGCTCGCCGGCACGTTCAACGTGTGAGTCGATCCAGCCGGCTCAAAGAGGTAGCTGCCAGCCTGGTTGATTTCTGGGAACTCCAGGTAGTGCCACGACCCACTCAACGTGAAGGCGTAGACGTCGCCGGTGTGGCGGTGGGTCATAACTTGATACCCAGGTTGAAAACGGGTGCGTACGACCCAGAGGTCGCGGGCGAGATCGATGTGGAGAACCTGCATCGATGAACCATCGCCAATATCGACGAAAGGTAGTTCGTTTTGGCCTACGTGGAGGGCCTTAGGAATGATGTCGAACATGATGCTCCTTACTTGGTTCGCTTCGGTGGTCGTGGGAAGAACGAGCTCGTCGTAGCAATGTACTCCTCGTAGCCCGCACGAGTCTTCTTCAGCTTGCGCTCCAACATGGGCTTGCCCGAGAGGTTGGCGACGAGATAGATCATCAGGAGGGCTGAGCCAAAGGTGGTCCAGCCCCACGGCACCGAGCAGGCCACGAGGTAGTAGCCCGTCCACAGCACGGCCTCGCCGAAGTAGTTGGGGTGACGGGTGTACTTCCAGAGTCCACGATTCATCGTGGTTCCGTGGTTCGCCGGATTAGCAATAAAACGACGGAGCTGATCATCGCCAATGGCTTCAAAGCCAAAGCCGACGAGAGCCAAGATCAGCCCGATGATGGTGAGGGCGGGCACGGTGACGTGGTTCGCAAAGGCCACGAACTGTAGGGGGATAGAGACCAAAAAGAGCAAGGTGCCCTGGGTGAAGTAGATGATCTTGAGCGCCTTCACGCTGTCGTTCGATCCTTTGGTGTTCGCCAGAATGGCCACGTAGCGGGTGTCCTCGGCCGTACCGCGCTGACGCAGCGCGAGGTAGATCGAGAGGCGGAGCGACCAAAGCGCCACCGCAATGAGTAGTCCCAAGTGCAGCCAGTGATCGACAGCGTGATTAGTGAGATGCATCGATTCGTGCTCCGGGGCACTCTTGAGGTGACTTACGAACAAGCTTTCGAGTAGCACTACGAGGAAGCCCGACCCCCAGAAGACGTCAATGATGGCGTGGCGCTTGACAACAAATGAGGTGGCGAAGGCCAGGAGCGCCCAGGCCAGCGCCGCCAAGAAGGCGAAGGGGAGGTTGCTGAAAAACCACGATAAGTGCATGGCGTTGTTTTAGCAGGAGGCGGTAGGTTTCGCGCACCAGGTCGTAGCCTGACGGGGTAATGAAGCGTCGTGGATTTTTCTCTCTGGTCTGGGTTGCCCTACGCGACCTCTTCGACCAAAACACCAGCTTCGGCCGCTTGGCCGCGGTCCACGTCGGCATGATGGCCGGCGACACGCTGGTCACGGTCTCACTGGCCGGTTCTCTCTTCTTTTCGGTGAGTCCCACCGAGGCGAAGAGCAAGGTGTTGGCCTATCTCTTGCTGACCTTTGCACCCTTCGCCGTGGTCTCGCCAATCCTCGGGCCACTCATTGATCGCTCTGTCAATGGCCGGCGCATCATCGTGGCCCTCTCCGGTCTCAGTCGCGTTTTGCTGTGCTGGATGATGAGTCGCCACTTGAACTCCTGGCTTTTGTTTCCCGAAGCCTTTGCCGTCCTCGTGGCCTCCAAGCTCTACGTCGTAACCCGCGGCACGCTCGTTCCCGAGATGGCCCGAACCGATCAGCTCTCCCAGCGCACCGACTCCCTGGACGAGTCGGGGTGGCCCAGCACTAATCGTCCTGCATCGAGCAATAAGGGGTTCGCGGGATTCAACGCTCAACTCACCCTGCTCGGTACTGGTGCGGGCTTAATCATGGGCGTACTCGGCGCGGCCATTTTGAAGGCGTTGAGTGCGGCCAGCGTCTTGCAGTTTGCCGCGCTGGTCTTTCTCTTCGCGGGACTCTCGAGTTTCCGTCTTCACAAAGCCTCGCCATTGCGTCAGCGCACCACGGCGACCGCATGGGAGTTGACGCACGATGGAGTGGACCACATCGAAGTGACGTGGGGCCTTACGGCCATGGCCATACTGCGCTTCGCCATCGGTTTCCTTGGCTTCCTCCTCGTCTTTGGTCTTCGCCACCAACAGGCTTCGCTGACGTGGTACGCGTGGGCCCTCGCGATGACGGGGCTGGGATCCCTCGTGGGGTTGGCCATTGTCACTCGATATCACGGGACTCGCGACGACGCCACCTTGTTGGCCTGGTCGCACATTGTGCTGGCGCTCGTAGCGGGTTACCTCACGTGGAACCCTTCGCTGGTAGGTCAGGTGTTGCTCTCGGGAGTTATCGGACTGGTGGGTGCTGTGGCCCAACCGAGTTTTGACTCAATCACCCAGCAGCACGTCGCCCCGGGTCACCAGGGTCGGACCTTTGCCAAGTTCGCCGTGCGTCAGCAGTTGCTCTGGGTTGTGGGCGCGATTATTCCCGTAGCGATTGCAATGGAGTTCACAATCGGCGATGGCGTGATCGCGGTGATATGCCTGTTGACCGGTCTGATCTACGGTCTCGGCCGGCGCTACGTTCGATAAGGCTTAGTAGAGGCCCCGAATAGCCTCGCCAATAACGTTAGAAAGGTACGCGGAATAGGTTGCGGAGATGTGAGACCAATCGCGGTAGACCACCATGTTGCCAATGATGGGGGAGCATGATTTCTTGCCGCAAAGCCATTGCGTGCTATCAAAGAACGTAACGCCATTTGCTTCGGCGACGGAGGCTTCGGCCCGGTGTCGGTCACGCCAGATCGGCGAAGATGAATGGAGCGGAGTAGAGCACTGCTGCACGGCTTTCGGGTGCTGTGCTACGCACCCCGTTGGATCGAGATAGTCGGCGAAGGGCGGATTGTCGCCCAGCATGAGCACCTTGGCGCCACTGCGCTTGACATCTTTCATTGTGTTGGCCAGGCCAGCGCGAAACTCGGCATCGGTGACCAAGGTGTTGGGAGCGGAACGGATGTCATAAGTCCGCTCAGCGAGTAGCACCAGCGTCGGCTTCGTCGATTGAATCTGCCTGATTATCTTCGCGCGCCACCTGTCACAGTCGGTGCTGTACTCGTTGGGGCTGCCCCACTTCCCGTAGAGATGCAGCTTGGCTACCACGCATCCCATGGACCAGTACACGACGAGTCGACCGTTAGCGGCGAGAACGGCCCGAGCAACGGCGGGGGCCCACATGTACGCGTGGGAGTCACCAAACAGAATCACGAGGGGCTTGGCGTTCTGCCTACCCCACGTGCACGTGGCGGCACATTTGGCCCCGAGTGCCGTATTGGGGAAGGTAGCTCGTCCCGCCTCGCTGAGCTTGGGGGTTAGGTTGGCGGGAATAGTGCGAATCGACGTCGATTGAGCGACAGCCTTGGCGACTTGTTTGGGGACTCCCGGAGCCGGCAACGGTGCGAAGGACGACGCCTGTGCGGTCGCCATCATGCCCATGCTTACGGCCAGGATTGCCCCCAGGACAGTTTTTCGCCGTGATGCCATTCTCACAGCGTATCGTTCCAAAAAACTGAACTTCCTTCGGCTCCGGTACGTCACAGTGGGCGGAAATGACGAACGCCCCGCCTTTCGGCGGGGCGTTCGTTGGCGATTCGTTTGTTACTTGAGTCGTGCTTCGAGGGCGTCAACCTGGGCGTGCAGCGGAGCGGGCAGGCGGTCACCAAAGGTGGCGTAGTGCTCGCGGATGCTACCGACCTCGGTACGCCACTCGTCAAGGTTGACTGTGAGCAGCTCGTTGAGATCCGCGTCGGAGATGTTGAGACCGTCGACATTGATGCCCGACTTCTTGGGCACGAAGCCAATAGGCGTCTCTTCAGCCTCGCCACGACCAGCGCAGCGCTCAAAGACCCATTCCAGGACGCGGCTGTTTTCGCCGTATCCGGGCCAGAGCCAACGGCCATCGTCACCCTTACGGAACCAGTTCACGTAGAAGATCTTCGGGAGCTTGCTGGCGTCAGCCACGGCACCCATCTTCAACCAGTGGCCGAAGTAGTCGGCCATGTTGTAGCCACAGAACGGCAGCATGGCGAAGGGGTCGCGACGCAAGTTGCCAACAGCACCGGCGGCAGCGGCCGTGGTCTCTGAGGCCATGATCGAACCGAGGAACACGCCGTGGTCCCAGTCGAATGACTCGAACACGAGCGGGATCACGCTGGCGCGACGGCCACCGAACAACACGGCGTCGATTGGAACACCGGCGGGGTCTTCCCACTCGGCCGCGATCGCGGGGTCCTGGGCGGCTGGGGTCGTGAAGCGGGCGTTGGGGTGCGCGGCCGGCGTGCCGGACTCCTTGCTCCAGGGCTGACCCTTCCAGTCGGTCATGCCTTCTGGGGCGTCGCCCATGCCTTCCCACCAGACGTCGCCGTCAGCGGTGAGGGCCGTGTTCGTGAAGATGGAGTTGGCCTCAATCGTGTACATCGCATTGGGGTTGGTGTCCATGTTGGTGCCGGGAGCCACACCGAAGAATCCAGCTTCAGGGTTGATGGCGTAGAGGCGACCATCGGGTCCGGGCTTCATCCAGCAGATGTCGTCACCGACCGTCTCGACCTTCCATCCGGGCAGGGTGGGAATCAACATTGCGAGGTTGGTCTTGCCGCAGGCACTCGGGAAGGCACCGGTGACGTACCGGGTCTCGCCCGCAGGGCTGGTGAGCTTCAAGATCAGCATGTGCTCGGCGAGCCAGTTGGCATCACGAGCCATAGTGGATGCAATACGCAGCGCGAAGCACTTCTTACCGAGCAACGCGTTGCCGCCGTAGCCCGAACCGTAGGAGATGATCTCCTTGGTCTCGGGGAAGTGGACGATGTATTTGTTCTCGGCGTCGCAGGGCCATGGCACATCGGCCTGACCTTCGGCGAGGGGCATGCCGACCGAGTGGAGGCAGGGTACGAACTCGCCCTTGTCTCCCAACACTTCGAGGGCACCCTTGCCCATGCGGGTCATGATGCGCATCGAAACGGCCACGTAGGCCGAGTCGGTGATCTCGACACCAATATGCGAGATGTTGGAGCCAAGCGGTCCCATCGAGAAGGGAACCACGTACATCGTGCGGCCCTTCATGGATCCAGCGAAGAAGCCCTTGAGGGTCTCGCGCATCGCGGTGGGGTCGGTCCAGTTGTTGGTCGGTCCGGCGTCAGCCTCGTTCTGAGAGCAGATGTAGGTGCGGTCTTCGACGCGAGCCACGTCGCCCGGGTCACTGGCGGCGTAGTAGCTGTTCGGACGCTTGGCGTCTGACAACTTGGTGAACGTTCCGTTATCAACGAGTAATTGACAGAGTTCGTCGTACTCTTCCGCCGAACCGTCGCACCAGTGGATACGATCGGGGGTAGTGAGTGCTGCGACTTCTTCAACCCATTGGATGAGTCGTTGGTTGTTGGTTGGGGCTGACACCTGTTCTTCTTTCTTTCAGATCGTGACAAGTCACGACGTCCATGGGGGACGCGGCGTTGCCCACGTCTAACTTCCCACCCGTCCCTTCTCAGGAACCAGTTAGGCGCGAGGATGCCGTCTTGGAGCGTATCGCCGCAATCCTCGGGCGGCGCACAATCCCTTCCGGCGAGGTCCATATTGGTGACGATGCCGCCGTTTTAGCCCCAATTGTTGGGGAAGCGCTGATTTCGACCGACGTCTGTGTCCTCGGGGTCCACCTCGACGGCAGCCTCTTTCCGCTCGAGGACCTCGGTTTTAAGGCCGTGGCCTCGGCCGTCTCGGATCTGGCCGCCATGGGTGGCCGCCCCCGTGCGGCCGTCGTCGCCGTCTCCTCACCGCCCGGTACCGACCTTGAAGAGCTACACCGCGGCATCGCCGATGCCGCTTCGATGACGAACTGTCCCATCGTCGGTGGCGACCTCACTCGTTCA
>Ga0114975_10001746_pt1 | contig 15211 bp, 13 predicted proteins | sample S_130626_EF_Meta_FD_87031 | JGI IMG/M metagenome (GOLD analysis project Ga0114975, IMG submission 87031) | Freshwater microbial communities from Lake Simoncouche, Canada to study carbon cycling - S_130626_EF_MetaG | ecosystem: Environmental > Aquatic > Freshwater > Lake | place: Lake...
ATAGTCGGTATAGGCGATTTCCTTTAAGTACATAGCCTTTGACAAAGCAACAAAGTCTGAATCCACAGATTCTATCTTTACTTTTTTCACTTTTTTATAACCTAGCATTTCAATATCGTCGTCTGATAATTCTCCAAATGCGTTAGGAGTGTCATATGCACCAGCATCAGCTGCTACCGACATTTCTTCTAATTCATCTTCAATATCTTCAATTGGAAAATCGTCTTGCTCATCATCTACTAATCTAGTATTATCTATATACTCTCTACTTTCAGCTTCTTTAAACCGAAATTTTTTAAATGATTCTATATACGACATAAATGATTTATTTTTTAGTAATTGTATAATACGGTAATATCTCCACCTGCTGATGCAGATACGTACGACAATCCAATATTAAATACTTGATGATTTTGATTTGGTTCATGAAAATCAGCACCTATATAGCCCGTACCATTTGAAGCAGATAAAATTACACTACCAGTATTCATTATAAGAAATCCTGCATTGTCTGCAAAGCTTCCTGTTAATGTTAATGGATTATTAGTAGTTGCAGTTACTCTAACAGTTCTAATAAATGCATTCACATTTGGTTGATGATACGCAACTACTGCTACGTTATAAGGGCCTGATATTGGATTAGCGTCTGGCATAGTTATACTTTCTTAAGTTCTTTAATTAATTCGTGATAACGTAACATATTTAAAACATGATTGTCTTTAACTGCTTTTGCAGAAGTAATTTCATTTAATAAATTAGTTACTTCAGACAATTTAATTTTAACTACTTTATCATCTATTGTTGTAGATAAAGTTTTTAATTCTTTTTGAAGTTTAGAAACCTCTTTATTAATAAACTCTTTTAATTCAGTGCTTTCTGATACTGAATTAATATATTGTCTTAATAAATTCTTTTGTCCTTCATTTAAATCTGAATACTTTTCATTAAACTTGTCTACTAAGATTTTATAAGACAATAAACGAACTTCTTTATCTTGCTTAATAAAAGCAGACATTTCATTTAATTCATTAGGCTTTTTAACTTCATTGCGAGTAATATGCTCAATAAGTGTATATTTGTTATTAACAGACTCTACAGGATTATCGGCAATAGTATATTCAAATAACTTAAATATAGCAGCTAAAGTTTTATAATTATTAACTTTTGATTTGAAAAAATCTTCTAAAACGTAATTGTTTTTGATTTCTTTAATTAAGTTATATTTTTGTCTACTTAGTATTGTCTGATTCAATTGTGATTTTGCTACTAATACAGCTTCAATTAAAGAGTCTGCTTTATCTTCTTTTGAAAATTTCTCTTTAACTAAAGTTTGATATAAGTTAAGTTCTTTTGCTAATTCCGTAGATTTAGCAAAATACTTTTTTATAAGCGGTATCGACTTTGAATCGCTGTTATTCAAAGTGTCCGAAGCAACTTGTCGCACAAGCAATTCAAATAGAACGCCGGTATTTTTAAACTTTGAGTGTTTTAGATTTTTCATTCAGGCTTAATGTTATTTTCTTAATAATAAATATGAACTTTTTAATGTTTTAAATTTCTTCTGGGATAATATTTGATTCATCTAACATACTAGACTGTTCATTAATTAATCCTGTTTTTTTACTAACTAATTTATTTAAACCATATTTCTTTTTTAATAAATCAATTGATTCATTTCGTGCATTTTTCCATGCTATTCTACCCGTCGGATCATATCCTCTAGGATGATCGTGAGTATTGTATTTCATAGTTTCTTTAGGACGACCAGCTCCTGGCCAACCTCCTTCAGGTACTTCTGGTTTTTTACGTTCTTTATTTTCTTTAGTATTTTTAGCACGCATGTCATACTTTTTTAATAAGTCTTCGTCAATTCCTTCAGCGAACGGATTAGCTTCTTTTTCACCTTCTTTTTCTTTTCCTTCCTCTCCTCCTTCAGTCTCTTCTTTTTTCTTTGGTACTGGATTTGCTGGATCTTCACCTTCTTCAGAAATTTTAGTTAGTCTAAACGAATCTTTTTGATCTTTAATTAATCCTGTATCAATATCTTCAATATCTTCTGAAGTAAAGTTAAAGATATTTTTATAAACCCAATCTTTAGATATCAATTTCTTTTCAATCATATCACCAGCTAAAGCAACTTTAGTTGCATATAAAGTTAATTTTTCTTGCTCGTACATTGTTGACGGAGACGTCATAGTTAATTCAAAATCAGTTAATTCAGCATCCCCGTAACCTTGAGAAGTTAAGTGAATAATTGCTATTTTATACAATTCTGATATTATAACTCTTTGAATTCTTTCAATAGTTCTTGCAAATCGTATGTCTTCTGCTGCTAAAGTAGCTTTACCTCCTAAACCTTCTTCATATCCAATAAACGCTTTTGGAACTTTTAAAGCAGCCATCATTTTATTTCTCAAGTACTCAATATCATCAATGCCGGTAAATTCCATACCAGCTAAAGTGTCAATTTCAGTACCAGATTGCCCACCACGTACAGGCAAGAAATAATCTTCTAACATATTCATCATGTTAAATTTAAGATTATAATCTCCTGATTTCTCATCTACATACGGAGTCTTTTTCATGGTGTTCATGATTTTTTGCATGTAGTTGTCAACTTCATTAGGTGGAATATTTCCTACGTCAATTTTAAATATACGCTTTTCAGGTGCACGCATAATTCTATGAATTAACATAGCATCTTCCATCAACGTTAATTGTTTCCAAACTTTACGACCACCTTCAATCATTGACTTTCCATATGGTAAAAAATTTGAATCTGTTAAGTTTCTAAAATGTGCAATTTCAAAAGTTTCATAGGTAATATTACCACCACCTAATTGCTTGAATTGTACATGATATGGATTTGTCGGGTCCATACCTTCTTCACGAATTATTTCATATGCTGATAATGGAGTTACGTTTACAATTCCAATTTCTTCTTGGATATCTAAATGCAAATATAAATCTCCGTATTTACACATATTACGCACCCATGGCCATAAATTAAATTCTATGTTAAGAATGTCGTAAAATAAATTGTGAAGTATTTTTTTAATGTTTTCGTCATTGCTGGTAATTCTTAAGACATCACCAAAGTCGTCTTTCATAACTGTTTCGTCTGCATAAATGTCTAACGCTGAAGAAATAATAGAGTCTTGGTCCATTACTTCATAATCTGTATACAATTCTGTTTTAGAAGAAAAGTAATTGTAATTAGCGTTATACGTATTTAATGAGTTGGGACGAACACCATGTAACCGAGTAAAACGATCAATAAACTTTGAGTTATGTACGTTCCCTAAAGATTGTAAGTGGTCATTATCAACAACACGAAGTTTGTCTTTACCAACTTTACGCACAATAACATTGCTATTAAATAGTCGCTTTAACCGTCCATATAATGTTGTATCTGCCATATTATTTATATAATTTAAAATAAATATCAATTTTTATAATAACCAAGATTTTAATACAATTCGGAATTACAGAAGCCAAGTTAAATCTTCATCCTGACCTCGATGACCGGTTTCCATGGACCAACCTACTTGCTTCATATTACCTGCTGCATTATAAACTCCAGATCCTTTACCAAAATAGTCTAAAGTTTTTCTATTTAGGTCCATACCTTGCTGACGAAGTTTCAATGCAGTATCTCTAATCCATAATCCAATACAAAAAGCTAATACAAGGTCATCATTATAACCATGTTGTGCTTCAGGTCTTGATCCATTCCATATAAATACAAACAATTCTTCCATTAATCGACGACTTCGAATTACTGGAATTCTTTCTCTCATGTAAGTGTCTAATTTAGAAATAACTAAAGGACGTGTGCGAGATGAAGTTGTAAATCCTGGTGTCATTTGTGACGTGTCTTTTAAATCGACATATCTAGATAATTGTTGAGATACGTCTGATATTTGACCGTCTTTAGGAGAATAATATAAATTTTTATAATTTCTATCTATTGCTACTTGAATTGAAGCCCAGCCTACATTAGCATTTTCAATTACTAATAACGCATCATTATATTCAGTTGCTATATTTACTAAGAGATTGCCATAGTCTTTGGTATGTATTTGTCCTTTGTATTCTGCAACTTGAGTTATCGATTCTACATCAATTACATGAAATGCTGAATAATCAGCTCCATCTCCACGAGCAACGTCAGCTACTATAATATAATCTCTTGTGTAATCTGGTTGTTCCCAAATCCATAAATTTCCGTCTACACCTCTTTTTTCAATTGGATCTTGAACGGTAGTTTGATTATACCATTGTAATAAAGCTCCTTCAATTACTGTATGACCTGATGAAATAAAATCACAATCACATTCTTGAGCAGCTCCTTTAGGTCCTAATAATTCATCTTGTTTATCACGCCACGATTGATTTCTATCAGGATGTACTGACCAATGCAATCTAATTGTATTAAATCTATTTCGACCTTCTTCAGCTCCTACCCATGTTTTATGAAAAAAGTTACCAGTGCCATTAGGTGTTGATAATATAATAGCTCCACCTCCTGTTGCTAGAGTTTGTTGTGCTGATATCCAAATTTCTTCTACATTTGAAATAAAAGCAGCCTCATCTATAATCAATAAAGACAATGCCTCTGAACGTCCGGAGTCTCCTGATGAAGAAGTTGCTTTAATTTGAGAACCATTATTTAATCGTAAAGACAATTTATTATCTTCCATTGCTGGTAGTCTTAACCAAGAAGGTAAATTTTCATACATAACTTTTACCTTCAATACTAAGTTCTTCGCTACCTCTTGTTTAGTTGCAATTACTAATATATTTTTATCACTAAAAAATGTCATTAACCAAAGTGCATAGCCTGCAGATAATGTTGATATACCTAATTGCCTAGATTTTAATATGATGTTATAATCATTGTCTCGTAAGCCTCTTAAAGCATCTTCTTGAAATGGATAAAGATGAAAAGGAATTTTACCTTTTTGTGGGTGTTGAATCTGACAATACTTTTTCATGAAATGTACAGGGTCAGATGCACATTTCTTGTATTCTTCTCTTATTATATCCTTTAAAGATTGACTCATAACTTATTTTTTAAGTGAAATTTTCCAAAGCATTGTGCCTTGAAAGTATGTGTTTAATTCAGAATTAACACCTACGCCAATTCCATATATACGATCGTTTTTAGTTTTCAATAATAAATTACCACCAACTGTTAAATATGAAGGGCGCTGCATACCTAATGAGCCTCCAATATATACTTGATTTTTAGGTAATTCTTTTAAATAAATTTTATTGTCAATTGTAACTTTATTAACTTTTGCGTCCCATGTTCTTATTAATAATATATTTCTAGAAATAGAATCAGTGACTGCAATATATCCTAAACTATCTTTTAATTTTAAAGTATCTTTATAAACATTAACAGCATAATAATCTTTAAGAATTGCATTTGTGTCTACATTTGCCGGAACGTCAATATAAACAGGCACATCATGATAAATGTCTTTTCCTGTTTTATAAACATTATGAGTTACTGGAATATACGTTGTATCAATTTCTTTTTTGATAACTTCATATTTTTTTCCGTCGATTTTAATAACTTCTTTACCTTTATTAGAAGTAGTTGAGCATGAACGTTGCATGACAATAATGACTACTAGAGCCAATATTATCAAGTAATTGAAATTTTTTTTGATTAATGAAAGCATAATTACTACCTTTTTATTTATAATAAATATAAGGCTAGTAATTACTTAAGAAATTAAAGCGGGAGGCGCAGGGGTTGATGTTACGCTTCCTACAACGGCTTGTCCTGGAGGTACTATAATCGTTGCTGATTTAATGTAAGCATCGATAGCATTTGCTAATTCTTTAGCTAACTCTCGTTGAGCAGTTGCCATATCCATTCCTGGAGTTGACATTTTTTGAAACGCTGCTAATATTTGAAGTTCTAAAACTGGTTTAATTAAAGGCATATTATTTATCTTTTATAGGTCCACCAGTTACCCAAGCATTACATGTTCTTGAACCAGCACATTTGAATTTATACATCATACAATATCCTAATTTTCCAGCTTCTATTGTATTCCAAGCATCTTGAGTTGCGCCTTGAGTATCATCTGTTTCTTCAGGAGTTGAAACATCTTCTCCTTCCATTCTAGGTTGAAAAGTATCTTTTGCATCTACTTCTTCTGAACTTGATCCTAATCCTTTAGCAATGCAATCTAATATTCTTGTTGTAATATTAAATGCAGCACATGAATTGCATCTAGCAGATTTAACTTCATCCATTTGCGTATTTGGATCTAATTTCCATATACTTGCCTTTGCTTTCCAAAATTTAATATTTGGATTGTTAGGGTTTAATGGTCCATATCCAGCTTTGTCAATAGCAATTTGTCTATGCTTTAAATTAACTTCTACATTTTGAGTAGCTACGGGACACTTTGGTGCTTCGTCCTCTTTTAATAAATCTATTAATTTAATCATATTATTTTAGTTTAATAATAGACTGTTTAAGCATATTATCTAATTTTTTATTTACTGATTCTTTTTGTGAAGTAAATGGAAGCATAAAATTTAATTGTCCAGACGCGGCAATTGATTTCCAATTTGTAGCATCATCTGTTTGTGGCATTACTTCTCTTTCAGTTGCACCAGGTACCGGTTTTGATGTTTTGTTGAGTATTTGTACATTTTTCCAAATATAATTTGCAATTTCTTCTTTTGAATTTCCTTTTTTATATTTTTTAAATACATCAACTACTGGGTCTGTAATATTTTCAATTACATATTTTTTAAGTACATCTTCGCTAATAGTAAATAAATTCACTCCTCCGCCTGGAGCTGTAGGCACTTCTCCTAAATCTACAGCAATTGCAGCTTGAGTAATTTTTAAAAAATCTGTTGGTTCAAGTTTTACTGTAGCATTCATATCAGTCGTTGCAATAGAAGCGTCTGGATTCATACAAAATAATTGAGACCATCTATGATGTCCGTCAATAACATACTGTTTGTCGGCAGTTACAATTCGCTCATTGCGAATAAAAACTGTTCCGCCTTTTAAACATTGTTCAGCTGAATCAACATTTTTTAATGGAAATGCCAAACTATTAGCTAGAACAACTTCATTTTGTGTAGGGCGTAAATTTTGTACAGGAATTGCGGCATCAACTAATTTTATTTTTTCGTCAATTGGAACTCCGTCTTTCTTTCCAGCGTTCAATAATGCTTGAACTTTAGGATCTTTAATATTTGTTCCTAATCGAACTACAAATTCTTTATATGAATTTGATTTTACTGTATCTTTTAAGGCGTCTGACGCGTCGTCTTCGTTAATTATTAAACCTGCCAATTTTTGTAATCTAACCGACTCTTTTATTAATTCTTGTTTCATTTTATTTTATTTTATTTTACCACATTCTGCAACTCCAATATCTAGCCTTCCATCTTGGACCTGGATTAGTATCACATTTATGTCTAGCTCTAAATGACTTCCTTCGAGCTGGATTGCTTTTTTTAATTTTCATTCCAGGTTCACCAAATCCTACCTTTACGATATTTCCTTTGTCATTTTTAACATATACAGCACGTTTTCTAGGGCCTCCTGGAGTGTAAAATGGTTTGCCTAATTTAACTTTTCTACCTTTATATTCAGCTTCAATTAACGGCTCAGTATCTTTTTTTTTGACTCAATATAAAGTTCAGTCGGAGATGCTTTAGGCTGTTTCATTTTTTTATCATAGTCACCCATATTAACTCCTTTTTGTTGAGCTTTACTTCCAAATGCCATGTCTTCTAATTCTTTTTCAGACTGTCTGAAATCTTCAATTTCATTTTCATACCAACCAGCAGCTAATACTGCATTATTCATTGCCTGGGCCACGTCATCTTGATCGATATCTGGAAATTTTTCAAATCCTAATTCATAAAAATCATCCCAATCATCGTCATCAGCTAGAGCCTTTAATTTCTTTTTATTTGAATTAAAAAATGATTCAACTTCATCTTTTAATGAAACCTCTTCACTTTCACGCAAATTTACAGATTCTTTTACAATTTTTCGAATTGCCATTCTAACAATATGCTCTTGAACTTTATGATCTAATAAGTCATAAATTTCTTCTGGCTCGTTAGATAAAATTTTATGAAATGCTTTATCCGCTGCGTCTGCTTCAACTTCTGCTTGTTTTAATTTTTTTGCTTGAGCAATTAATGCAGGTTTTGCCTTTTCTCTTTTAACTGGATCTGTTGCATTAACAAACGCAGTCTTAAGAGCAAGCATTTTAGTTTCTTCTTCTTGCACTGCAAACATTTTAGTTTGCAATACTTCCGTAGCTTTTTTTAATTCTTTTGAAATATTTGGTGTCATTTTATTATTGATTTAAATGCTTCATTAATACGCCGCTCATTGCTGCTGCGTGATTTGAAATATGATTTATAGATTCTGTATCTAATGTATGTTTTCTTTTAGTATAGCCTATACCTAAATATCCAATAAACTTGCCGTCTATCGTTTTAATAGCAAAAAAGTAACCTGATTTGCAGTTATGTTCTTCGGCAATATATTTCAATCCAAAGGTAGGTATTTTTTCATCTTTAAAATCAGATATTTCAATTATATCATTTTCTAATAACTCGTTAATTGACTTAGAAAATAAATTAACTGGAATATTTTGAAAATTAGTTTGAATAGAACTTATTCCAGCATTTACTGTCTCGTAGAATATAGAAAATTTAGCAATTGATCTTCCGGTTGGATAAAAATGACCTCCATTATGAAATTGAGCAATCCAAACTCGATCAGCTTTAAATTCATCTTTGATATGATCTATTTTATCAGTTATTAATTTTGAAACTTCTAAAGTTTTTTCAACCATATCAACAGGTTTCTTTTTTCTATCTAAATAACTTTTAACTAACATTATTAATATAGGTCCTGCGACACCAGTTAAAAATGCAACTATAATTGGACTAAGTGATTGAAACATTATCTTCTATATTAGGGTTTTTTAATTTATTAATAAAGTTTTCTTTGAACTGTTTAAATTCTTCTTCAATTTTTTCAGCAATTTCATCTCCTGTCATACCACCTTGCCAATGTTCAGCAGTACCGTCGGCATTAACAAATGCTAATGGATTTTTAAACGCAGCTGCTAATTCAATAGCTTCTTGTTCAGCATCTTTTAACCAAGCTTCTGCATTTTTCAATATTCTTTCTTTTTCATATTCTTCAAATTTTCCTTCAATACGTAAATTATGCTCAAAAGAAACTTGACACTCAAAGCAATGACCTTCTAATTTCCAAAACTTTACATCTAACCTAGGATTACTCATAGGCTCGCTACATTTAGGACAATGTGAAGGCATTCTTGAAGCTTCGATAAGTGAACGAATTTCATCCATTTTACCTTTCTTAATTTTAAATCCTTCTCGTTGTTCCCATTCAATACCATCACTATCAACCCAAACATCGCCTGTGTTGTGTTTTTCTTGAACAGTTTTAGTATCAGCAAACCCAATCGATTGTTTAGTTTGAGTTTTGTGAGTGCCATCAAGCATTTTCTTAATAGCGTCTATATTACGTAACTTAGTACTCATTATTGTATTTATTTATAATAATTATTTTACTTTCTAAAAGATGTCGCTAATCCACCCAAAATAAATTTTCCGGTAATTTTAAATGGCTTTTTAGAAATTTTTGGATCACGAATTACAATACCTTAATGTTCAGATACAGGTCCTAACGGAGAATTTAATTTTTCTAATACAGCATCTCCTAGTTTCATAGTAGCCATATAAATTACATATCCATCAACTGCAGATTTATAATCTTTAGGATCTTCAATATATTCAGACAATGGCGTTCCTTCTGAAATTTTAATTAATACATCTTTTGACAATGCAGAAATTTTCTTACCGTCAACAGTCTTAATTTCATTCTCTGGAATAGTTGCTTGAGCTAACCATTGAGAAAGAGTTTTAGTTTCTTTTTTGTCTCCGTAATTAACTGTATATTTTTTATTTAACGCTCCTGTTAAGTCTGGCTCTCCATCTAATGTAGTTGGAATAGAACCTAAAACTTCATATCCGTTTTTAGAGGCTACTGGAACTAAATTATTTAGCAAATCTTGTAAAGCTGGTTTAGAATATTTGATTTCTTTAGTAGCTCTTCTTTTAGGAGTTACTTGTTCAATTTCTAATAATCCATGAACTGCTAAGAAATTTTTATTATAAGACAATACATTAGTCGATCCAGCTACATATTCCAAGTTAAACATGATATTTGGGTTATCCCAAAGACCTAATTTTTTAAGAGCTGGAGTAATTGCTGACAAAGAGTTATTGAAAATATCTAATACAGTTCCACCTACTTTAATCATTCCATGTCCAGCGCCAAATCGATCTTCTAATTCTGCTTTGGTAATACCTTTTACGTCTAAAGGTTTATTAGAACCTCTATCCATTACAAACACTTTTTTACCATCTAATGTAATTAAACGAATTGAAGCATTTACTCCATCAATTTTAACTGACGCAGGTCCTTTCTTTAAATAATCAACAGATTGTGCAAACACTTTAACTAAATCTTTTCCTGATTTCACTCCGTCGATATTAAAGGGATGAGCCATATGCCCTCCAGCGCCGCCTTCTTTAAGTAGCGACTCTTGAATATTTTCTTGAGTTAGTAGTTTTGTTAAATCTAACGATTCACTCCACCATTTTTTAGTAAAGATTGAAGTTTGATTTTCTAATACTTTACTTTTTAAATTCTTTTTTTTCATAATTTCTGCAATAAATGAAGATTTAGATTCATTTATACTTTCCAATTTATCAAATATCATTTTAGCAGTTTTTTCATTATACCAACCAAACACTGCTTTGAATAATTTAATTTTTTGAGATCTAGGAACTGATTTATCTCCTAAGGCTTTTCGTAAACTAGTTCCTGACATTTCTCCATATCCTGGTACTTTTATTGATACATGAGGTGCTACTACTAAATATCCATGTTTATCAAACCCTTGTAAATTTGCTTTATGTTTACTGTATTCTTGAAAATATGAATCACTTCCGTCTTTTTTAGTTCCTATCTTAAATCTAGGATCTTCTTTCATATCTTTTGCCCCTACTAAAAATATCAAAGCAGTGTCTTCAGGTTTAAGATGTGCTGTAATCTCCTCCGCTTTATATGGATTCTTTACCTGTACAAGCCTATCATTAAAACCGTAATTACTTATTATGTCGTATTTCTCTTTGAAAGAAAAAGGCGATTTAACTGAGTCTATGACATTCGAAGTTATTATGTAACAATTTTGAGCGCCAAATTGAGATTCTAACCATTTGAATGCTTCTGCGTGATGTTTTCCAAATGGTTGAAATCTGCCTGGATATAATGCTATTACGTTTTTAATCATTTTTTATAAATTTTATCCTAATGATGCTGTTTTCCAAGAAGTACCGTTATGTATATATAATTTATTCGCTACTGTATCAAAAAATATTGAGCCAGCTGATATACTGCTTGATGCTATTGGAATTAATGTTGACGTTCCTTGTAGTGATCCAGTTATACTTCCAGATACTTTTAAAGATCCTGTAATTTGCACTTCTGATACAGCGGCGAATATTAAATTGCTTCTGTTAGCATTATTTGTGCCATTTCCTAATATAAATGCTGAAGCTTGTGATGATGCTATGTTATATGATCCTTGTGCGTGTTGATAATTAGCGTTTGCTACCGTACCATTTCCTTCGGCATGAGAATATGCTCCATCGGCACTAGTGCTTAACCCTTCTGCATGAGATCCTTCTGCAGTTGCCGTAGTAGCACTTCCTTCGGCGTGAGAATAATTTCCAATTGCTTGAGTACCATTTCCTTCGGCGTGAGAATATTGACCACTTGCTATTCCAGATCCTCCTTCAGCGTGTGAATATAAACCAGTTGCTGTAGTTAATGATCCGATACTTAAAGAACCTGTAATGACTACGTTTTGATTTAATGATGTTATAAACGAAGCAGTTGCAGCTGATACTGCTCTCGATGCAGACACTGCATTTAAAACGTAAGAAGCGGTTACGGCGTTTGATGCAGTTCCAAATAAAGAACCTGTTATACCTTGAGTTACCACTAGCGAACCTGTTATTTGCACTTGCGTTCCTGCAGCAAATATTAAGTTACTTCTGTTAGTAATGCTAGTACCATTTCCTACAATAAATGCTCCAGATACTGACGATGTCATATTATACATTCCTTGAGCATGCTGATAGCTAGCAGATGTTATAGTACCTACCCCTTCAGCGTGCGAAGCTTCTCCAATTGCTTGAGTACCAGTTCCTTCAGCATGAGATACATCTCCAATAGCATTAGTATTTTCTCCTTCAGCATGTGACGCATATCCAATAGCATTAGCATTATTTCCTTCAGCATGTGACGCATATCCATAAGATATATTATTTATTCCTTCAGCGTGAGAATATGAACCGCTTGCTATTGCCCCATATCCTTCGGCATGAGAATATACTCCTTTTGCCACTACGTTTGTGCTTCCGTTAGTTAAAGAACCAGTAATGACTACGTTTTGATTTAATGGATTTACATTAGATGCTGTCGTAGCAAAAGATGCTGTACCTGTTAAATTTCCTGTTATACCACTACTCACGTTTAATGTTCCTGATAGTATAGTTGAACCGGATATTAATAAGGATCCAGTTATAGTATTAATTCCAATTACTGTTTTACTTCCAGAAATGAATACAGATCCTGTGATTGTTTTAGTTCCTATTAAATTATTTGAACCTGTTATACTTAACGATCCAGTTACTTGTTGACTTCCGGAAACAACAACTGTACCTATTAACGTTTGTGTATCATTTGTTGCATCTCCAAATTGATTTGAGCCAGACGAGTATATTATAGATGCTGATTCAAACGTTACGTTAAGATAGGAAATAGAAGCAGTTCCATTCAACGTTAAATTTCCATTTAAAGTTAAATTTTGATTTAAAGCATTTACAAAAGATGCTGTTGCTGCGTTTGATGCAGTTCCAAATAGCGATCCTGTTATACCTTGAGTTACCACTAGCGAACCTGTTATTTGCACTTGCGTTCCTGAAGCAAATATTAAATTACTTCTGTTAGCATTGCTAGTTCCATTTCCTACAATAAATGCTGCTTCTTGTGATGATGCTATGTTGAATGCTCCTTGAGCGTGCTGATAACTGGCATTTGTTATTGTATTATTTCCTTCAGCGTGAGAATATGTGCCACTAGCGATAGTTTGCAATCCTTCGGCATGTGAATACATTCCTATTGCTTGAGTAGATTGACCTTCTGCATGAGAATATGAACCGCTAGCTTGAGTAGATTGACCTTCTGCATGAGAATATGAACCAACAGCCGTAGTAGTGAGTCCTTCGGCATGAGAATATGAACCGCTAGCGATAGTACTAAATCCTTCTGCATGAGAATATAAACCAACAGCTATGGTAGATCTTCCTTCAGCGTGTGAATAATCTCCACTTGATGTTGTAAAATATCCTTCAGCGTGTGAAAAATCTGCTTTTGCTTGAGTAAAATATCCTTCAGCGTGAGATGCATACCCAATTGTTTGAGTGCCATTTCCTTCTGCATGAGAATATACTCCAGTTGCAGTTACGATTAATCCATTAGCTAGCGAACCAGTAATAACTACATTTTGATTTAATGGATTTACGAAAGATGCTGTTTGTGCAAAAGATGCTGTCACAGCATTTGTCGCTGAACCAGATAACGAGCCTGTAAATGAATTTACTGTAATGCGTGTTATTAAAGAGCCAGTACCATCATATAATCGACCAGATGATGATACCTGCATCAAATTTATAAATGAAGCTGATATCTGTTGATTTGCTAAATTTTGTATTGCCATTATTTACTTCTTTGTAATAAATATCTTGATAAAAATTAAATGTGATTTATGAGAAGATGTTAAAATCAAAATCTGAGTTAGATACAAAATCTCCTATTCCAGACGATGCTGCTGCAGCTAATGTTCTACTAGACATGACGGTAAAATTTGAAAACTTTGCTCTAAACGTAAAATCAGTTCCAGGAACTCCAGCTGATGTATTCATTTTAAAAAATGCATAGTCTAAATCAACATTATTAATTTTATCTTGCGATCCACTTGGTATAGAAATTGTTGCTTTAAACGGAGTCCATACAGATTTTGATCCAGATACTGCAGATGCTGCTATAGTGGCAGTCGATCCAATACGTAAGACGTCGCCGGATGCTGGGCTAGATGTGACTGAGCCTGATACTCCGGCTATATAACCAACGTCTCCGTTTGACGGATCTTGATTTCCAGATAATCCAAAATATTCATAAGAACTAGTAACAGGACGCCATGATGTAAATCGTAATGCTAAAACTAAAGCAGCATCATTAGCCGAGCCTATTGAATATTTATCTACATATACATTACCAAATATAGTAATCGTATTTTCAAATGGTAATATATAATAAGAAAAATCAGATATAATTGGTTGATAATTTAGCCATGGTCTAGATAAAGGCTCAGTTGCCGAACCTGAATTAATTGCGTTTCTGCATTGAGCCTGGCTATATATTTGATTCCATTGCTGTAATGTGCTTGTATTTATTATCGGCGTACCGGAAGATGAAATTGCAATAGTATCTGTTTGGTGATATAAAATACGACCAATATTTTTACCGTCAGTTAATCCTATCGCAGTATTCATCATAACTTGCGAAGTTGTATCTGAAGAGCCTGTCCATGCAATAAATGCTGAAGCTGTTACGTTACCTACAGGATCTAAACGAAATTTAGTTTTAACTCCATCATAATTTAAAATTTCTAAATTGTTATTTGACGAACTTAAAAATGTATTGTTATTACCAATAAAGAAGTTAGATGCTGAAATTTGCAAATTGGTATTCGAGCCTGATATAAAAGCACCACCAATATTTCCTAAAAAGAAATTAGATGCTGAGATTCGTAAGTTATTGCCTGAACCTGATATAAATGCGCCAGCAGTATTTCCTAAAAAGAATGAATTAGTTCGAACATCTAATAATCCAGTACCTGAAGTAGTGTATTTAAAATAAGAAGCTGAATTTGCTACTAACTCTAAACCTACCCCAGAATACGATTCTGCAGAACTTAATATAGACTGAACAGACCCAGAGTACATTACAAATCCTCCTGTTCCTCCTATACCA
>Ga0114975_10001747_pt1 | contig 15203 bp, 27 predicted proteins | sample S_130626_EF_Meta_FD_87031 | JGI IMG/M metagenome (GOLD analysis project Ga0114975, IMG submission 87031) | Freshwater microbial communities from Lake Simoncouche, Canada to study carbon cycling - S_130626_EF_MetaG | ecosystem: Environmental > Aquatic > Freshwater > Lake | place: Lake...
GTTTATGACGGCGGGGGGGTGGCGATTTCGACCCCCCCTCCCACCCCCCCCGTTCGAGGGTCAGCCACCGGCGGCAGTCTTGGCTGAATGGGAGTTCACGCACAATGTTTGCAGGTTTGTCAAGTCATCCAGACCACCGAGTCGCTTCGGCACAATGTGATCGACATGAGCCTCGCGTCTGCCATCGCACAGCTTGCCGCATGAGCGGCACTCCCAGGAGTCTCGTAGCAACACAGCCTTGCGAGTAGCCAGCCACGTAGGATCGCAGTAGCCACGACGGTATGCGTTAGGTCGCTCACGAGCAGGAGTTCGCTTGCGAGCAGAGGGGGCAGGGCGGTGCATCGGGACTCGTCGCGGCATATCAAAACGCAGACGTTGGGACAGTGATAGATGTGCCGGTATAGCCGCCGTTGCCACCTCTCACGATTCGCAACTCATCCATGCTGCCAACGAAGTCTCGCCCGGCGTATGCCTTGTCGGTGCCGATTTCAAGCTGACCACCCGACAACCCAGTTGCACCACCAAAGCCGTTCACGGCAACCCGCACGCCATCCAGGTACATGGAGAACACGCCGCTGTCTCGCACCACGGCGAGATGGTGCCAGTTGCCGTCGTTTGCTGCAAACGTGCTAGACGCCAAGAGCGGAGACGAGGCGCTGTAGTTTGCAACATACAAGGCTAATTCACCACTACCAGCCAGCGAGTTGTTGAGCAGAATGATCCAAGCACCTTGGTCGAAGTATCCGACGGACTGACTCACCAAAGCCGTATACGGGACAGTCGTTGTTGTTTTGAAAAACAGCTCGACAACGAAGTCGTAGACAGATAGACCAACCGAATCGACGGTCAGGTAGCCGCCAAGAAACGAGCCAGACTTACCGCCGAACACGCTATCCGATGAGGTTTGCACGATGCCTCCCACCGCAACCACGGAGTGGCTCATGCTCGACGAGTCAATAAACGCACTGCCGTCACCGTCAAAGTGAATCAATAGCTCGGTTTGCTGCGTCGCGTTTTCTTCCGTCGGCGTTGCTGAATTGCTTGCATCCGAGTATTCGGTTTCGCCAAACTCTGAAACTGCTTTCACGCGAAACGTATACGCCACGCCGTTAGTCAATCCCGTGACGACTGCGTACCGTTCAGATGATTCACCGCCGTCGAACGTCTGCCAACTTCCCGAGTCTGCACGATACTGCACAACGTAATTCGTGACCGGTGTTTCAATCAGCAGGTACGATTGCGACCATGCCAACGAAGCCGAACCAACACCAGCAACAGCGACCACGTTTGACGGCGGCGCTGGAAGGAACAACGACCATCGCGGGTCGGATGCCGAGTCTCCGTCGTCGCCCTTTGGCCCCCGCGGGCCAGCCTCGCCCCGCGGCCCAATGCCATGACCAACATTTGCTGCCACTGACGACGAGCCGACGGTGGCTTTGACTCCAGCAGCCGAGACGCTGGCCGTGATCGGCTGCGAGACCACCTTGACCGATATGTCTTGTGTCACGCCACCACCTCCACCGTACCAGCCAGCGCGGTTCGTGCAGCATCGCCAGGAGCCACCCACCCCAGACGCCAGCTGTAAGTGCCGACAGGGATGACAGCAGTCTCTCCGCTTGCCAGTGAGATGTTGACCTTGCTCGCCGATGCGTCGATAACGTCCACCATGAAGTGCTTCACGAGTTCGCCAGACACAAGACTGACGACCGACGCACTAACCACGCAGTCAACGAGCGAGACTCCATCGAAATCAATCAACGTCGAGAAACGGTCGCCTCGCCGGAAAGCGAGGTTCATGGAGCCGGGAAGAACTTCGTAGGTACTCAAGGCTTACTCCCACCACATTGTAAGAAAATTGACATACAAATAATCGTTGCTGTCACGCAATCCGAACGTGATAGTGTCGTTTGCTTGCACAGCAAAGGACGCGGGCGACGAAACGCTGGTTCCAAAGGTGCCGGAGGTTCCGTTGCTATCTCCGCTTATGGAAAGCATCGTTGTAGATACGCCAACCCGCACGCGGCTTATTATCAACGTGTCATTGTCTGTGTTCATGCTGCAATAAAACTTCACCGTACCCGTCCCCGGCACCACCAGCGAAGCGTAGTCAAACGCTGTATTGCTTGCAGGCGACGCTGGAAAGCCAGACCGGCTGAATTTGCTTGATACCGTGCCGAGTCCATACGTCCCAACGGCTGGAAAGAAAAGCAGCCACGGGGCACTCTGCCCACTCCACGAAGCTGACGCAACGACCGGCCAGACTTGCGTTGAGCCGAGATAGAGCTTGCTCACCGCTGCAGTGCCGAGCTTGTAGTCCGATGGCGTTGCAGTGCCGAGGTAGATTGCCAAGGGTCACCCCGAGATGATGTAAAGCGTGGTCGCTGACTTTGTGGCGAGAGCCGTGTACGCGGCCGAAGTCATGTAAACGATGTTCGTGATAGCGTTCGCACCGGTGATGCCACTTGTATTGCTCCTCAGGTCAGCCGAGACAGTTCCCGATGACACAGACAAACCACCGCCAACGATCACGCCGCCAATCACGCTTGCTGTTGCGGACGGAAGGCGTGCGGCCGGGAGAGTACCGGACGTAATGTTGGTCGCACTAGTCGTGTCCGTGGTTGCACTTGTGGCAAGTCCAGACACAGCACTCGACGCAATCGCAATTGCGGTCGAGCCTGCAGCAGTCAACCGACCAGCAGAATCGACGGTGAACGTCCCCACGGACGATGCTGTCCCGTAGCTCCCAGCGACCACCGTGGTACTCGGCAACCTCGCGGCTGGCAGCGTGCCGGAAGTGATGTTGGTTGCACTCGTCGTATCTGTGGTCGCGCTTGCTGCCAGTCCAGACACAGCACTTGACGCAATCGCAATCGCGGTTGCACCAGCAGCCGTGAGCCTCCCCGTCGCGTCAACCGTGAACGTGCCCGCCGACGAAGCCGAGCCGTAGCTCCCAGCGACCACTGCCGTACTTGGAAGCCGAGCGGCCGGAAGAGTACCGGACGTAATGTTCGTGGCACTCGTGGTGTCAGTGGTCGCACTCGTGGCAAGTCCACTGACGTCGCCGGAACCGATCGTGACCGCACCCGTGCGCCCAGCCACGCTAGTCACGGACGCAGACACAGTGCCACTGCTAACACTCAGGCCCGAGCCAATGATCACGCCACCGAGCGTTGTCGTGGTCGCATTAGGTAGCGTATACGCAGATGGGGTGCCGGATAGGTCAGAGTATTTTCCGCTCGTCGCAACGGTTGCCAGACCGGTGACCGAAGTCGCAGCCAGAGTCGTCACCGGAGCAGCCACGCTGATCGTGCCATCGACGGACACGTTGACGTTGCTTCCTACCTTGACTCCTCCCAGGTCAACGCTCGTTGCAGCAGGCAGGGTGTATGCAGACGGGGTGCCGGATAGGTCAGAGTATTTCCCGCTCGTCGCCACGGTCGCCAGGGTAGACGAAGCCGCCTTGGCATCCAGCGCGGTCTGTAGTCCAGTGACCTCGGAGACAGCGTGAGAGTGGGCCGATGGCGCGAACGTAGTCGGCACCGATGAAAGGTCAGAGTATTGCCCACTCGTCGCCACGGTTGCCAGACCAGAGACGTCCGACGCTGAAAGGGTCACAGCCCCGGTTCGACCAGCCACCGTGGTTACGTCAGCAGCGAGCACTGCCGATGAGATTGAAAGCCCCGTTCCCACTTTCACGCCACCGAGGATGCTCGCGGTTGCAGTCGGCAGCGTGTACGAGCCACCACCTGTCCCCCCACTAACGGTAACGTCGCCGGTCTGCCCGTTCACGGACGTAACGAGAGAGGTCGCTCGGTCGCTGATCTGGCTTGCCGTGAACGTGGTCGGCGCGCCGGTCAGGTCAGAGTATTTCCCGCTCGTCGCCACGGTCGCCAGGCCGGTGACAGCAGTAGCGGCCAGCGTTGTCACGGGTGCCGATACGCTGATCGTGCCGTCGCCAGTGACCGAAATGTTTGCGCCGACCTTTACGCCGCCGAGCGTTATGTCAGACGCAGCCGGGAGCGTATACGATCCGCCTCCACCACTGAGGTCGAGCGACACCGCACCCGTCTGCCCGTTGACGCTAGTCACCGGCGCAGCGGCAGCAACGGCGGTCGAGAAGTCAGTTATGTCGTACGAACTGTGTAGATGGCTGGCTGGCGTCGGATACCACGGAGTCCAACTGTTGGAAGTTCTGACCCATAGGCTGCCGATGTCGAGCGTTACGTCTCCCTCGGCATAAGTCAAAGCATCGTCGAATATGCCCTTGTACGCGTCGCCGACAAGCACTTCATACGTCACTCCGTTCTGCGGAGCGTCTTGCCCGCGTGGCAAGACGAGGTTGAGAGTCTGCGTCGGAGCAGTTCCGGTAATCGTTGCCGCCGCCGTTGTGCCGCCTTCAACAGTTCCAATCGACAGCTTGTTGGCTGGCCCTGTCTGTCCAGTTGGCCCACGGTCGCCGCCCGTCGTGGTGATTGTGACGTTCACCGCGTCGCCGTTGCCAACCGATGGGTTGATAGAGTCGCTGCCGACTACGCTAACTGTGATTTCGCTCATGCTGCCCCCGGTGCTTTGACTGCGCACAGACCAGCCAGAATCGTCCGCGTCATGGTAGTGCCAGGAGTCACCCACCGCAGATACCAGCGGTACGTATAGGCTGGCGTGAGCGCGGCTGTCTGAGTTTCAGTGAGACTCCAGATGAGCGAGCCGGTCGAGGCGTTCACGACCTCAATTGTCGGCGTTGCTGCGGTCGCACCGATGGTCGAGATAAGCCCTCCACCACCACCGCCGAGCGTCTGTGAGACGTAGACAATAGACAGCAGCGTGTACCCGGTGATGTTCTTTCCGAGGTTCATCGACACGTTGACTTCGTCGCCCTGCACGCACCGAATATCCAGCACGCCAGGGAGTTGCGAGAATGTTGGGTTCGCCATGCGTATGTCCTATATGACCTGTCAACTCCAGCCGCACTCGCCGTGCAGTCTTTCGATATCGACCTCGCCTGCGACCACCAGTTCAGACACGAACAGAACGACCATCTGAACTGCCCACGGCACCACCACCACCCATCGAACGGATCCGTATGCGTTTCTCATCTCACGCTCGCGTCTCGCCACGTTAAAAGCGAACCCGGCATGAACGATCTGCTCCCACTGGGCGAGGACAGCATCGGTCGCTCGTTCACTGCCTGACGCTGCCCGCAGAGACTCCAGCGGGCAATGCCTTACTGCCAGCATTGTCAGTTCGGCGATCCCGTCCGGTCCCATCAACGACCGGCGGAACAGCGCCGGTCGCATCGCCACCCAGGTCCGATCGATCAGTTGGTCGAGCGAGTGAGCCATACGCCACCGATACGGCTGCTGCCGCCTTTGGGGCCTCACGCTCTAACGCGTCTGGGCCTGCCGATATCGAAGACAAAGCCGCCAGAATCCAATGCCACATGACTACCAACCCTCCCCATGATTGAGTGCGTGCGGTCCGTGCTGTGCGATATGGTTCACCGGTGTCGGCGGTTGCTCGGCAGCCAGCATGACCCACAAGCCGAGCTTCGCAACCCGTGCAAGGAACGTCAGGACGGGCCGGTCGGGGCGCGGGTCGGGACGTACCGGAGACTCGGGCGAGGTTCCCAGCCACCACCCGATAGCGAGGCAGACGATGGCAGCGGCGACAGTCTGGCGATGGTCAGGCTTGAGCATTAGAGTCCTCGTACCAGCGGTAAAGAAATAGCACGACCACGGCCCCAATGACCGAACCGACAAGCCCCACGCTGCTGTTGCCAAACGGCAGACCACCAACGACAGAGCCGACCACGCCCAGGGCGATAGTCGGCACCCACCCAGACGGTGCCTTGCCAGGGTAGACAGCCTTGGCAATTCCTCCCGCCACCGCACCGAATACTAGCCAGACGATCAGACTCATTTTGAAGCCTCCAGCCAGTTGCCGTGATCCAATTCCCGATACGCGAAGTCAACGCCGCCGATAGCGAACGAGTCGTCTTGAGCCAGGATTGCACAGGCGTCGTCTCTTGAAATCCAGAACGACCCATCCGGCTGATCAGACGGCCACCGTCCGCCGCTCACCCAAGTGCTGCCCCAGGAATTGAGCACGAGCGCACCGTCCTTGTGCCCCTCATTCTGCGAGTACCGGACAGCACAGATGACCATGCAATGTGACCAACTGCCACCGCGAGGCAGGAACCCATCGGAGTCACGCACGTTCGTGGCAGCGAAGCCCACGTTGGAGCAAATCGGGACGCAGTACCCGCTTTCGATGGACGCGCACAGCGACTCCCAATCGGTGACCTGTGCGACGGCCTTTGCCGTGTGTTCGTTCGCCAGTTTTGCCAGCGGTAGAGGCACCCCACTGGCACCCCACTGGCGAGACAGCGGAATGCTGTAGACGCTCAAGTCGTAGTTGCCCTCGCCGTACTTCTCCCGGTAGAGAATCCCGCCCGTTCCGTTCTTGAGGCCAGCCACCCAGCGTGCTGCTGCACCTCCGTAGCTGCCGTCTCCGCCCCCATTGTATGTGACTGGAGGAAGTCTAGCCGCCGTCCTAGAGCCCCCGTAGATGGCCTCCGTGGCGACGAGGCGGGGTGGTGACGGCATCCGTCCCGTCGACCAGTCAACGGACTGCCCAATGTACGACCCCATCCCCCAGCCAAACGACACGCACGATCCGTGGTTGCCTTGGTTCCAGGGTGTGAATGGCGTCCCGTAGACAGCCCGGTGAGCCTTGTCAGCGTAGCGGTAGAGGAAAGTATCCCGCCCCTTCGCTCCACGCAGGGCATCGGCCCCAGCCTGCCGAAACGTGGGCTTGTCCAACTCCTTGAGAAACGACCGGACGCCTTCGGGGTTCGGCGTGTATCCGTAGTTCGAAGAGTCCTTGCCAATGACCGCCCGCTCGGTGTACCAGAGTGCGCGAGTAGCGAGCCATGCGGCACAAGCCACAAGCACACCGCCAACAATCGCCCGCCAGGAAAGCGGGTCGTATGGCTGCTGGTCACTTGAGGGCATCGCGTGCGGCCTCCCCGACGTCGCGGAAAGCCTTGACCCACTTCGTGCGGTCCTCGTCATCAACCGGCCCACCGTTCACGCCGACGGCGACGTTCAGCCAGTCCCGTATCGCCTCGCGGGCATGAGGCTGGCGATCCCCAATCGACTGCCCGTGCAGCCGAAGCTCGCGGGCACGGCGGCGAAGTTCAGCAAAAGCCGTTCCCGTGGTCAGCATCGGCTCGGACTGCTTGCCGTCCCATTCGATGCAGTCAGCCACTTCGAAACAGAGTCCCGCAACGGCTGCGGCATCTTCGCCAGCGTGCGGGCCGATGAACTTCCCGCGAAGCGAGAACGCCCCAGGCTCATTCGGAACGACGTCCGTGATCGCCGGGACGATCAGCGAGGCAACGGCCAGCAGGACAAGCACAACAACGGCAATGAGACGGGGCTGCACAGGGTCACTCCTTGTCGGAGCCAGCAACCAATGCCAGCGTGAGAGCGTCGATCGCTTTTTTTTCTGGTTCAGTCAACGTCTCCGTCAGGTTGAGACGAAGGCGAACGAGAGCGAGGTTCGCAATGGCAGCTTGGTACGACGGAGGAGTTTGCCTCGCGGGCGTGATCGTCCCCGACTTCCCAGGCACCTTGAGAGCCGGGAGGAAAAACACAGCGGCAGCAGCCACGCAAAGCAGAACGGCGATCATGCGGGTGTCCTCGTCAACGGAAGAATGATTTCGAGTGCGCCAGAAGCGACAGCCAGGAAAACGATGCGGATCAGTCCTCGCTGCACCAGCCAAACGGGCCAGAAAAACCGAGGAACGGCGAGAGGCGCGATCGTGTCGAACACGACAGCGGCTGATGCCATCACGGCGGCTCTTTTTTGCTCTCCGGTCATGCTCGTCAGCCCATCGACCGACTCGACGGCAAGCCTCAGGAAAGCAAAAAACAGTTCGCCGAACTCGTGGAAGCTCAAGCCGTCCGATGCCTTGAGCCGTGCCGTCACCAGGAACGCCGCGAGCTTGTCGCCGAGCGTGTCCAGATTGGCAGTCGCGGCGATTGGCGCATCAGAAATCGGCATCCATGCCTCCGCTTTCATCGTACCGGCGATGACTCTCCCCGTGTATCACTCGGCCGCGCCCTTGAGCGCGACTTGATAAAGCAGGTCGAAGACGTCTCGTGTGGCTTTTTCGTGGTCAATATCCTCCGCATCGTCAGCCAGCTTGAACCGCTCCGAGTCTCGCTCCGTTCCATCCGCACCGACAAGCGTCATCTCGACCGTGCGTGAGTCAACGACCAGCACAACCCTGCTCGCGTTGTCAGTCCTCTTGCTGCGCTTCGCCATCGCCGAACACCTCCTCCGTTCTATATTCTGGGAATTGGTACAGAGACGTAGTCTTGGTGACTCGCCTCGCCTCGCGCGTGCGTTCATCCCAGCGGGCTTGAATTGCAGCCGTGCGTTCAGAAATCTGGGCTGGCGTAGGGTCGATGATGGGTTCGGCTTTCGCGCGAGATGCGGCAGCGAACGACCCGTATCGCGGAGGAAGTCCCAGCCGCCTTCGTGTAGCCGACGCGTGATCCTGAGAGATGCCCAGGTCGTCAGCAATGCCGCGCAGCGATACTCCCGCTTGCCATAGCTCGCGGAATCGCTGTTCAGGGATCGGTTGATGCTTGGGCATCCGTGCCCGCCTGCGGTTTCTTCCCTCTCACCGCTGAGCGTACCGATGCCGTCAAGGCTTCCGCCTCCAGGTCAGCCACCCGGCCCCGAAGCCTCTGCAACTCGTCCACGGCTTCGACAACAGCCAGCCAGCCACGCACGCGAAGGCGAATGAGTTCGCTGAGTTTGTTCGTGAGTTCATCCATGTTTACGACCCCCTGATAGCAACCTGCCAGGGCGGGCCGTACGGCGCCGCCCAGGGCAGGCCACCGATGAATGTCAGTCGGCATACCGAAGCACGGCGTACCAGCCTCTCGGCCCGCGAGCCACGCCACGCTCGACGATCTTGTAGCGTCCGTAATAGCAGCAACTACGAACCGCAGCGTCTGAGGAAACGGACGAGTATCCGATGCCCTCTCGACGTCCACCATTTCGTCCGCAGTGCCTCAGGATGCCTGTCCGAGCCATCGTCTCCGCATCGTCCTGCGCCGAGGAGATGTTCACGGTGCGAGCGTTGATGACGTAGGTGTTTTCAGCCAGAGCCGAGCCGCAGACCAGCATCGCCGCCAGAGTCAGACCGTAAGAAAAACGCATGACGATTCCTTTCAAGCAAAGCCACCGAACCAGCCTCGCCCGTCCGATGAGCGGAGGCACGAACACAAACCTACTGGGGCGGTCAAGCCAGACGACGACGCAGCTTTTCAATCTCTGCCGCCGCCTCATCCATGAGGTCTTGAACCGAAGCCCTGACGTACGGCTGCTCGCACCACCTAGTCAGTTGCACGAGTATGTCCTCGACGTCTGCCTGTGTCGGAGAGTCATCCACGCGGCTTCGCTGCTGCCTCTCTTGGATCATCTTGTCAGCCCACGTATAGGCGTGTCCGGTTGCAGGCCAGTAGTGCGACGGCACCCCTTCAAACTCACCGCTAGCGAGCAGGCCGGTCAACGCAGCGGCAGCGAACGTGTCGCGGTCGGTCATTTCAGACGCTCCAGAAGGTTGCGGAGGGTGGCCCCCGGCCTGCTGCCGATCAGTAGGTCGGCGGCAGTGAGAATCGCTTCCCGCTCCGCGTCGGTGAGGGTGGCCCGATCCGTATCGGCAACACCACGTTTTTCGTCGCTGTGTGCGCATGATCTGTTTGATTCCGCGCTCGCCGATATACCGCTGGTATATCCAGCGACGATACTTCGCAGACCAGCGTTTTCAATTCGCAACTGGTCAACCGTCGCCAGTGCGTCCCGTTCGGAATCGGAAAGCGCAGAGCCATGCACGCCCCATTCCTCAACCTCGTAAAACAAAATGTTTGACGCACCGCAGGCGAAATTGTCCGCAGCCTCTTTCGTTGCAAAGATGCCGTGGACGTTCCACTCGTCGCCGTCCGTGCCGTCGCCAGTTGTGACGAGGTAGACGTTGCTCACAGTTGTCGCCTCTTTTCTTCTAGGTGTCGCTCACGAACTTCTCTCGCCCGCTCGGCAATTTCTTCGGGCGTTGGGTCGCGGTCTTGTGGTGCGTGATAGGCCCGCCGCCGCATCGGCAAGTTGTGCCGCTCGCGGAGTTGTGCCACGTACCGCATATCGCACCCGAGAGCCTCCGAGATTTTCAAGTGACTCAAGCCTCTCGCCCACAACCGCTTGAGTTTTTCAACGTCGTACAGAATCTCGCTCAAGCCTAATCCTTTGCCATTGGCATGATGACGGTGAATGAATCCTCACACCGCAGCACCATTGCCGACTCGTTGTTCTCAACTTCAATTTCCACGCCAGCCGCCGAGTCGAGGGACGACAGCCATTCGATTGCGAACGCAGGGTCAATCTGCACCGAACACTCCGTGCCGCAGTCAAGCAGCGGGCACGATGCAGATGACTCACCATGCTCAGACGACTTCGCTGAGACCTGCAGGGACTCGTCTGCGAACCGCAGCCAAACACCCCGGCTGCTTTCACTCGCACACACCGACGCCATCCTGCACGTATGCAGTAGCGACGACACGCCAATCGCAGACAGTGCAACGTCGCGGTCCGGGACGACTTTCCTCCAGTCAACAGCACCGCCTTCGATCAGCCTCACCTGCACGACCACTCCGTCCAGGTTCGCCAGCAGTTCGTTGCCAGCCGTCTCCAGTTGCACCACCTCGCGGCCCGCAGCCAGTTTCGCCAGAACGTCAATGCCTCGCTTCGGAATAAGCGTCTTAGAGTCGTCGAGGTCTTGGCTCAGTTCGGCCGATGCGCAGCACAGCCGTCGCCCGTCAGTCGCCACGAACGACAGCCACCCGTCGTCGTCCCCTTTCCCTGCGGCAAACTCCATCAGCACACCCGAGTACGAGGGACGACCAGCCTTGGCGTCGACTGCAAACTTGACACTGTTCAGCATCGTCACGAACTGATCGGCAGGCAGACGGCCGATCGGCCTTCCGATCCCGTCGTGAGCCTTCGGGAACTCGTCAGGGTCAATCGTGGGCAGAACCCACTTGCCGCCATCGCAGACAACGCGGCAGGACGAGTCTTCGATCTGTAGCGAAACCTCTGCTGACGGGTTGCACGAGCCGAGAATCTGTAACAGCCTTGCGTGGGGGAGCAGGACAGCCGGGCCGGTTGCACCAGGGACCGGGCAAACGATTCGAATTTCCGTGTCCGTTGCAGACAGCGTTTCATCGGAGCCGAGCAGCACGCTCGACAGAACAGGGCGAGACGGGCGAGACGGGACAGCATCACGGACGGCACTAAACGCCGCCTTCAACTCACCGACGTTGAACTTGAGTGTCGTGCCACCACGTTGACTCTTTGTTGCTGTGGTCATTGGATTCCTTTCGCTTGACCTTTATCGAACCGACCATCACGCCCAGCGTGAACGTCACGACTTGGGCAAGTATTCCGAGAGCGATCAGCGATGCTTGTACGGCGGTCATTCTCCAGCCCCCAAAATGTCACGAGCTTGGTCCGCACTCGTGACAACGTGGCACGAGGCGCCGCCCTGTGTTTCGATTTCGTTCATCCGTCGCACTTGAATTGGCGTCGGCTTTTTGCCGGGCTGCTTTACTTCCAGAAAGACAGCACGCCCCTGCTTGATGCAGAGCAGGTCGGGCACGCCCGCCAACTGGTATGGCCCGCCGTGTATTTTCATCGTCCACCAGTCAGCCGCTTTGGCTACCCGAACAATGGCGGCGACGATGCTGGATTCGAGAGGCATTCCTTTGCCCTTTCAACAGCCGTTCCGTTGAAGCAACGGCGGCATGATTCACATACCCGAACAATCGATTCCGAAAGATTCAGCGGGCAATCGTCGCGCAACGGCTCCGAGCCATTGAGCTTGTATCCGTTTCGGAAAATGACAGGTGCAATTGCATCGCTCGGAATCTCCCCAACGTCGCACTGGTACGAATGAAACCACTGCAACCCAGCGGGGGAGAGTCTACGCATATCGGACAGCCTTTGCCAAGAGGCTCGGTCGACAGAAAAATGGACGTACACGTTCTTCGCTGGCGTGATGCTAGCTGCTAGCTCGGGCTTGCGAGTCACCACCCACTGCGGCACCCCAGGCATGAGGCGAGCTACCTCGTCGATGCACTCAGGCGTCTGCTCGACGAGGTCGCCTCCACCATTCCACCGAACGAACGTGAGTCTCATTCGGACGCCATGCTGAACGATCTTGTGAGCCAGCCGACGCGGCCCAAAACGCAGAGCGTTCAGCAGCCTGTGCTGCTTCGCAAGGCTTGCCGACCACGTAGCCGGGCCGCTAGAAAAATAGCACGTTTCGGAACACACAGTCGTCGGCATGCACGTGCCAACGATAGGAAAGTTGAGGCTGTGCCCAGTGACCTTGTTGGTGCTGAACGGATTCTCGTCCGACCCGAGAACCTCGTTGTGGCCCTGCGGCTTTGCCGCGAGGCTTTTCACAGTCATGGCGGCAATCCTTTGCCATTCGCGTATCCGTACAATCGGCAGCGAGGGGGAGTCTATCCGCCACGCTGCCGATTGCCTAGACGCCCGTGGTTACTCGCCACTCGACGGGTTGGCGGCCGATGCGGACACGATGGAATCCGCTGCGCTCACGACGGAGCGTTTAAGGTATTCCGCGACTCGGTCGCGGAGCGTGTCATTGTTTGTCGCCATCCACTGCAGGTACTGGCGACCATGCGGAAGGGAGTCCGCTTCCGACAGAGTCTTGCCAGCAAAACGACCGAACTTGAAACGAAACTCGACAGACTCGACGACCGGCTCAGTCGAGACGACCTTCCGCTGCGGTGCCTTGCACCACTCAGTCGCGCCGCAAAAACAGCACTCGACACGCACTTCGCCCCTCCGTTCGTCGATGACATCGTGAGCCGACGCGCCGCAAGACTCGCAGTTGATATAGCCGTCGAGCTTCATTTTGAGCCCAACATTGTTTCGAGAATACCTTGCAACTTTTGTTCGCATTCCAGGGCAAACGAAGCGCACTGCCGCAGTTTTATTGAGTCATCGGACAGGGTCGGGTCGGCTGCGCATCGCGTCCAGCGGTCTATCGCCTCCACGTATATCGGACAGCCGAGATGCTTGGCGTGTTTGATTGCCAACTCCCTCTGAGGCAGCGGACCACCAGAGCCACTAGCGATGTCGACGTAGACGCCAATCACCCAAGCCTTGTCGGAGTGTGCCCTGTGCTGGCATGTTTCGATCTGACGCACAATCCCATGCCCCCAGCATTGCGAACGCGAGCTGACTCGCGCATAGATGACGCACCGTGCCATTACAGAACCTCCATCCGAGGTGTCCCGGCCTTGCCTTCGTTGATGATCCAGAGATTTTTCTTCGCCCGCGTCACGGCGACGTAAGCGATTCGACACTCCTCGTCATGCTGAACAACGTCCTCGTCGCCGAGAGCCACCAGCCTGCTCGTCGTGGTCAGCAACGCCACGTTGTCAGCCTCGGCCCCCTTCACACTGTGAATCGTGCCGACCCGAACCTTAGGCTCCGCCGCAAGCGCCGCGCCCCACTTGTCAGCCTGACGCCTCCACTCACCGCCCCGATCCACGAGGCTGATCCATTCGCCAGACGCGATCGCCTTCTGCAGCATCTCGGTCGCTCCGACTTCCTCAAGCTCGCTCGGGAAAATCAAGTCCCACGACGCCGCCGTTTCCGGTTTCTTCCAGAGCGTTTTCGTACCGCGTGCGATGACCGTCTGCTTTTCCTTGTCTTTCTGGGGGAGCAGTTCCAACGCACGCGACCACTGAATGCCAGTCACCGGCTCGCCCTTTTCCAGGGCGTATAGACATTGCAGACCAACCGCTCGGGCGTGAGGGCCGTCGCTCGTCGAAGTCCACCTGACAGGCTTGTCGCGGGCGCACATCGCAGCGAACAGCCGGTTCGCTTGAAAATTCGTGCGGGCGATCAGCAGCCAATCGTCGTGCGGGTCGACCTTATTGATGACCTCGTCGATGTCATCAACTTCTTGAACGCTCCCCTCGTGGTCCGCCGGTGCGATGCCACGGTCAAAATAGCCTCGGCTCATTCTCCGCAGACACTTCTCACCGAGTGCCAGGATCGGGGCAGGGCACCGATACGACTTCGGCATCGTCCGTACCTTGTCGGCATCCCATGCCAAAAAGCATTCGGCAGTGCTGCCAGCGAACCCGTAGATGGCTTGAAACGGATCGCCTACGACATAGCACCACCGCACAGTCGGAGCCGAAACCAGACGCTTGCAGGCAGCGTCAAGCAATGCGCTGGCATCCTGCTGCTCGTCGAACAGCCACGCCGAAACCTCAGGAAGGTCGCCCTCGGGGATGCCGTCGAAAACTCCCTCGGTCGGACTGACATTGATTCCTGAGAATCTGAGCAGCATGTCAGTGAAGTCCGTGCGCGTGTCCAGTCGCTTCGCCGTCTCGTACCGTTCGGCTACCCGAACAATGGCAGCGTAGTCTGGCACGTTGTCGTCCACCGAGCGGGCACGGCGAACCACTTCAGCCAGTGGCGTCAGCGACGACCGGCAGAGACTCCAGCAGTTGAGAGCAGACGCAACGGTCGGGTCGCCGATGAACTGCTGCCGTCCCGAGTCATCGTCCACCTGCGTTCCCAGGCGAACCCCGAGGGCCTGAGACAGCCACTCAAGGTCGGCCTGCTTCTCAGTCAGCAGTTGCCCAGCCGAGACCCCCAGGCAGCGGTAGACGGTGCTGTGGACGGTACGGAACCACCCGCGAACGGATAGCAGACTCTCGTCGACTCCCCAGGCTTTCGACGCGCGAGTGACAGCCTCGGCCCTCGCCGCCCTTGTGAAGCTGGCGAAACCTAGCTTGAGAGGGTCGCCACCCAGCGAGCCGAGCGCGGCCTCCATGATGCGGAGCAACTCGGTCGTCTTCCCCGTCCCGGCGCCGCCGATCAGCCTTGCGATTTTCATGTTATATGGACCCTAAAATCCGTTTCAGACCCAAAAAAAGCTCGGCTGCCCCACCCGTTTGCGGGGAGCGGCAGAGAATAGTATTGCCAAAACGGGTTTCCTGACGGGTTTTCTATCCACGTTTTGATGCAGCGTTCCAGCAGCCAAACGCACTTGGCAATAAAACCAACCTCCGTCGAACCCCAAATGGGCA
>Ga0114975_10001748_pt1 | contig 15203 bp, 14 predicted proteins | sample S_130626_EF_Meta_FD_87031 | JGI IMG/M metagenome (GOLD analysis project Ga0114975, IMG submission 87031) | Freshwater microbial communities from Lake Simoncouche, Canada to study carbon cycling - S_130626_EF_MetaG | ecosystem: Environmental > Aquatic > Freshwater > Lake | place: Lake...
AAATTGGCGACAGTGGAACCCGTTAAGTTGCATGTGCAAGCAAAAAGATATTTGTGTGCTACAGAGCCAGGCTATCTTGAAACATTATCGGAGCCTTCCAAAATTAGTTTGGAATTTCAAGGTGGGGTTATGAATCAAACGGAAGTGGCAGATTTCGAAAAAAATGAATTTTATAAAGAGGCTGTTAACTTAAGAAGATGGGATGATTTAGCGAAGGATCCCTATTTAATTAGCCCAACTTTGGATTCATTTTTAAACGCAATAGAAACCTCTTTAAAATAAATTAGTATGAAAATAGCAATGGTTGTTTTTGATATGGCCGGAACCACAGTGGATGAAGGAAATGTAGTATATCGTACTTTACATAAAGCGATTGAAAAAAAATGTCCTAGTATTACTTTTGAAGATGTTTTAAAATGGGGCGCGGGAAAGGAAAAATTACAAGCTATTAAAGAAACCTTAGTTGGTAATAATATTTCCTTGAATGAAGCAACTATACAAGAAATTTTTAAAGATTTTTTGGCGTTACTTGATATAGCATATGCTAATTTAATAGTTGTTCCAACAAATAATACCGAAAGATTATTTAATGAACTAAGGGCGATGGAAATTAAAGTTGTTTTAAATACAGGCTATAATACAATCACTGCAATATCATTATTAAATAAATTAAATTGGGTGAAAGGGGTGCATTATGACTTGTTAGTTACCTCCTCAGATGTTAGTAATAACAGACCCAAGCCCGATATGATATTATTTGCAATGGACAAATTAGGTATTAATGATGCCACTTCAGTTATTAAAGTTGGGGATTCTACTATTGATATTGAAGAAGGTAGAAATGCGGGCTGTATATATAACATCGGCGTAACTACTGGCGCGCATACAAAAGCAGAATTATTAACGGCAAATCCTGAATATATATTTGACAATATTTACGATTTAAAATCTTTAATTACCACCTTGACTTAGAAATATCCTTTATTTTTTTAAAAAAATAACATTTTTTACTTCCATTCATGTTTACTTATCTTTGTGAAACTGTTGAAACATGAAACGAGTTCGATTTGTGCTTGGGTTACTTATTCAATTTTTCGTTTACACATCTACTGCTCAAAATTTTTCTAAAATTGATAGCATTATAAATGCGGAAATTCAATTAAAAAATATTGCCGGGGGAGTTGCATATGTATATCATAACAATCAACTTGTATTCAATAAGGCATTTGGCTATGCTAATTTAGCAGACCAAACTCTAATGGAGGTGAATAGCATATTTAGAATTGCATCTCAAACCAAAGCGATTGTTTCTATTGCATTTTTACAATTGGTTGAGCAAGAAAAAATTGGGCTAGATGAACCCATTGAAAAATATATACCTTCTTTTTCAAAACAAAAAGTGGCAATTATTGAGGCGGACAGTTTTAAATTAGTCTCAAGGAATAGATCCATTACTATTCGTGATTTATTAACACACCAATCAGGTGTATCTTCTCCCGATGAATACCCAAAGTTTAATTCGCTATTTGTAAAATATCAATTAAATCAGCCATTGAATCAAGGTTATCTTACACTAAGTGAAGAGGTGGAACAAATAGCAAAAATGCCGCTTATACATCAACCCGGAGAAAGGTTTAGTTATGGGTTGAGTACCAATGTCATAGGCAGGCTTATTGAAATTGTTTCTGGAATGACATTAGATGCTTACCTATCAAAAAACATCTTTACGCCCTTAAACATGTTGGATACATATTTTTATTTGCCCAAAGAAAAACAAAATAGGTTGGTCAAAGTGTATGCAAAATATAGTAAGGATAGCTTGACAGAGATAGATCCCAAAATTTACCCTGTTAACTATCCATTACAAAAGAAAGGTCAATATTTTTCGGCTATTGGAGGATTGGTCTCAACCACCCATGATTATGGATCCTTTTTACAATGTTTATTGCAAAAAGGCAAAATGAAATCAGGCAAGCAATTAATAGGTGAAACAATTTTAAATGAATTTTGGTCCAACCAATTAGGGGAAAAAACCTTTATTTTTGGAGGGGTTAAATCACTCAATAATTTTGGTTTGGGTGTGGGATTGACTACAAAAGCCGGACAGATTATCAATAATGCTTCAGAAGGGAGTTTTTTTCGGGGTGGTGCATTTAATACAGCCTACATGGTGGATCGAAAGCGAAACTTAATTACTATTTTTTGTTTTCAAAGAGCGCCTTTTGTTTTACCGCCATTATTGTCAAAGCTCGAAAAAACAACTATTCAAATTATTGACAATGCAAGCAGCTATTAACTTATTTATACAAGATGCATTAACTGAAGATATCGGCTCAGGCGATATAACAACTTTGGCTACGGTGTCAAATAGCCAAACAGGTGAAGCCATTTGTTATGTGAAAGAAGATTGTATCATTGCTGGTATAGCCCTTGCAAGCATGATATGTAAACAGGTTGATCCGGATTTAATGGTGAACTTTAATTATAATGATGGCGACCAGGTGAATGCCGGTTCGGCAATTGGTAAAATTCAGGGGGCCATACATTCTATTTTAAAATTGGAGCGTTTATTGCTTAATTGTATGCAAAGGATGAGCGCCATCGCCTCTAAAACCAATCATTTTGTAAAACTTGTTGCGCCATATCATGTTAATATATTAGATACCCGAAAAACTACACCTAATTTTAGAGTGTGTGAAAAATGGGCGGTAAAAATAGGAGGAGGGGTAAATCATCGGATGGGGTTATATGATCAAATTTTAATTAAGGACAATCATATACAAGCGGCAGGAGGAATAAAAAACGCTATTGAGTCATGTATAAAATATGTAGCATCCAATAATTTAATGACGCCTGTTATCGTCGAAGTAAAAAATCTCGAAGAATTTAATATTGCTAAAGAATACGATATTATAGATAGAATATTGATTGATAACTTTAAACCAAATGATATTGTTGCATTACTGAAACACAATACAACCAATAAAATCATTGAAGCTTCTGGTGGTATTAACGAAAGTAATATTGTTTCCTATGCTGAAACTGGGATTAATTATATTTCATTAGGGGATTTAACACATCATATTAATTCGGTGGATATCTCATTAAAAATTGTTTAAGATGTTATTTGAAAAAGAAATTGCGACTGTAGGTTATTTAAGTAGATCTGTTCCGGAAGGTATTGATCTTAAAGAGGCTATTTTGAAAATGAAGCAAGAGAAGAATGCAGTGATACTCGCGCACTATTATGTGAGTGAGGATATACAATCCATTGCGGACTTTGTTGGAGATAGTTTAGCATTGGCCCAGGCTTCTAAAAAAGCCGCATCAGATATTATTGTTTTTTGTGGCGTACATTTTATGGCTGAAACTGCTAAGATTTTAAATCCACAAGCCAAAGTACTTTTGCCTGACTTAAATGCGGGGTGCTCATTAGCCGATTCTGCACCAGAAGCTGAATTTTTAGCTTTCAAGAATCAATATCCAGATGCGATAGTCGTTAGTTACATTAATTGTAGTTCAGAGATTAAAGCTTTAAGTGATTTTATATGTACCTCTTCTAATGCGGTGGATGTTGTTAACTCTATTCCTAAAGACAAAAGAATCATTTTTGCACCTGACAAAAACTTAGGATTGTACGTTCAAAAAGTAACTGGTCGTGAATTAATTCTTTGGGAGGGCGCATGTATAGTGCATGTGAATATATCTATGGATAAATTAAATACACTAATTGACAAACATCCAGATGCACAAGTTATTGCTCATCCAGAATGTATGCCAGCTATCTTAGATAAAGCAAACTTCATAGGGTCCACTAAGGCTTTATTAGATTTTGTACAAACTTCACCTTCTAGTAAATTTATTGTCGCTACAGAAGCAGGGATATTATATCAAATGAAACAAGTAGTTCCTCATAAAACAATCATACCTGCACCAGCGCTTGAATCTAACTCCTGTGCCTGTGCCGAATGTCCTTATATGAAAATGAACACTTTGGAAAAGTTATATAATACCTTGTATTTTGAAGTTCCTGAAATTTTGGTAAATGAAAAAACACAAGCAGGAGCCTTAAAAGCATTAAATAATATGCTAGCAATATAGGGCATGAAAAAATCATTTGATATTGTAATAGTAGGATCAGGAATTGGAGGATTAAGTACACTATTGTATTTATCTGAGACCCATTTATTTAAACAGGGTAAATTAGATATATGTTTAATTGTTAAAGGGTCATTGAATGAGACCAATACCAATTGGGCGCAGGGTGGGATTGCTGCTGTATATGCAATTGGGGATGATTTTGAAAAACATATTAGTGATACCTTAGTCGCTGGTGGTTTTGTTAATAATAAGGAGATAGTAGAAAAAGTAATTTGTGCTGCTCCAAGCTTAATTGATGATTTAATTCAATGGGGGACTCAATTTGATAAAAAAAATTTGCAAGAATTTGATTTAGCTAAAGAGGGTGGGCATAGTGAGTCAAGAATTTGGCATAAGGAAGACCAAACTGGAAAAGCAATTCAGGATGCGTTAGTTACTTCTTTAGGCGCGCTAAATAATGTTACTATTCTAGAACAAACCAGCGTGGTGAATGTTACCAAACATGCTGATAATTTTTTCGGATTAATCGTTTATGATAATAAAAACAAATCCCATTCAAATATATTTTGTGGGAAGTTAGTCTTGGCAACTGGAGGACTTGGTATGCTGTATGATAAATCAACGAATCAACAACTATCCACTGGAGACGGTATTTATTTAGCAAGTCAATTAGGGGCTACAATAGAAAACCTATCTTTTATACAATTTCATCCAACTGGATTATATGAAAATGGACAAATTTCTTTTTTAATTTCTGAGGCCTTAAGAGGGGCAGGTGCTATTTTAAGAAATGAACATGGCGATGCGTTTATGCATAAATATGATGATCGACTTGAATTGGCGCCAAGAGACATTGTTTCAAGAGCTATTGTAGCGGAAATTTCGTCGCAAAATAATCCATTTGTATACTTAGATACCACACAAGTAAACATTGCATCGCTGAATACCCATTTTCCTACCATTAAGGAGGAATGTATGCTTCGTATTGGGTTGCATATAGAAAAAGAATTTATCCCAATTATTCCTGTACAACATTATTCATGTGGTGGCATTAAAGTGGATGAGTTTGGCGAAACCACCATTGCTGGGCTTTTTGCCATAGGGGAGGTTGCATGTACTGGTTTACATGGCGCAAACCGCTTAGCATCTAATTCACTTTTAGAAGCTATAGCTTTTGCTAAGTTTGCTATTCCCAAATTGACTCAAAAATCTGATACTTCTGTCAAAATTGAAAAGGAGGAGGAGTTGCCAATTTTAAAACAAATCGATAAAAAATTTATTCAGCAAATAATGAGTAAATATGCGGGTATTATTAAATCTAAGGAGGGGCTAATCGTGGCTTTTGATCAACTTTCGAAAATGAAAGAAAATGCATCAGTGCTCCCTAATTTTAATATTGAAAATTTTGAAGCGAATAGCATCTTAGAAGTTGCCATACTTTTAATACAAGATGCTCAAAATAAAACTACTAATAAAGGAGTTTTTTACAATATTGATTTAGTATAGTAATTTATATTTCAACATTATATCATTGTCAAAGGCTTGCGTCTCCATTAATGAAAGTTGCACCTTATCTTCTATGGTTTGTAATTCATTGGTATTGAATAGGTTTAGCGCGTTGTTGTCTATCAATAAACTTGGACCCACAAAAATTACTAGCTCATCTACTAATTTACCTTTTAATAAGGACGCATTTAATTTTCCACCAGCTTCCACCAGCACTTCACAAATATTTTTCTTTAATAAAATCTCATTTAATTGCAGTAAATCACATTCTCCCTCTTTAATATTGGTTTCAATTATTTCAACATTTTCAGGTAATGCATGTTCATAGGGTTTATCGGTAATCAAATAAATCTTTGTTTCCTTTCTAGGGTAAAAAATTCCTAATCCTTTGTTTTCTTCTTTTAAAATGTCTAATTGTTTATCAATAATAATTAAGTTTAATTCCTTTGGTTCCGATTCGGGTAATCTAATATTCATAGTGGCGTTATCCTCCATCACCGTTTTAGCGGTCGTTAAAATAGCATCCGCGTTTGTTCTTAATACTTGGTGCACGTAGTTTCTGCTTTTCACATTTGATATCCATTTACTATTCCCAAACCTGTCACCAATTTTTCCATTGATGGTGGTAGCAGCTTTTAAAATATATTTTGGCCTCTTATTTAATTGATTAGTATTAAATAGGCTATTTAATGCTACAATCTCTGGGAGTATGCATATTTCAACACTGACACCAGCTTCGGTTAATAATTTAGCACCAGAAACCAATGGGTTGGGGTCCATTGCGCCAATGACTATTTTTGGAATTTTGTGTTCAAGTATAAAATGAGTACAAGGGGGCGTTTTGCCAGTATGTGAGCAGGGTTCGAGCGTTACATACAGGGTACAATTCGATAAATCGCTGTTTTTTACTTTGGCATAATTAATTGCATTCACTTCGGCATGTGCTGCTCCTGCTTTTTGATGAAAGCCTTCTCCAATGATTACTCCATTTTCATCTACAACAATGGCCCCTACAAAAGGGTTGGGTCTAATATCTTTAGAATTTGCTCTTTTCGCTAATAAAAATGCGATATGTAAGTAGTCCGCTGAAGTCATTTAGATTATCTTTGCGTCTCAAATTTACCTAGAAATTAGCATATGTTTACAGGAATTGTATCTGATGGATTTATTGCCTCTATTTTGCCCGATGAGCAAGGATGGGAACTAATAATTGAAGCGTCTAAGTTTGCATCTATTGTGAAAATAGGGGATAGTGTGGCCATTGATGGCGCTTGTTTATCTGTCATCAAAATTGATGGCAATCATTTGTCATTTTTTGTTTCATCTGAAAGTATTGATAAAACAATTATTAGGAATTATAAAGTTGGGGCTAAAATTAACGTTGAACTACCCATGCAGCCAACGGGTTTTTTAGGGGGGCATTATGTATTAGGACATGTGGATGCCACTGCGAAAGTGGCAAAAATTGTTCCAGGTGAAAAGGCTTGGTTCTTTACCATTTCAGTTCCCGAACAATTTGTTAAATATGTTGTTTATAAAGGGTCTATTGCCATTAATGGAATAAGCTTAACCATTAATAAAGTAATTGGCAATGAAATAGAATTATGTATTATTCCTATCACCATTTCCAAAACAAATATGTCCTTGTTAAAGGAAGGGGATATTGTCAATATTGAATTTGATATTTTGGCAAAGTATACGGAGCAATTATTAAATAAAAGAGAAGTTTAAGATGTTTAATACCATTGAAGAAGGATTGGCGGCATTTAAAAGTGGAAATCCTATTTTATTAATAGATGATGAGTCTAGAGAAAATGAGGGTGATATTATTTTTCCTGCAGATACAGCCACCCAAGAGAAATTGAATCTTTGTGCCACTCACGCAAAAGGGTTGGTTTGTATTGCCATTGATTCAAAAACCGCTAAAAGATTAAATTTGTCACCTGTGGCATCTAATCATAAGGATCCTTTCCATACTGCATTTTATGACTCCATAGATGCAAATCCTAATTTTGGTATTACTACAGGTATTTCAGCTAAAGAAAGGGCGATTACTGCAGGACATATTGCTAATCCAAATAGTAAACCAAACGATTTCATCAAGCCTGGGCATTTATTTCCAGTAGTAGCAAAAACAAATGGCGTATTGGTAAGGCAGGGTCATACCGAAGCAGCGGTTGATTTATGTAAATTAACAGGACACGAACCTGCAGCGATCATTTGTGAAGTAATGGATAGTGAAGGTAATATGATGCGTAGGGAAGGCCTTTTTGAATTTGCTACAAAACTTAATCTTAAAGTAATTAATATTCAGCAAATAGTTGATTATCGAAATGAAACAGAAAATCATTTACTTTTTGTTTCTAAGTCTGCATTGCCAACTCCTTTTGGAAACTTTGATATCGAAGTGTATGAAAATATTTTGACAGGAGTAGAATTGGTATTGATTTCTATGAGGAAAACCGAAAACAAGCCCATTGTAAGAATCCATAGTGAATGTATGACTGGTGATATTTTTGGAAGTTTAAGATGTGATTGCCAACAGCAACTACATAGCGCTTTATCGCTTATCGCCGAAAATGGTCATGGCTATATTGTTTATTTAAAAGGGCAGGAGGGTAGAGGTATTGGTATTGGAAATAAAATTGCAGCCTATGGCTTGCAGGAGCAAGGTTTGAATACTTATGAGGCCAATGAAAAGTTAGGCCTACCAAAAGACAATAGAAACTATTTAGAAGCCATTTGGATGTTAAAAGCATTATCTATTGATGAGTTTTATTTATTGAGTAATAATCCTGAAAAAGTGGATGCCTTAACCAAAGCAGGATTTTCATTTAATATATTACAGGTTGGTATTACAGCATCCAGTCATAATCAACAATATCTCACTGATAAAATTGAAATAGGTAAGCATACCATTAAGTTCAATTAAAATTTATATACAATGATTGCAATTATTAAAGCACAATTCAATAGTCACATCACCGATTTATTAGAAGCGGGCTGTACTGAATATTTAGCGCAACATAATTTGCCATTTACAGCTTTTGAATGTCCTGGTGCAGTGGAGACAGTGGTGTATGCAAATAAATTAATTAGCACGGATAAATACAAGTCAATTATAGTAATTGGTGCAATAATAAAAGGAGACACAGATCATTATGAATATGTTTGTCAGTATGTAACAAATGGAATTAGCCAACTTTCAGCACAGCACACTACACCAATTATATTTGGAATTTTGACTGTGCAAAATGAAGAACTTGCTTATGAAAGGGCTGCAATTGACCGTATGAATAAAGGGAAAGAATTTGGTGAGACAGCACAGTTTATGATGAACGCATTTGATAATTTATAATTTTTTCTGAGATTTGTAAATACCCCCTCAGATAAGTTCACTCCGGTAGCATCAATAAAAAGCATCCACGAATGGAAAGAATAGACATTGACAGAATCATTGAAATGGCATGGGAGGATCGAACTCCTTTCGAGGCAATAACAATACAGTTTGGTTTATCTGAATCTGACACCATTAAACTGATGCGATCTGAATTAAAACGTAATAGTTTTAATCTTTGGCGTAAGCGTGTGAATAGCGGGGTAAGTCAGAAGCATTTGAAGAAAAGAAGCGCCGATATAAAGCGATTTAAGTGTTCTATGCAGAAAACTGTTTCAATGAATAAAATTAGCAAGCGCTAAGCTTATTTTATTTTAGGTGTAAACTTCTTCTTTTTACAAGCGTCACTACAATACAAAACCTGTTCCCAATCATTCGCCCACTTTTTGCGCCAGGAAAATGGACGATTACAATAAAGGCATTGCTTAGTAGGGAGGTCGCTTTTTTTAACTGTTTTATTATTACTATTTTTCATGCAATTACTTTTGGGTGTGCATTTGCCTAAATGTTAAATTAATTCTAGACTCCGTAATTTTTTTTGATTTTGGGAGTGTATGCAACCAATGCGTCTGAATGGTCCCTTTCATTTCAAGTAAAGATCCATTTTCAAGTTGAATAGATATCGTTTCTTTAGTTACTTTATGTTTAAAGGAAAATTTTCTTGAAGCGCCAATACTTAATGAAGCAATTGAACTATTGGCTACAATCTCTTTTTCATTGTCACTATGCCATCCCATGGCTTCTTCCCCGTTATGATACAAATTTAACAAACAGGCATTGTAGGTTTGTTTAGTGAGGGATTCAACGATTTTTTTAAGTATAATAAGCGGATCCTTCCATGGTAAACCTATTTTAGTTTTACTAGAGTAGGTGTAGGCTATTGACGCATCACTATAAAATGCAACTTTTCGTTTTGTAATAATTTCTTTCCCAAACATGACCACTCTTTCATTTTCCCAGTTGATTTTATTCAAAAGTTCGTCATATAATGGCATTATTTGCTCGTCGGTTAATACTTTCTCATGGTATAATGCAATGCCATCCTGATCTATGATATTGGAAGGGTTCTTGAGCATCAATAAAGATTAATTTTTTAGCTAAATTATTCATATTCAAGTGATATAAAAGCTTTTATATGTGTTTTTATATAAGAGGTAGTAGTATGTTTTGTTTATTCTTTTTTTAATTTATTTATATTTTCATTTAACAAAATGGTACTTTTTTTTAACATTTTATTTTTTTTAACATTTTATTTTAACTAATTATTAAAACTTTTATAACTTGTTGTTACAACGATTGAGATGCTATTGCTTTGTTTCTATGTGTAATCGTATGCATGAAAATAGGCTTACTAAATTCGATATTGTTGTGCATTAAATTGTTCACCAAAACTCAAACATATGGATTTATTTCTTCTTGATGCTTCAATGCAGATCGCAAAGACTGACTATGTGTCTTTTACTTTCTTCGTTGGCACAATGGCTATGATGGCCGCAGCAGTATTTTTCTTTTTAGAATTGAACAACACTAGTAAAGAGTGGAGAACTTCGGTACTTGTATCAGGGTTAATCACATTTATTGCAGCTGTTCACTATTATTACATGCGTGGATATTATGCAGAAACGCATGATAGTCCTACATTTTTCCGTTACGTAGACTGGTTATTGACTGTGCCTTTAATGTGCGTTGAATTCTATTTGATCACTAAAAAAGCAGGCGGTACTACAAGTTTATTATGGAAAATGATTTTAGCTTCTGTTGTAATGTTAGTTACAGGATATTGGGGAGAAGCAGTTGCTCCTGCTCAAGCAACATTATGGGGAACTATAAGTGCTATCGCTTACTTCTACATAGTATATGAAGTATGGTTAGGAGATGTTAAGAAATTAGCAACAAACGCTGGTTCTGCGGTAGCTTCTGCAAATAAAGCACTTGGTTGGTTTATTTTAGTTGGATGGGCTATTTATCCTCTAGGATATTTAATCGGAACAGCTGAAGGACAGTGGTATGCTAGCTTTGCAAATATTGGATTAAACATGGATGTTATTTACAATATTGGTGATGCAGTTAATAAAATTGGTTTTGGTTTGGTTATTTATAGCTTAAGTAGAAAAGCTGCTTAATTTATTAAAATAACTTTTACGGGGGCAAGTTGGTTACTTGCTCCCTTTTTTTTAATTTACACTCATGCAAATTAAACTTCGGCTATACTTAATATTATTTGCATTCTTTTTATTTTTGATAGATTGGGTTTTCGTTTTAACCAATAGTACTCAAATTTCATTCTTAATACTTGTTTTAATTCTCTTTGGAGTACCGCATGGCGCTTTAGATTTGTACATTGATCAACACTTACGCAAGTCGGAAAGTAATCAAAAAATTTTCCTTTTAAAATATATAGGTAATATTGTTGCCTATGCTTTAGTTTGGTATTTCTTCCCCATTGCAGCCTTGGTCATATTTATCCTAATAACTGCTTATCATTTTGGAGAAATTGATTGGATGGGTAAAACAGAAAATATTATTCATAAGATAGCCTATTCAATCATTGGACTTTTATGGATTTTATTGCTGCTTTCTAAGAATGTTAATTTTGCTTTAGAAGTTTTTATGAGGATGGAACGCTCTGCATTTAATGAAGAGCAATGGATTCATCTTGCAAATAAAATTTATCCAATTACCCTTATTGGATTATTTGCAGTTTATGCTGTTTTATTCTTTTTTAAGGAGTTATTCTTTTCGAAGAATAAGTATTATTACAATTCAATTATCCAACAGTTGACGCTTATTGTTTTTGCCTTTTTTATGCCCCTTTGGCTTTGTTTTGCCTTTTATTTTGGTTTTTGGCATTCTTTATTATCATTTGATAAAATAAGAATCACCTTTAGTATGCCCAATAATTTCACAGGGTGGAAAAACTTGCTTATAAAAGCAGCGCCCTTTTCAATCATGGCGTGGTTTGGATTTATTTATATAACACTCTGCACCTTAAATAGTAAAGATGCGTCAGGCATTTTTACATTGCTATTCATTAGCTTATCTGTTCTAGCACTCCCTCATTTACAAATATTTACAAAGGTTAAGTTGAAGCAAGATTGATAGTTGGTTCATTTTAATTTGTAATCCTGGAGTTCCGAAAATTAGCGCAACTTTTATCCCTTATTTAGAAAATAATTGAACTTTATACCTTCCTCAAAATGCTTTACATTAAGTTTATAAATTCACTAATTTTATACCAAAGTTTATCTATGAAGGTCATTTATATATTATTTGCAGGGTTGCTATTTTTTCATTTTGATGCCACGTCTCAAGAAAAAAATATAGCTAAATTATATTATGCGCATATTGACAAAGAACTTTATTTGCCAGACGAAAATATATGGTTTAAAATATATGTTCACAATCCTTATTTCCTTGACAGTAAATCAAGTAATATTTATGTTGACTTGGTGGATGAAAACAAAAAAGTACTTGAACATCAAGTTTATCTCACTTATTTATCTTCGATAAATGGACAAATTAAAATTCCAAATGATTATAAATTTAGCCAAGTTAATTTAATAATATATCAAATTAATGATGAAAAAGAGCGTATTAATTATTATCAAAAAGAAATAGCAGTTTTAAATAATGCTTTAATTAAACGAAAAAAAGAATTTTCAAATCCAATAAATATAAATACCACTCCGTTAAGTGATAAAAAAAATAGCATTAATATTCAAAAGGATTCAAATCAAATTATTGTTCAAATTGAAAATGAAAATAAAAATTTTAATGAAATTTACTTTAGCATTAAAGGGCAGGAAGATACATTGTATGCTAAATCCTATAGCATTGGAGAGAAAAATAAATTAACGATTCGCCTACCCAAGGAGCAATTTTCTACCGGTTATTATTTGTTTTCGTTTTGTAATAGCACAAACCAGGTGATTTATCAGGAATGGGTGTATAATTTTTCTTCAGATCATTTATTGCGCCCAATTATTTCATTAGATACCTTAACTTTTCAAAAGGAAGGAATAAACGTATGGAAAATCAGTAATTTGCCTAATGCAAATTTAAGTATTTCTATCGCGGATGCTGATATTCCTTCAAGCAATAAAAATATTGTTTCCGAATTACTTTTTAACGGAATGAATAACCATCCCCTAACAAATATTGGCCATTATTTCACTAATAATACACGCATAAATGAAATTGCTATTGATAGTATTATTAAAATTAATCAAATTTCTCCATTACCAATTAGCACACTTATTGATACTAATCAAGATAGTTATTTAACATTAAGAGGTAAAATTATAAAAACAACCAAAAAGGATTTGCCACTTCCAAAACAACTAAGTGTCGTCATTGGTAGCCCCCAAAAAAAATCTTCATTCATTCAAGCGCCTGTTGATACAGATGGTAGTTTTATTTTAAATAAACTTATATTTTACGATACTGTATTTGCTAAAGGGGTATTAGAAAAAAAAGAAACAAATGACTTTAAAGTTGAACTAAACCAAGATACGAACACCACTACGCCAGCATTTAATTTTATTAATGATTTGTCTCCGGCTATATATAAATTCATTGAAAATGAAAAGGCAAATAAATTAATCCAAAATTCAAATTTACTTGATTCACTTATAAAAAAATTTACTTTACAACAAGTAACTGTAAAATCCAATCCGGACCTTAAGCTAAATAGTTTAGATAAAATTTATTCTTTTGGTTTATTTTCAAACAGCAATGCATACAGATTAAATGTTGCTGATGATCATTTTTTTCAAAACAGTTTTGACCTTGGAAATTATATCATTTCGCAAATTCCCGGTATTTCCTATAGTAATAATTTTAATACGATGATGGAGTTTGATGCAACTCCATTTTCTTGGAGAGGCTCGCCAACATCCATTTATTTAGATGAAATAAAAGTAAGCTGGGATGTGGTAAGAGACATGCCAAGAAACAATATTGGGTATATTAAAGTATTTAGGCCTATATTCTTAGGTGATATACAAAAAGGGACTGGCGGCGCGATTGTAATATATACAAAGAAGCACTTTGACGAACCCGCTCAATTTTATACGAAGGAATCCAAATTATTAAGAGGTTATTTTAGCGCGAATTATTTTTCAGATGAAGCGATTAAAATTGCCGAAAAATCAAGACAATTAAATACCACACTCTATTGGGAACCTTATTTTGTATTTTACGATGACCCCATTAAAGATAAGATTATACGTTTTCCCAATAATGATTTTACTAAAAGGTACTTAATTAAAATTGAGGGTATTAATGCAAATGGGCAAGTATTATATTTTGAAAAAATAGTAGATTCAAATAATTACCCCGTAGCGAATTAGTTCAAAATATATTGTTACCTATATGAAAATCAAGGTTTAAAATAATAATAGGTGCTTTTATTTCTATTTCAAAAATGCTTTTTGTAATAATCTATAATTTGTGTAACTTATCATTAAATGTTTTATTAAAAACAGCTGCTAATAGCGCTTATTTTAATATTTTAAATATTGGATGGATCACCTTTAATTTTAAATGTTTTAAAAATGGTTAATATCATTTGGTTAGTACTGGTTTTGTTTGCCTTTTTATATATCTATGTATTTGCAGTTGATATGATTAAAAACAGAAACAATCTTGAAAATGTAAGTTGGCTTAAAACGGGACTCATTGGTTTTGTTGTAAACTTTTTTGACGTTTTGGGTATTGGAGCCTTTGCGCCACAAACCGCACTTTTAAAGTTTACAAAACAAACTACTGATAAATTAATTCCAGGTACCATGAATGTGGCAAACACCTTGCCAGTTTTAATTCAGGCAATTATTTTTATTCAAGTGGTTGAAGTGGAGCCCATCACTTTAATTATTATGTTTTTAACCGCAATGATGGGTGCAATACTAGGTGCTGATATCGTTGCAAAACTTTCAGAGAAAAATATAAGGTTAACAATTAGTATTGCTTTATTAATTACAGCAGGGTTCATGTTTGCTAACAAAATGCATTGGATACATGGTGAAGGGGTGGCTATTGGCATTCATGGATGGAAATTAGTAATTGCAGGAGTCGTAAATTTTATTTTGGGCGCCATGATGACCGCAGGAGTGGGATTGTATGCACCCTGTATGGCCTTGGTTTATTTATTAGGATTATCACCTCAGGTGGCCTTTCCCATCATGATGGGCTCATGTGC
>Ga0114975_10001750_pt1 | contig 15192 bp, 23 predicted proteins | sample S_130626_EF_Meta_FD_87031 | JGI IMG/M metagenome (GOLD analysis project Ga0114975, IMG submission 87031) | Freshwater microbial communities from Lake Simoncouche, Canada to study carbon cycling - S_130626_EF_MetaG | ecosystem: Environmental > Aquatic > Freshwater > Lake | place: Lake...
AGGCAGATAGTCCTTATATCAATGAAGAATATGAGAACCTTAGAAAAAATGATCCTGCTGCATTTAAAGTGTTACAAACTATAACAAAGTATCATCTTAAGTTTCAAGAAGAAGCTCCATGGGAAAGTAAACTATATTTAGAAATAGCAAGATTTAGAAATCATAACATAGAAAATGTTATGGCTGTTAAAAAGAATGCTAGTAAATTAAAACAGTGGTGGCTTAATCTTAAAAGTTATTTTACTAAAAATGCAGATGATCCTGAAAGAGGAGAAACAAACTTTGATCCAGGTATATTAGCAAGAGCTGAAATAGTAGATGAAGATCGTAGAAAAATGCCTATAGATGGTATTTATAATCTAGACTATAATGTAGTATCTATGGATATATTAGATGGTTTAGTAAGATATAGACATGGTGTACTTCATCAAGCTCAGCTTATAGAAATGGATCCTATTGCAGATGCTTTAGAAACAATGTTACAAGATGAAAAAATACTTAAAGGAAAGTATAAGAACAAAGAAGAGTATGCATCTGTATGGGATAAGCTTAAAGATACTTTTAATATTACTAATACTAATGTTAATGTTAAAAAACAATCTACTAGGGCTAAAGCTATTCATAACTTAAGAGAACGTGAGTTTGAAGGTGTAACAGAAACTGTAGATTTTGTAAATAAATATCCGGTATTAGAAAAAACAAGACAGTCTTTAAGTAAATTAACATCAATAGCAATATTTGGTGGATTTGGGATAAATGCAATTAAAAATAAAATTGCTGCTCAAGAACAAGCCCTTATAGAAGCATCTGGTGGTAGGTTTATGAGTTTGAGAAGTTTAACAAAAGGTAAAATAAGAGCATGGGCAATGTTAGCTGAACACTCTGCTCAACTTTATCAAACTAAAACTAGGTCATTAAATGTTCAGATGATGCAGATATTTGATCCAGGTCAGGATGTTTATGAGCACACTGCAAAAACTTGGTTTAGTAGAACAGCTATAACAGATGTTGCTGATCTTAGTATACTAATGGCCCCACGTAAGTTCTTACAGCTTAAAGCCACTTTAGATATATTAAATGGAATGTTGTGTCATCAGAAAGTTCAACAAACTATTAAGGATAAAAAGGGTAATGATATAACAAGAGAAATAGAATATGCAGATGCCTTTGAAATAAAAAATGGTCAAATAGAACTTAAAGAAGGTATAGATCCTGAATGGGCTCCAGGTGGTAAAAAGTTTAATACATTTAAAAATAGAATGCATGAACTTGGTAATCGTTTAGAAGGTACATATGCTAGAATGGATCAAGCAGAACTTAATAGAAATTATTTTTTTAAAGTGATGATATTCTTGAAAAAGTTCTTTGGTTCTATGGCAGCTAACCATTTTGCAGGTAGAAGATTGAGTGCTCACTTAGGAGGACTTAGTACTGGTAATTATGCAAATATGTTCTATATTGCTAGAGCTATTGGAAGGTATGGTATAGGTTATACAATGAACATGAAAAAAGAGGAAAAGGCTGCTGTTAAAAAGCTAAGTATGCAAGTGCTTACATTAGTTGCAATGTATATGCTTAAAGAAATAGTATTTGGATTTGATCCAGAAGATGGTGAAGAAGAAAAGAAAAAAGCATGGGCTAGAGTTAATAGACGTAGTGGAGATTTATTCTCTAAAAACTATAAACTTAAAGGTTTTATATCTAATCAGTATTTAACACTTTTAATGGGAGTATTGACCGAAACAGAGACCTGGAGTAATCCTATAGTATTTATTAATACTGTAAAAGGAATACCTGATCCAGGAGCTCTATTTGATCATGGTATTATACTACCATTAAAGATTATTGATGAAGGTTGGGGTTACATATTTAATAAAGATGATGCCTTTTATAAACAAGATTCAGGACCTTATTCATTCCAAAAAAAGGATCGTGCTAAAGTAATATCTGATCTTGCTCGTATGTTTGGAGTAACAGGAGCTGGCCCAGACCCTATAGGTAAAAATCTTAAAAACCTTATGGAATTCCAAAGAGAGTTTAAGATTTCGAAATAGTATACTTTGTGAAATCTAAGGTTAGTAAAATAAAACCTAATCTAATTCTAAAAAAAGGGACCCATTTGTTGGGTCCTTTTTCATATTCACCTTGATCAATGTGAAGGCCTAATAAACTTTCAGCTTTACTGAATAGTACAATTTTAAATTCTATCATTTTAATTTATTTTTAATTTTAAATAGATCACACCGTGTCTAGTATTAAGTTTATAAACATGTATATTAATGCTACTGCAGCTGTAAGTATTGCTACGTATATTACAAATATGTCCCAATTGTTATTTTTCATAATTGTTTTTTAATTCCTACTCTAATTGCTATTTCTTTATTTAAGAATGGAGAAAATCTTCTAGTCTTATATCTAGTTGCATTCCTTAATATCTTAGCTTGTATGCCGGTATATATCTCAGCATCTACATAAGTGTCACACTCTTTTATAAGTTCTTGTTTGCTAGGATCATATATCTTTAGATACTCGTCAGCAGCACATAAATCTCCTATTCTCATAATACTTTAATATGTTTTAAAATGTTTTTAACTGATTCTTTAAGATCAAATATATCTGATACGTTGGCTATTTTATAGTCAAAGTTCCAGCCGTCTAATCCAATCTCACTAGGGTGATCATTGATAGGTAAGACACCTGGTCTATCTACACGGATGATGATACCATCCTTATCTTTGATAGCTTGGGCTTCATTAGGAAATCTAACATCTGTAATTATCCAGTTAGGTAAATTAAAAATACATCTACATTCTTTTTCACAATCACATGTTTTTTCATATTTATAATCAGCCATTAAAGCATTCACCCATACATTATCATGTAGTCCCATTCTCATAGCATCTGTACCAAGCTTCTGTAAGAAATCTCTAACAGTCATTTTTGTTGGAGTGTTAAACTCATCTATTTGATAATCCCACTCTGGCCCTAGTTCAGTTTTTTTAAACTCTTGGTCTTCAAACTTCTCTATTGGGATACCTGTAAGATGTTCAGCTATGTCTTTAAGTTTACCTGCAAACTTTCTAATCTCCCATCCAGACTGTTCGTCTAACCAGTATTCATATTCTGAATAGTTAGCACATATTTGTTCTATGGAACTTTGTGGGTTATTACAGTTTACATACTGTATGATAGCTCCTACAGTGTCTTTACCGGAACCACTGTATCCATTTATTCCTATAATCATTTTGTTGGTTTTTTAGTTATTGATAAAATTACTAACCAGATGTGGTATAGCCAACCTTTTATAGTGTTTTTTCTTTGATACATAATAAAAATTAGGAAGTGGTCACAATATGCAACCACTCCCTGTTGGTTTTTGGATTATAAAAAATTTACTCCATAAGAGTCAAAGTTAAAACTAGGACTAACTGGATCTGGTGTTGCCTCTTCATATACATCTTCATCATGTGCAGTATCTTGTACGGTATCATGTACGGTGTTCTGTACAAGATTACCAAAGGCATCTACAAAGTATCCGTGTACTCTTTGATGATCTTTCATAAAACTACTTGGATGAGACTCCTTTAGTGCAAGTGTAATATGATTGTACATAGTCCATGCTGAATTAACATCTGAGTTGTAGTTGTGAGTGGGTTTATCCATCTCACGTTTAACTATACCCACTTGTGTAAGAGTTAGTATTTCATCATATGCAAACAGCTCACCTAATATCTTACCCTTAAGTCTAGGTGTAAGTATAGTATTCTTAAGCATCTCTTTATCATGCACTAAAACATCATAGTGTTCTTTAGCATGACATATCTGATTATCTATCTGAGCTATTACATCTTGAAGAGCTGTACCAGAATGTTTACGTGAATAACTACCTAAGTCTCCTCTAACTACACCATTAGCACATATAAATACATATGCACCAACAGCACACTTAAATCTCATAGTTTTATTATAACTATTACTCCATGCAAACATCATCCCCATATCTGCATCACCTGCATAGTCTAAATGGTATATACCCTGAGCCACTTGACCATCTGTAGTCATTCTATATTCTTCTTTATTAATTGTGAACCCTGCAGCTAATATTCTGTATTTAGCACTATCTATAACATCACCGTGACTAACCACGGCATATCTCCCCCCATGGTTAGGTAGAGGAGCTAATCTTAAATCTTGTTCTGCATAGAACGGAATTTTACTTGGCATATTATTTATTTATTGGTTTTTAAACTTTTTTATTTAATTAGAATAAGGAAAGCTGTGTCATCGTTTTCTGATTTACAGGCTGAATTCCTTCTATTTGTTTATAGATCTCTTCTAAGTAATACTTCTTGTTAATATCATAGGTATCATATGCTTTAGAAGGATCTATCTTATTTACTGTGGTTTGTAACCACTCCCCGGACTCTACCTGGATTTCTCTACCATCCTGATGACACTTCACCATCTTACATCCGGTATCAGAAATATAATATCTAACAATCTTTTGTAACTTAGTATCTACAAGATTACCATCCACTATTCTTCTGTCTACAAAATGCCACCCTGCTTTAGCTTTAACAGCACCACAGTAGTCAAAGATATTCTGATTCTGATCTAAGAAATCTTCAGGCTTGGTTCCGTGTACAAAGAATGCATATATAGCTTTAGGTATAATCAAGAAGCTTTTATTTTTGTGGAACGTTGCAACCTTTTTGTTAAACAAATCTTCCCACTCAAAAGCACCCTTACATTTAACCTTACCTTTAGTAGTAACAGCCATATAGTTATTTACATCACGGATGATCATCTTACTATACTGGTCATGTTCAAGAGAAAGTTGTGTCATATGTTCCCAAACACTGCAGATACTTTTGTACATATCAACCTTATCATTGGGTATCATCATCTCAAAACCATCTGTATTGAACATCAGTGGCTGAGCTTCTGGAATAGCCAAACTTACCATTTCTGCAAGTTTTGATAATAGTAGCTGTCCGTTTACAGTAATCTGCATAGTCATATTAGGATCATATAGGAAGCTATTAGCATCACCTGTAAGACCGTAAGTGGAATTCAGAATGATCTTGTATACATAGTTCTTGGGATTACTCTTAGGTATTTTTACTCTTTCATCAAAGAACCATTCATACTGTTCACAAAACTCTTTCTGTGGAAGATGAGCCGGTGCCCATTTGTTCTTAATAGCAAGATTAGGATAGTAACTAACAACATCTGAAGTCATTATAGTCCAACCTAGTTTAGCTTCATACAATCCGGCTTGTGTTGCACCATGGATACCACCCAAACCATAATCAATCTTCACTCCTTTAAAGTTTATACTATGCTTAAATCCGTCTTTAGTAGATGTAATCACCTTGGTTCGGAAGTAATCTAGTACACCTTTAAATTGAGAAGTTTCAAAATCTATGTATGAAAGTATACAATCTGCCAACACTATATAATCTCTAGGAGTACGTAATGTTTTAAGATCAGCTTTTGATATACCAGTCTTAAGTTCTAGGAAGTGTAAGAATAGTTCTTTAGATATACGTGGCTCGGATGCAGAATATAAATCCATACCGTACTCTTTGGTGAGAGTCTGTCTTAAATTTATCTGTTCTTTAGAATGATTTAATATTTCTTTAGTAGACCTAACATCATTAATACAATACTCTATGACTTCATTCAAAGTGTGAAGATCTGTCACAGGTTCATAATGTGGATGTGGCATCTCTTCTACATTCTCCCAGTCCATTGAATACTGTATCCATTTTAAACTAGACATTTTTGCTTTGTTATCCCAATGATTAAGCTTAAACAAATCTATCTGTTTAATCTTAAGCTTGTATGGAGCATACTCAGCAAACTCACCTTTGTTATTCTTATCTATAACAGTTTGTGCATAGTCATATATATATTCAACCAAAGATTCTGCAGGTAGTTTAATCAAGTACTTTTGATTCTGTAAAAGTTTTTGTGTAATCTGAGAGTCAAAGCCTAGTCCATTAAAGGATATATGCCATTGATTTTCTGTCACACATGTTTGTAGAAATGTGACAAACTCTGGAAAGTCATTCCTCTGTTCGCAAACAACGAACACATGTCTTTCATCTGTTTTGTAATTTTCAAATACTGCTACGAAAGTATTACAAATAGTTTCGTAGTCCATTACCCAATGTTTTATTTCTTGTGCCATTTATATAATATTCAGTTAAGCTGTTTCCCCTTTTTAAATTTTAGCCAAAAAAAGCAGAGACTTCTCTCTGCTTGATTTGATTATATTATTCAGCCTTAAATAGTTGCAATTAAGTTTCCTGTTTTTGGAGCTTCTGTTTTAGCTTCCAAGAAAGATGTGATATCAAAAAATTCAGCATTTACAGCAAACATGCTTACAATATCTTTAATCTCATTAATATCCTCTACATAATACTCATAGAATGTTTCTAGAGATTTACGTTCTTCAGCATAGTCTTTACCATTGCCTCTTTTACCTATTTTCATTGGTACAACGTCACCCCACTCATTTACCTTAGCTACCATGTGTAAGCTTTCTTTTTTCTCTTTAGAGATGAGAGCTAACACTTTGCTATCTAAGTCAAAGATGGCTTCATTAAATACACAATCTTGTGTCACTGGTATCATTTTAAAAGTTTTACTACTTCCCCAGGTAGAAGTAATCAACATCATTGATTTAATCATAATTTGGTTTTTTACAAAGCTATTATATTTTTTTCAAACATTCTAAATCTTCTACAGGAATTTTTAAAGTTTCTTTTTTACAATCATATTCATTACATAATTCACCTACTTCTTTTAACAAATTAATATCAACATCTAACAGCTTAGCATAAATATCAAAATGCTCAGATGGATATAAATATGTTTCAATATACTTATATTCTGATGATCTTTCTCCATAGTATGTTCTAATTGCTCTTTTTAAATGAGATGATAATTTAGAATATCTGCCAAGAATAAAATTAAACCAATCAGCCTCATAAATTTGTAAATCAAATATATATAGGTTAGAATCTTTTACTTGTATCTTTTCTAGAAATAAAGGATTTCCTATAAGCATTTCACTTTCAAATGATTTAAATCCTTCAGAATCATCTTCATCAAAAGCACAAATTAGTTTTATATCTTCTAAACCTATCCTCCCCTCAAGGGAAAGATAGGTGTTAGAAGGTAATTTATAACTTGTTCTTTTTATTCCTAATGCAGGATATAAAAATGATCTAGATTTTTGAAAGTATTTTCCATAGAGTTTGTCTATCATCTTAAGAATTTTTATAAAACTACTTTTCCTAAAGCATAGTCATAAGGTAGATCGTAGCTTTTGTTTACATAATGCCAATTAGCCTTTTCTAAAACTTCATTAAATCTATCAAACCAACTATTTAGAGTGGGTTCACTAACTAAAAAAGGATACACTTGGTAGTTTTTATCTATCACTACAAAATGAAATTGTAATTGGTAATCCCCTTCAATTAAATGTAAGTATTTTATTGCAATAATCGTAGAATAAATTGCAGCTTGCATCCAATAATTATAAAATTCTATTGACTCAGGAAAGTCCTTAAGTTCCTTACTAGTAGTTTTGATGTCGTTGATATGAATAATCTTTTTATCATGATCAATAACTACGTTGTCTATGATACCTTTTAAACCAAATGGCTTATCATTGATATTGATCTCTACAGGTAGCTCATTAAGCACTTCTTTATTACTAAATTCATTAATATCACAACCTATTAGACTACAAACTTCTTTGTTAAGCTTGATAAGATCTACACCTGTTTTACAGAAGTCATAAGATGCTTGATCTATAAGAGTTTTGTTTTCTTTAGTTCTAAGAAAGTTCCAATAGTTTACACCTTCTGGTACAAGAATTTTATCAAGTCTTTGTACATCAGTTTTTAAACTTTGATGAAGGTTCATATCTTTAAGAATATCTAATATAGCATTACTAAATTCTACAAGATTAGTTCTTTCATCTCCATTATTAGCAAGCTCTACATGATGAGCATAAAGTCTATCTATAACTGTACGTGTATTACCTGTAGGTAAATCATCAGGGCTAACTATAAACTGGTCGTTAAACTTCTCTGGTTCCAGTAGAAGGCAATGTATAATCTTACCATTTACTAAGTAAGATTCTGTTTTCTCTTCTCTATTACCAAGTACATACATTTGATAAAAAGCCTGTGGATTCCACATAAGCTTGTTAAGACTACTATAAGAAAACTTAAATGGCTTAGCATAAAAGTCATTCTCCATTATTTCTATAGATTGATTCATTAATTCTTCTAGTTCCATATCTTTAATTCTTTTAATAATAATGCAATTCTTGTTTTGGTTTGCCTGTCTTCTGTGTATGCTTCTTCATACTCCAAAAATTCTATAAGCTTGTGGACATTTACTGTGTCATGATTAACTTTATTAGTTAATCTGTCCTGACTTTTTAATTCATCATTTTCCATATAATTGTCTTATTTGTTTACCTAATTCTTTATCATCTGGATGACCATCTATAAATATTGCCATTGCTGTTGATAAGTTTGCATACTTTGCTTTGTTCTCTTTATCCATACTGTCAGCTATACGTTTTAACTGTATGGCTATTTCTGGTAATGTACCTTCTATAAGTTTTCTACCCATTAGGGTTTCGTGTAATTCAGGCATCTCTTAAATGTTTAAATTGTTTCCATTCTTCTTCTGGTAAGTATTCTATTAGATTTACTACAGGACAGAACGTAAGTAGTTCTTCTATGGCTTCTTTTTCACCACAGTGTACATCTAATTCTAATTGTTCTCTAACTGTTTCTATAAGGTCTTCTTTACTTTTTGGACTTTTCATCTTGTGTTTTTTTATTGTGACATGTTTCACAAAGCACCTGTAGATTATCCACTTCACAGAATAGTCTCTCTACAAATCCTGGCAGGTCATTGGCACACCTTAAAGTACCAGCAGGTATAATGTGGTCAACATTAATTTCCTTGTCAGGAAACCAGTTAGAACATTCTGCACACTGGTATTCAAACTTCTGTCTTTTTAGTGGACCCTTATAAGATCTTTTAGCTTTTGCTTTAGCTTCACCTATAGGTTTCCACCATCTAGACTTCTGTCTAAGTGAACTTCTTATAAAACTCCAGAAGGCAGCATCTGTCATAGTACCTGCATTCCTTGTTTTTGGTGCTGCACCCTTTCTAGGTTTAGCTGTTTTCTTCTTCATTATTTAATTTTTTAGCTAAGATAGGAACTAATCTAGTTCTAACCTCTTTAGCTCCATAATCTTTAATACTATCAGATACATCCTTACTCATAGGAAGCACTGTAATTTCTATAAATGGATACTTTTCTTTGTACTTCTGCATAGCTTCTATACCTGCTTGATCAAAATCAAACATCACTATAATCTTTTCATACTTCTTTCTAAGATCTTCCATTACATCTTTCTTAAGCATAGTGTTCTCACTATCAGGAGATATAACATCTAAATCAAGTTTAAGTGACTTAATAGACATTACATCTTTAAGACTTGATGTAATGAGTAAATGTTTATGATTTTGTAATTGATCCCAGCCCTGGACATAATCTGTTACCTTAATAAACTTTTTATCAAGAGTCTTGGGTTGATAAATCTTATACAGAGTACCGTCATTTTTGAAATAACCATATAGATAGAGTCCTTTGATACAAAGCTCATTATCGTCCTTAGTCATGCAATAACTTTCTAGGGGTCTCACAATGTGAGCCTCAAGTAGTTTAGATCCAATATTAAACTGTGTCCAGAAATATTGATCTTGGGTACTCCACTTTCTCATATTATAACTTGTCACTTTATATTTAGAAGCTCTTTGAAATCTTTCTATATCATAACCTCCATTGTTATGTAGAACAAAATCATTGTAGGTTTCTATAATAAGCTGACAAGTTTTATGAAATGTTAGATGTGTCATCTCTTTTACTAAATCTACAGCACTACCACTTTTACCTGTAGAGAAATCCTTATACCTGTAAACATTATACTGATTCATATAAATGCACATACTAGGTGTACGTTCACCAGGATTGAATATAGATTTAAATTTTAAATCTTGTCCTGTTAGTTTTTCTTTAAGTACACAGAAGTGTTCAAATATCCATGTAACTGGTACATCTTTTATATCATGTACTAAATCTTTTGTGTTGAACATATTCTAAAATTTTATACAAAAATAAGGGGGAACGTAGAAACATTCCCCCGACATTTAAACTAAAACTAAAACCTATAAATTAAAATCATCACCAGCTGGCTCAAAACCACTAACTGGTTTATTAGAAAGTGGTGTAAAATGCCACTTATTGTTTCTATCAAACTTAGGAAGCTTTCCTTCTTCAGCAGAACAAAACTTATACCTAGGAAGAGAAAGTCTTGTAATGGTTTTACCATTATACTCATCTTCTTTTCCTGCTAAGAACCAATAAAGGTCATTGTTTTTAAGAATGTTAACAGCTGCTTCCACCCATTGTTCAATGGATTTAATTTCAGCATTTTTAGATAGAGCATCAATTTCTTTTCTTAACTCTAATTGATCAGAGATAAGAATAATCTTACTCAAAATTTCATTCTTATTTACATCATCACTGTTAAATTCAGCTGTGTAAATAGTAGCAGAAACTCTTGCTGTTTGGCCTTTAAACTTTTCACCTTCTGGATCTTCTTTGTCAATAGCCCAACCTTCAAATCCTGGAATAGCTGGTCCTTCTAATGTAATCTCTAAAGATTTTTTACCTGTTTTAGCAGTTCTTACTTGGGCACTGTAGATGCTTGCTAATACTACTCCGGGTTCAAAGGATTTTCCTAATCCTCCCCCTTTAACTTCTTGTCCTTCTGTTTTGAACATGTTGTTTTGTTTTTTAAATTAATAAATGGGTTTTAATTTTCATAGTTTTTGATAGCTTCCACTACATACTGTAAGTCGTTAACTATTTCAAAGGTAGGAAACATTCCACGTGGAGATTTACATGTATTTTCACCGTTGGTTTGGGTTTCAAATACATACCTAATCTCTCCGTCTTTGTTTCTCTTGGCTTTTCCAAACAAAACTATGGAAAAAAGTCCTTCCAATGTTAGTTTTTCATCAACCATTTTACCAATTGTCTTAGCTTTAAACTTACGTTTGCCTTCCATATCCGTTGCTTCTTCTGCATGAGTAAGGAAAAATATGAGAAGGTCCTCTCTCATATCTTTAGGTATACGAGCAATTCTAGCTAGGTGTGCACCTATCTGTGTGAACTTTTCATAACCCTTCTCATTAGCTTTGTCAAAGAATTCAAAAGAACTCATGTACTGAAAGTCGTCTATTACTATGGTTTTAATTTCAGGACGTTTTTCACTAACATATTTAATGCAAGCTTCTATATTTTCAGGACTAGCTTTGTCATACATGTTTCCGGTAGGGTTGTCCTTACTCCAGATAGTGTACTTCTTTCTCCATCCTTTAAATGGTAGAGGCTTGTTAGCCACGTTAATAATAAATGTCTCTTTGGGATCTAACGTCTCAATGCTGGTAGACTTTCCAGCACCGGACTCTGCAATGATTAATACACCTTGTGCCATATTAGTATTTGTTTTTTATAAGGTCGTTTAACCAGTTCTTAGCACTGACTGGTTTGTTGGTATGGATAGCATAGTAATCTCTGATTGTCATCTCAGAGTACGGTGCATCTTCCATAGGAGATGGAGCATTAGGGATAGTTAATACAGGATTTATTTCTTGTGCTCTTTGTGTTATTTTAAAAACACCTGTTTCTGTTCCTGTAAATGCTGACATTTTACTAATGGCTACAGAACTTCTGTGTACCACTTTTAATTCTTCAACTGGAACTAAATATGAACCTCTAGCATTAAGTTCATACTCTTCTTCAAATGAATTACTTGGAGGCACTCTGTAAACTTTTCTGTCTGGATCTGTTGGATTTAAATCTGAGTCAATAAGCTCAAAGAAAAATCCTTTTGTTTTCTTAAACTCTGATGGAAAGATTCCTACTACTAGTCTTCTTTGTTCATCATAAAATTGTGTCTTCATGTTGAAGTCATACATAGTAATACCCAAGTCAGCAATAAGATCAGCATTGAAATCTCTCATCTCTTTTGTTTTTTGAGCTTTGTACTTTGACTTTTCATCATCAGACATGCTGTGTAAAATACTCATGTTGTTTTGTTTTAAATTGTGATTTGTAAATTGTTATATTGTTGGACCATTTATATTTGTAAATCTATTAGCTGTTCTTCTTTGAGGAGGAGCTCCTGTTGGATTAGCAGCCTGTGGCTCAGCCACTTCTACCATCTTTTGTTTAGAAAATTCTGCTTTCATGAATATTAAGTTAGTATCATCAGCACTATTTCTAGACTTAAGAATATGTGTGAATATATCATCTGTCTTAGAAGGATATTCTTTCCTACCATATGATTCTATATCTACTTTGTATGGTCTGTTTAATACAATCACCATGTCTGAACCCTGCATGAGAGCATCACCACCAAATATGTCTGAACTGGTAGGATAGTTACCAATTGTTCCTGGTATTTTTCTCACTGGTTCATCAATACTTCTGTTAAGTTGAGAAATCATAAGTACTATAATAGGAAGCTTATTTTTAACATGCATTAACATCTCTACAGTGTTGTAAAGAGTGTTAATCTTTTCTCTTTCATCTGTATCCTTTTTAATAAGCCAACTATGATCTATTGTTACAATCAATGGTTTTCCTCCTAGTCCACTGTAAGCTGTTTGAATAGCTTCTTCCATTTTTCTAACAGTTAATGGAATATTAATCTGAGTTCTATAATTACCCAACTGCTGAAACTTTTTTTGTTCATCAACATATTGTTTCATCATCTTTACAGAAAAATCATCTAGTTGTTTATTTGTAGATAATACTTGATTGTAATCTAATGCTGTCTGAGCAACAAAATCTCTTGCTGCTGTCTGCTTTGGTCCCATTTCAAATTGAAATTCTAAGATGTTGAATTCTTGTGTAGGATTAAGATATTTGCATTCTCTAAGTATTTGAGAAACAAACATTGTTTTACCTGCACCTGGTCTAGCTCCTATGGTTAGCATTGATCCCCATTCTAAACCACCAACACCCATTTTATTAAGTCCGTCCCAAGGAAGTTTTAAAGATTTAATCTTCCCTACACGTCTGTCTTCTATATACTGTAAACCTTCTTCTAGTATCTCAATGTATGTTTTGATACCAAATGGTCTATCTTTTTGAGGAAGATTAAGAATATTCACTTAGTTTAGTTTTAATTTTAGTTTTGTAAATTTAAACAATTTTATTGATATAACCAACACAATTTCTATAAAAATATACTCTATAATTGTTACATCAATTATTAAGTTTTTAACTACAAACCAGTTGGCTATACTAAATAAAATTGAAATTATAAAGCTGTGTATAATCTTTTGTCCTATTGTCATATAGTAGTATTTAATATGTTTGGATTGTCAAGTATTTCTTGACAATAGTCAGCAAGCTTTGAGCTCACTTCTTTAGTTGTTGTATTAGATTTCTTTATAAAATAGCTACTAGTAGCCATATACTGATAGTTTTTTCTTTTAAACACTTCATTGTAATAATCTGTTGCATCTAGTATAAGATCCCAGTCATACTCCGGGTATGTTTTAAAGAACCATACAAACTTATCTTTAAGTTCCTGAACACTTTGTCTAGCTAATTCACCGGATGGTAATCTTTTACTAGGCCATATGTCTCTATATTCATTTATACGTTGATTCATGTCAGTTCCTAATATTTCACTAGCAACCTTTCTTTTAGTTTTAACTATAAATGTTTCAAATTCATTTAGAATAACAGACCCTTCATTGGTAAGATTACCAGATTCATCTATTAAGTTTCTTTTAAGAGATGTTTCCCTTTCTTTTTCTTGGTCTATCAGATCATTAGGTTTGATATTAGATCTACAACAATCTAAAAAATATATCTGATTAGGGCTTAATTTCCATTTCGTTGGAATGCTCCATAGTTGATGGCTCATAGTCTTTTTTTATTTGGTTAATAATTAAATAGTATTTGTCTCTGAATAATGAATCTGTCTCATACAAGTTTCTAAATGTATTTACACCATGTATCACTGTAGTATGATCTCTTCCTCCCATATATATACCTAGTTCTTTTAAGTTATATCTCATAGATCTTGCTATGAAGAAAAATATACATCTAAGTTCTACTAAAGATCTTGCTCTGTCTTTAGCAGCTAATGTTAACTTTTTATTATAAAATGTAGGTAAATAAGGTTCAAAATATTTTTCTAACTCTGGAAGTGTCAATGTAATAATTCCATCATCTGTAATTCTATGATTTGTAATCACGGTTGGGTAGTATCCTACTTTTTGGTGAAACTTATTTATAAATTCTATAATAAGGTCATGTTCTACCTTTTTTTTATACTCTGCTGGATTCATAAATTTTTAGGTTGTTAGTGTAAAAAAGTGTATATTATATTGTAGAGAAAGGGGAGCAAACTTAATGTAAATCTTCTATTCTCACAAATTTATTTTCAAAAACTTAAAACTTTTCTTATGAAAAATTGGAAAACAACTCTTGGTGGTGTTTTAGCTGCAATTGGTAGCTTCTTAGTAAACTCACAAACTGGTGTAATTAATGTAGTAGGCCAAATCATGCAAGTGATAGGTGTATTCTTAGTAGGTGCTGCTGCACAAGATGCTCCTACAACTAAATCTGCTGAGTAAAAAACTTTATAACTAATTGGAAATGAGTGAATTAACCCCTAAAAATTCAATAGGAAACTCCATTAAACTTTATTTTTTTCCATCATTAGTTACTGTATTAGCTATGCTAATATGGAGAGATGTGTCTGAGCTAAGAAGTGACGTTAAATCACTCTTAGCTCAGTCTAACATTGACAAGACTGAGATAATGAATCTTAAGAGAGATGTTGAGATATTGAACCATCGAATGTTTAAACCTGTAAGTTTAGACTTAAAAATTTATCCTCATGATAGTTTTTTTAAACATGAGGAAGTATTTACTATAAGTGATTATTTACCACAAAATGAAACAATATGAATAAGATAAGTATATTCAAGGATGCTATAATTGTATTACTAATAATTATTATTGGTTTTTTACTATTTAGTTTATTTGATTCTAAA